>Ga0116226_10001318_pt1 | contig 21406 bp, 23 predicted proteins | sample S1TSphfallax_FD_89692 | JGI IMG/M metagenome (GOLD analysis project Ga0116226, IMG submission 89692) | Host-associated microbial communities from peat moss isolated from Minnesota, USA - S1T2_Fa - Sphagnum fallax MG | ecosystem: Host-associated > Plants > Peat moss > Unclassified | place: USA... | reverse complement strand
TCGGTCTGACCACGCCCGATATCCTCTTATCGGCTTACCGAAGGGATTGAGCAAGCCGCTGTCGGCTCAACAGTGCGTGTTCCTGTTGCATCATCACCAATTACATGCCGAGCGCTTGAAATCTTTCAGCGACTCCGTCTAGTTAGCCAATTATCACTTACAAGCGGATGACCAACTAGTGCCGTCAGCGAAGCTTTTTTGCGGCATTTCGCACGTCTTGTTCGCTTTCCTTGCCAGTCTTTTCTCGCATCGTTTTCAACGTGGTCTTTGGCCCAAACCCGGGTATCGGGCCGCCAGGCAGGTTTTGGTTTTGGGTGTCACCACGCTTTTTGTGTATCGTGCCGTCTTCATCCCGATGGCGATTGTCAAGTCCTGGCTGCTTCATGCTATACCCCCTTGCAAAGAGAAATTTTAGCTTTCGGTCGGCTTCAAGCTGCAGTTGCCGTCTCGTCAAACATTTCCTATCTGGAGGTATGCAGCAATATTTCAAGATACATTTCTTGAGCGTCGATAAAATTACTAAAAGGCAATATATATCGAAATTATGGAAATTATGAAAAAATTACAAACTCGCTAATTTCGACGATATTTCATCGAGCCTAACTTGAACCGCAGCCTCGACGCCGTTTTTATTTCAGTTGGAATCGTTATCGATGACTTGGTTTTCGTCGCTTGAAGTTTGTGACATTTAATTCCGTTTTTTACATCGTTGGCTACCCTAATCAGTTGATCGTTGTGCCTCAAGAATTTCCTTTAACCTTGGCGCCCGTCCTCGCGAACACCAATTTAATATTGCAACACGATTGATTTTTAAGGTTTCGGCAATTGCCTTCAAGTTTTGTCCGGATAGTGCCAGCTCTTCGGCCAAGGCAATGCGATCATTGGTCTTTGATGACGGCCCACGCGCCCCAGGCAACGTGACGGCTTCAGTGCGCATCCATTCTTCCGCAAATCTAATCTTATCCGGCCAAGCATCCGGCACTAGCTCAAGAGGATCCAATTTCGCACGCAACAAACTATCTATTGAGCCAATTTTCAGTCTGGTAATATCTCCGATCGTTCTGCAAACCAGCGGCGAAAATGCTAGCGAGTCCATGATTTTCTGTCGAAGTTCCTCCTCCGCTTTGGGGATCGCCGACCACAAGATATTCGCCATGCGGATGCCATGCGCAAACCGGAAGCCATGTAGTTCATTTGATAGGTATATCGATGGTATTGGCGGCTCATTTCTCCATCTGTTGGGGGTAGTTGCTTGAGTGCCTTGTCGGTAACGCTTGGCTTTGTCTGAAGGAGTGCCGCTATTAATTTTCTTTTGTCCGTGTACGGCGCAAAACACATGAGACGGCGCTGCCCATCGATAACAAAACGCACATAGTTCCATTTGGTTGATGCCAGCGTGCGCTACACCAATCAATATCAAGCGATACAAATTTTCAAGAGAACGCGTCGTTGGTGAAGCACGTTCTGAATTTAAACCCCTGTATGCGAATCGCAGTAACCGTACCGGATCCGTTAGGAAATTTGTTTGGTCTGCCTGGGGCGCATTCAGCAATGCGAGTGCTTTCTTTGTCCAGGCAATGAGCTTTCTCTTTTCAGATGGAACATTGAGCCCGTGACTGATGGATGACCTGATAAGGTTGATTCGAAGGTAGTCCGAAAATTCCTGCCAGTCCATTCGGAGCCTGTACGCTATTACATGATCATCGGCGTCCAGGAATTTCATCTGATGGGCATAATGCTTCCATTTCAGCCTCACCTGTGTCAGGTAGTCAGGGCATTCCTGATCAACTCGAGCATCATTGCCGAATATCACGGCGGCATCCAATGCCCCCCAACCGGCCAAGAGAAAGTTTTCCTTGCTGCGAAAGCCGGTTTTTAGCCAAAAAAGGGCTCCGCGCTTGGTTCTATTCCGCTTCATGTCAGGTCGATTCGTCTGTAACAAATGCTGTTTTTAGTATTTTGACATTAGATGCAAAATAACATGCAGAATTTGCAGTCATATGCACAAAAAGGAGGGGCACATGGAAAATTTGCTCGATGCAACCGAAGTAGCTTCGCTCTTGAAAATTTCCAAAAGGAAATTTGAAGCAATGATCAAAGAGGGCACTGCTCCGGTCTTCATGCGGCTGGGCGGCCTTCGCAGGTGGCGCCTGCAAGATGTAAATGCTTGGGCCGATCTACAGATTCGCCGAGAGAGTGGCGGAAGCTGTATCGACGCAGAATTGAAAAATGATGCGCAGTCGTCGTTAGTAAATTCAATTCACCACGTCACACTGCCTCATTAAGGTTCAATTGCAACTTATTTTCAAACTTGTGAAAGGAGGGCTTGTTGAGGTGATTTAGTGGGAAACCGGCGTAGAAAAAGCACCGAGCCCCGATTCTGTTGAAGCAGAATTGCGGAGCCCGTCAATGTGCCAAAAGCGGTTCGCTTTGGCCATATCATGTGCCAGCAGGCTCAACTTGTCAATAGTTGGGCAATGGAAGGATTTCGTCTCTAATCTGCACTACGCCATCTTTTAATTGTCGCCATGCGATGCCGAAGGTCTCAGGGCCGACATCGACACATGGCACTGCATATGGAGATGGTAAATGACACAACATTTTTCACAATCAAAGGCATTTCGCGACCTCGGCATATTTACCGTCGCGAATTATTCTGAAAAAAGGGCACACGAACTATTCTGCAAAGCCCGATGGGGTGGCTCGAAAATCGTTACGTGCCCATACTGCGCCACCGTCGACGAACATTATTCTCGACGGAAGCGAAGGCAATGGCGTTGCAAGGAATGCGATGGCATATTCAGTGTCACCACGGGTACGCCATTAGCCGATCGTAAGCTTGCCTACAAAAAAATCCTGGTTTTGATACTTTTCTTTGTGGCCGCACCGAGATCGGAACCTGTCAACAAGATTCACTCGCTCATGAAGATCACGATGCGTACCGCATACATTCTTTACGGCAAGTTGCGCGAAGCTTTATGGCAACAACGAGACGTAACGCCACTCACCGGCGTTGTGCATATCGACGGTGGACATTTTTGCGGAAAGCCGCGTCGAGCAAATAAGAGAAAGCGCATTACATCTTTGGCCGTGAACTCCCGACTGCGCAATCGTAAGGCAAGCATCGCACCTCTACAAAAGGGAGAAAAGTTGGAGTCCTGGAACGTGAAGAAGCTGAAGAACCGTCGAGTGGCATTGGTCATGCGCCAATTGGCGGAAGCGCCACGTATGGGAGCCTCGCGAACCCGAGTTGTCATTGTTCGAGCCGAAGTTGCGAACAATGTCATTGACGCGATTCGCGCAAATGTTTCACCCAATTCGACAATCATGAGTGACGGAAGCCCGGCCTATACCCAGCTAAGTACCTGTTTACGATCTCCGCATGACCAGAGCCAGAAATGCCAAGGAAACGAACTGCAAGCTGGTGTTGAGCTTTCGTTCGCAGTTTTTCCATAGCCGTCTGCATTTTTCGAGCCACGCAAAGGAGCGCTCAACAATCCAGCGCTGCGGTATGACAGAAAAGGTATGTAACGTATTGCGTTTTGCAACTTGCACTGATGCTCCAAGTATCGTGTATGTTTCATCGGCAAATGGCGCTCCGGTATATCCGCCATCGACCAGTATGCTTCTGACTTCCGATAGGCTTTCCTGATGATGCATAAACGCCGTCAAGGCTCCGCGCCGATCCGTTACATTCGCCGTGGTCACTGCGATTGCGTGGGGCAGTCCTTGCGTATCAACCGCGATATGGCGCTTGATTCCAGAAATCTTCTTGCCAGCGTCATATCCCTTACAGCCAGCCGTATCAGCATTTTTGACGCTTTGCGCATCAACGATACAAAACGTCGTCTTTTCTTTGCAGCCAAGGCTGACGCGGGCCGCGCCAACCGCATTTTTTTAAAGCCTGCTCCAGCAGGCTTAATTCGTCTTCCTCGTCTTTTGCGTTCCAGCGAACAAAATACGAGTACACCGTATTCCAATGAGGATATTCGCTCGGCAGCATGCGCCACTGGCAGCCGCTTTTCAGTACATACAGCACTCCACAAAACACCTCGTATAGATCAACTTGCCTTGGCTTGGTTGTCTTACGCGCCTTCTCCAGTATCGGTCGCACCTTTTCAAATTGCTCCCGACTTACGTCACTCGGATATATTTTTCTCATTACGCAAGTTTACGCGCCTATTTGATGAAAGGCAAAAAGATCGTAAACAGGTACTAAGTAAATGGTACAAGCATGACGTTGTGGAACACAGCAAAGAATATTCGACTTCTGAAGGGATCAATCAGAATCAGGCGGAATCTTTTTTTTCAAGGCTACGCTGTGCAGAGATTGGCACCTTTCGTGGAATGCGACACCAATACTTTGCGCTTTATGCTCACGAAATGGCATGGCGTGAAGACACGCGTCATTTATCTCTCAACGCAAAATTTGTGGAGATCTTAGCTATCTTGATGCGCTGCGGCTTGTCGGGTACCTGGCGTGGCTATAATCAAGGGCATCGTCTGCAAAAGGAACACGACGGGCTGCCTACTTCTTAAAGTCGGTTTCGTTTGCGCTCCATCGCCCCATTTTGTTACCCAATTCGGGGTGATGGCGACATACTCGGCCTTCGTGCAATAGGCATTTTAGACGCTCTCGGACGGAATGATGGAGCCGTTTCTTACCCACGGCTTCAACACCCGCCTCCTCAAATCTTACCGCCACGAAAGCCGCCAAATCCGATGTTGGGACCGGCTGACCATTCGCCGCCGCAAGGCGTTGCAGCAGTAGGCGCGTGAGCAAGCCGTGAGGAGCTTTGATACGATTTTGTTGACTGCGAATCGGGCGAATCAACTCAAGGTTAACCTCAATATCGTGCAGCGCCATCGCTCGATCAATTGCAGCAAGATCGCCTTCAATCGATTTCAGTTCACGAAGCAGCGCGCGAACCTGCGATATCGCCTTCTTTGTTTTTTGAATTTCACCATCGATTCGCGCACGCTTATCGATTAGCCAAGCTAGTGAAGGGGGAATTCTATTTGCCATGCCATATTTTGCCCTTGAGCATGCGGCTCACTCAAGGGCAACAGGGGCAAAAGGGCGTCCTTTTAAAAATAACCCGCCGAGCTTGCGCTTGGCGGGTTACGTTGGTCATGCCTGGACAGGTTCCTCTGCTGGCGCTTCGGTTTGCTGTTCATGCTTCATCTTCTCCAGTTCGGCGATACGTGCATCGCACACCTCGACGAACGTGGTCAACGCTTTCGGATGCGTAAAGAGGGTCGGTGCCATTGTTCGAGCCGTCTTGAGACGTTCGATATCAACGGTCTTGTTAACCGATGCACTCTTTTCGTCCAGCAGCTTTTGCATTTCAGCCGAAATCGGCGCCTCCGGGTCTACCTGTTGCTCAGACGACTTGACGGTTCGCTCAGACGAACTGGCATCCGGTCCGGTTTCTGTTATCTCAGCAGCTGCACGCCGATCATAGGCTTCGCGCGCATCGTTTACGTACTTATTGTCGTCAAAGAGCCCGACAAACACGTCAGCGGCGAAGCCCAGCAACGATAGACACTTAGTTGTAGCATCCGTCAGCGACTTTTTCGGTGCTTCTTCGTCAGTGAACGGGCCATACTTGTTCTTTCCAACGAAAGTGGTTTGACCGAACTGCACCAGCTTGCCGGTCTGACCATTCAGCTTGTACCAGAGTTCTACCTTGAGCACATGAATAACCTCGCGGCAGATCACCTTGCCCTCGATGATGATAGGCGCACCTTCGACAAACCGTTCTTCCAGGATATCGACACCCCAGCCGATGCCAATAGGCCCGAATTCGGCCGTCGCGCACCGCGTCTGGTAAGTTGCATTGATAGATGTACCGCTGAAACCGCCTCCACGATTGAACACCTTGGTATAGGCAGGGTCCGGCGTACGGACACGTTCCCACAGTTGCAGATTGGCATTACCTACTGATTCCACAGCCACGGACGGTTTAACGCTGTTTTCATTCGATTTCGTGGTCATTTCGTTCTCCAAATTGGTTCCTATGCCGCACGCATAGTGATAGGGATGCGGCGCCAAAATATATCCACAGAAACCTGGAAAGGCGTTGACAAAATTCAACCGCAGGTTTAGTCTAAAATCTCTTTTGTATTTTTTTAACTCTGTTTGAGTTTTAAGTATGATGGCGACGAACACCCTTCATCCGCAACTTGCTCAAATAACAGGGGTGCTGACATCTGTTTCAATCTACAACGATTGGGGCAGGGGATATGTTCGTCTGGAAGACCAAACCTACATGACGATCACCGGCTCTGCACTTGTCGGCCTCACCGAGGGCGTTTCGTACCGCTTCGACGGTCGCTACCTCACCCACCCAAAATACGGGCAGCAGTTCGAATGTGCAGCGGCCAGCATTGATATTCCTCTACACGAAGATGCGATCACGCGTCACCTGGCAAAAAATTTTAAGGGCTGCGGCAAAGTATCCGCTCGCAAGATGGTCAAACTCTTCAGCGGCAATCTCGAAGAGTTGCGCGACTTGATTGTCAACAATCCCTTCGCGATTGACTTTTCATTGGTGACGTCACGCAAGGTCGAACCGCCGGAAGGCGAAGATCTGTCCACATTGATCTATCGCGACCTGTCAACCCGCCTTGGCTTGAGTGGCGTGCGCGACAGCGTACTTCGTAAAATCGCAAAGTGGCTGCATGGGCAGGTCGAAACCGCAGGCAACCCAGTCAAAGCAGCCTGGTCGTTGTTTTCGGGCGATCCGTATATGCCCATCAAGTTCGTCTCAGGCTATGGCTTCGCTGCGGCAGATGGTATCGCGTTGAAGTTTCTCAACTTTCCTCGGTTTCACGACTATCGCGTGGCGGCTATGGTCACCTACGCGCTGCGCGAGGCGTGCGAGCAGAACGGACACACATATTTGACGATAGATGAGATCGGCGTGCGTATTGCCGAGATCGATGTTGACGTCGACGTGATTCATGCCATCGCGGCGGCAGAAGCACGGTGTGAACCTATCACTGCCGAAAACCACAGGTATTACCCGAACCACCTGTTGACTGCCGAAAAGCGCCTGGCGCATGCGTTGGCCCACCGCATCTTCGGAAATGGCGATCCAATCACCGACATGACCGACGATCTGTTGAAGCACGAAATCCGCATGGCGGAAAAAATGCTCAGCAGCCCCGAGAAGCCCTTCGAGTTAGATGACTCGCAGCGTAAAGCCGTGACAGGCATGTTACATGCGCGATGCCAGCTCCACACACTTACTGGTCCACCGGGCTGCGGCAAGACGGCTTTGATGGAAGTATTAGTTAGCGTTGCTCGTAACAAGAAGATCCGGTTCTGCGCTCCGACCGGGAAAGCATCCAAGGTACTATCCAACCGCGTCAAGCGATTCGGTCAGATCGCCACGACGATTCACGCCTTGCTTGAAGTGACCCTCGACGGTTTCGAATACAACGCTCACAACCAGCTTGATGTCGATATCGTAATTATCGACGAAACCTCGATGCTCGATCTGGAACTGGCATGCGCGCTGATGGAAGCAATTCCACTGCACGCTCACATCATTTTTTTGGGCGACGTCGACCAGCTTTCCTCTGTTGGACCTGGCCAATTCCTGGCCAATCTGCTACAGATTGGTTTCGACCATCATCGCCTTTCTTCAACGCACCGCAACGACGGCGGCATCCTGGAGGTGGTTCAGCAAGCTGGACGAGGATATGCCGACTGCGTCGACCGCCCTGACGTTCGGTTTTCTCACGGCCTGCCAGAACCCGACGACGTTGGAATGTCACGCGTCATCGCAAGCTACCATGCTGCGATCAAGCGACATGGTATCGACCGCGTTGGGCTGCTTATGCCTCGCCGCAAAGGTGACCGCGAAACGCCTGGATGGAATGTCACATACTGTAATGAGATTCTGCGCCAGGAATTGAATCCTGACGGTTGCAAAATCATCGGTTCACAGCTTCATGTGAATGATCGCATCATTATTCGACAGAACGAAGTCCTGAAACAGGGTGAAGACGAAAAAGGCAAACCCATTTATGAGCAGGTAGTCAACGGCGACACCGGGTTCATTCGTGAAGTATTTCTTGACCAAGACAGCAACAGCGTTTCGCATTTGATCCTGGAACTGGACGATGGCCGCCAAATCAGGTACCCAAGCGCTTCAATGTCGGCACTTAATCTTGCCTACGCAATTACGGTGCATTCATCGCAAGGTTCGGAATATGACGTTGTGATTTTTATGTGCACGAATGGTTCGCCGAATTTCGTACATCGTGGCATTGCTTACACCGCTTTCTCACGCGCCAAGAAAACCTTATTGGTCTATGGCGACGACAACGCCGTGCGTTCGATTGTGCGTCGTGAAATCCCAAAACGCAATAGCGTACTGTCGCAACGCACGCAATCCTACGTCAACCGGCTTGCGGCCTGATGAACAACCGACTGAAAGGTAGAAGACTAATGGAAACAACGATTTGCATAGGCTGCGGCTGCAGCGATCATCACGCATGCGTTGACCCCAAATCAGGCCTGCCTTGCTCCTGGCTTGCCGTTGACCGATCAATTGCGCTAGGCGTTTGCTCCCGTTGCCCCGATCAGATCGAACGCTGGGAAGCTGGAGACCGATCGCAGATGATGATCGTTGCGAAAATCACCGGCGACCGACTCGCCGCCTCTTATTACATCGAGCGCAATGACATGGGCAGCTTTCCGTACTTCGTTGGCGATTGCGTTGGCAGCCGATATGCAATTGAATGGGTCCGCATGACAGTTCCCGAGTTCGAGGCCTTGCCTCAGTTTGCCCATATCACGTTAGCAGCCAAGTGGAAACATGAAGTTGAAAGTGCCATCAAAGCGGAGCAGGCCGACTCCGCTGAAGAAGCGAGAACTCATCGCACCAACGCGGATCGTATTGCAAAAGAAGTTGGAGCCACTGGCCACGATCTCAACTTTCTGGTCGAAGAAATCCTGTAAGACAAACGCGGTCCAATCGCAAGCGGAAGCAATAAACAAGGAAATCAACATGCCCAAGTCGAAACGCCATCGCGCACAGAAGCGCCACACGAGGCCCGATGTTTTTATCCCCATTGCCGAGGAACTGCGCCACACATTTCAATTCGACGCGCACGGCGCGCTTGCCGCCATGATGCGGACGCCGAATGAAGTCGCATACCAACAACTTTGGATGCTTTTCAACAATGTTCACAATGGACTGACAGACATCGGTCAACCCAATCCGGTCATCGCGTCGGGCATTCGCACAATGAAGGATGTCGGCGAACGCGCCAGGCGACTAAACGTCTATCGGCTTGCGCGTCACGAAGAACTACCCATTCAAAATGCCGTCAACGAGTGCGCGATGCAATTGCCAAAGTTGGACGTGATCTCACTGCATCTGGCCGGTAAAAAGCTAAGCACCGAAGCAGCAGCGATGCTTTAGCGATATCGCGAAGAATCCATCAAACAAAGGACGTCATCATGACCGGAAAATCCGTAACCCTGAAGGATTTGGCTGACCGCGCCAAAGGCTTGCGAAATGCCTTCGAATGCACCGAATTTCTGCGTTGCACTGTGTGTAATTGCGCCTTGGACGAAGACGAAGATGACTTGGTCGCCAAACTCTGTGCCCATTGTGAACGAAAGCGCTCCGTCAAGCTTGTTCAAGGCTCTCCGTTTGGAATGGCGGTCTCGGTTCCAGTTAAATCACAAAATGGGGATGTAGTCCAGCATGCGCATCAACTCGGTCAGTTGCATGTAGCAATAGACCCGGATATAAGCGCGAACACTTCAAAAGAAAATCAACTTTCTCCCGGAAGTGATGAAAACGAATCTATTACATCTACAACTGGTCGCGAGCAAAGGCAACCCCTGCTTGGATTCGCAGGACGTAAGGACTTCCCGATCAATCTTGGAAAATTACTATCTACCAGGCTGTTGGTCCAGGCAGCATCGGGAGGTGGAAAGTCTTATGCGTTGCGGCGCATCCTTGAGCAAACTCATGGAATGGTCCAACAGATCGTGGTTGATCCAGAAGGTGAACTGGAGACCTTGGCCGAGAAATACGACTACCTCGTCTGCTCGCCTGAAAGCAAAGAGGCACCTATATCGCCAACATCCGGTGCAAAGGTGGCGGATTTGATTTACCGATCCGGCCGCTCTGTGATTCTATCGCTTGGAGATTTTGAGCTTGATGATATGCGTCACTTTATCGCGGGCTTTGTCCGGCAATTGCTGCGCATGCCGCCCGAACTGTGGCATTACCTGCTTTTTGCCGTGGACGAGATTCAATTGCTGGCTCCGCAACATGATGTAGCGGAGAGCAAAAAACCCATGGTTGATCTAGCCGGCCGGTGCCGCAAACGTGGCTTATGCCTCGTTGGTGCAACCCAACGGCTGGCCCTGTTGCACAAGAGCGTCGCAGCGTCGTTGGAAAACAAGTTGATTGGCCTCACAACCTTGGATACCGATGTGAAACGTGCGGCAGATCAGCTCGGTATGACCTTGGCGAGCGCACGGGAGTTGCTGCGTACTATGCAGCCCGGCGAATTTATGGCTTATGGGCCAGGCCTGTCTTACGATCTTACCCGCATTCAAGTTGGTGCTGTTGAAACTCGCCACTCCGTTCTTGGTCAATTCGATTCCGGCGATGGTCAGGCACCCTCCACGACCAGAGAAGATTTAGCGAAACAGCTTCAGGAAATCATTCCGCAGAAGAAAGCAAATAAAGCCGAAAAGAACGCTGACGACGACACTGCAACGGCAAGCGAGGATCCGTTGGTGATCTACCCGCGATTTGAAGCAATTCGGCCCTTCCTAGAAAGCCAGGCGGGCTCTTGTAGCCTTGAGGAACGCGCCGAAGAACTAGGTGTGTCGAAGAATTCCATTGCGCGCTGGTTACGCCTGTATGACAAAGAATCCGGCCCAGCCTCTGTGGATAAAGGGCGACTCTCTCCAGGTCTGACTCTGCGCCTTCGACATCTTGCCGCGCGTACCGCGCAGCATACGGAAAATGGCCGCCGCGCCGCATGAACCGGATGTGAAAGTCACTGCCAAGGGAAATTGAATGAAAAATTTGGTCGATGCGGCAACCGGGTTCGCCAACGCGTGGGATTCCTTCATCGTTGAGAGATGCAAGCTCTGTAGTTGCGCGATTGGCGAAGAAGAAGACGACGACATGTCACTGAAGCTCTGCGGCTTCTGTAAGAAAAGCCCGGAGGCAAAGCGGCGCGGCTTCCTTAAATCGAAGGTTCCGGCCCATTCTTCAAATCGAAACTCGGCGTCGACGCGCAGTTCTAGCAACAACTCGGCGAAATCGCGGAAGAAACCTAACAGCGCATTGGTTGGGATTTCCGCCGCAGAGGCTTCCCGTGAAATTGGTTCGCGTGACATCATCCGCCATTGCATCAAAAACGGAACGCTGCCAGCCTCCAAAGTAGGCCGCCTATTGATAATTCCGGTGGAGGATTGGGAAAGATGGAAGGCGTCTCGATCCGAGCCGCCTTCTGGTTTCGTACCCTTGAGATCAATCAAGGACATCCTGGCGATCAAGAGCGACAAGCTTTCTGAATTCGCTCGAATGGGCTACGTTCCAACAGCGATTCTTTGCAATGGTATCGGTGGACCTTCCTCGCAATTCGGGACCTGGTACATCGAACGAAGAGTGGCAGACGAACTTGTCGCGGACCGGCGAGCAGGTCGGACGATGCCATGGCACGGCAAACCTTTGCGCGACAACCTGCGAATCACGTTCAAATTATGGGATAAGCGCAGGCATCCGGCTGAGTGCGCCACATGCAGAGACATCTGGGGCAAGGGCGGCGCACCCGAATCCTTTGACGACTTTATCTTGCGCTATCCGCCGCTTGCACACGGTGCCAAGCGTCACTTGACTCTCCCCTATACTCCTGGGTTGACGGTAAAGGAGGTAGCGATCAAAGCAAAATGTAGTTCGAGCCGTGTTCAGCAAGCTATCGACTCCGGGCTGCTTGCATCGATCAAATTGGGAACGACTCATTATATTTCCCGAACAGACGCCACCCGTTGGGAAACCAGAAAATGTCCGACTGGCGAGAATATCACTTCATGGATTACGCTCTCCAAGGCAGAAAAACTGTATTTCTTCTCCGAGGCTGAACTACGAGCCTATATCCAATCGAACAAATTGAAGACAAAACCGGGGCAGGCCGTTACCGGACACGGCGAGTTACTTGTATCCAGGTCTCAATGTGCACATCTGCGCGAAACAATCGGCTATACGGAAGAACAAGCGGCAAGTAAAGTTGGCGTGACGCTGGAACATTTTCGCGTGTTGCTCGAAGGAGTCGATTGGCGGGAAGCGCCGAAAATTCCTCTTGTGACTGTCCAGGCAGTCATCAAGCGTCTAAAGTCCCGGGAAGGTTACACGATCAACGAAGCGGCAGAAAAGCTCGGAACGACGCGCGAGTGGGTTCTTGCCAGAAAGGACGACGGCACAATCAAGCTTCAACAAGTGAAGTGGGAGAGCAGCCGTCTCTACATCAGCGAGCCGATGTTCAAGCGTCTGCAGGCCGCGTTAAAGGACGGGCAAACAAAGGCGGAAAAGCCGGGGGTGGAGTGGCTTCCAGTCACACAAGCTGCAGCTGAAGCCGGCGTGTCGGCAGATACTATCGTGAGGTGGGCCGAAAACAAAGAAATAGAGCAGCAGTGCTTCGCTTTTGGTTGGCGCTATAAACGCGAATCTGTTCGAGCGCGTGCGCGCCGCTATTGGATAACAACAAAACCTGCTCGCGCCGTTCCGCCGAGTTGGATGAATGCCGAGCTTCGGGCATGACATCAAAGAACTATTCCAGAAACATTGCCATCTTGCGGTCGCAGCCGAAACCTGGAAAGGTGTTCGACACCTACTGGCGCTTCGCGGCAGAACGACAAAACATCTTGATGCTGCGCCTGTCTGGTGCGGCAGGACCGTGGACCAATGATCCTATCCTTTCGGCCCATAAATTTACCAATGTCTATCGCGTTACCGATCGCGTCAGTCAATACCTGGTCAAACGTGTGATCGGTACCGACGAAAGATCCCATGCTGCAACGGCACTTCGTATTTTGTTGTTCAAGATTTTCAACAAGATTGAAACCTGGGAATTGATGGAGGAGCAGCGAGGCGAAATCTCCGATCATTCCTTCGATCCCGGCGCGCTGCGTCACCTTCTTGATCTGGCGCTGGGAGCCGGTGCCGCGATTTATTCCGCTGCATATATCATGCCGTCGGGACCCGTGGAGATACGTCAGCCGAAAAAGCATTGGATGCATCTGGAACTCTTACGGACCTTATTGGAAAATGGACTTCCAGACCTTCTCGCAGCGTCGCCGACGATGGCGCAGGGATACGCTCTGTTGCGCGGGCTTCCAGGTTTTGGTCCCTTCCTTGCCTATCAGTATGCGACCGATCTGGCCTACTCGAGGCATTTCGGCTGGAATGAAATGGAATTTGTCGTGCCTGGTCCAGGAGCTCTCGACGGCATTCGAAAATGCTTCGTCAGCTTGGGGGAATACACCGAGGCCGACACTATACGCTGGGTCGCTGAGCGGCAGGAGGCCGAATTCAATCGCCTCGGTCTGCAATTTCAGCGACTAGGCTCGCGTCCGCTTCAACTAATAGATTGCCAGAATGTTTTCTGCGAGGTCGACAAATATGCCCGAGTCGCGCATCCCGATGTTGTCGGGCGAAGCGCGCGAATACGTATCAAGCAAAAGTTCATTCCAACTGCTCCAATCGATCCTCTGGTGATGCCAATCAAATGGCACAAGCCTGACCAGTAGCAATTGCATGCTAAACATTCACGTCCCTCTATCACCAAAAACATCATCCCACGAAAAGGAAGCCATTACCATGCCCGCCATTGAACAAACCGCTGCTGTGACAGAGAGCCGTAATTTCAAGATGCATCCCGAACTGTTATGGTCAGTTATCAAATCGCAGGCCGGCACCCGCGAGAAAGCATTGCTCGAATCAGTCATGAATGCCGTCGACGCCGGCGCCACTCGTTGCGATATCTACATTAATGAAGATGAATATACCGTCAAGGACGATGGCCGAGGATTCCAATCACGCCAAGAAATCGAAAATTTTTTCGAAACATTCGGCACACCGCATGCGGAAGGCGATGCAGACTACGGCACTTACAGAATGGGGCGCGGGCAACTATTCGCCTTTTCTCGAACGCTTTGGCGTTCGGCAGGCTTTTCCATGGACGTGGACATCAAAACGATGGGGCTATCCTATGACTTGAAAACAGACCTCGATCATGTGCATGGTTGCACCATCGAGGGTCGCTGGCATGAACGCATCGATCGCGCTGAGGTAATCCGAACGGTACATGATCTTGCTCAATTGGCTCAATGGATGCAAATCACCGTGGAAGTGAACGGCAAAAAGATCAATAAGATCGCTACGGAACATCCTTGGGACGTAGAAACTGACGACGCCTATATAGCAATCAAGAAGGCCGGTGGCCTTGAAGTATACAACCGTGGAGCAATGGTCAAGGTATATCCTGGACATCAGTTCGGCTTATCAGGAACCATCGTAACCAAAGTTCGTTTACAGGTAAATTTCGCGCGTAACGATATCTTGCTTTCTGAATGTTTGGTATGGAAGCGTATAAAGCGACAGCTCGATACCATGTGCGGTAAGCTGGTCAACAAAAAGACATTGACTGATTACGAGCGCGATGCGCTTGCGCGGCGCTTCTCCCGCAAAGAAATCGAGTATGGCGAGGTCCGAAGACTCGGCTTGCTGATTGATGTATCGGGAAATAAACGTACCCTGTCTGAACTTGCAAGTGCGACACGGCTCTGCGTCGTTTCCGAGCATCGCGATTGGGCCATCGGTGAGCGCGTTCTGAATCAAAAGCTCGCGTTTGTCATCCGCTCGGCAACGCTCGACCGATTTGGTGTCGACACTGCCGAAGAATTGTTGACATTACTGCGGCTGAACACAAATATTGACGATGCGGACAAGCTGCGCTTAGCGCAAATCGATGAACGTCGAAATGAAATTCGTGAGATGCGCAAGGAAGTCTTGAAACTAAATCCGAAGGCGAGTTATGAAAATGATACCGATTTAAGTGAGTTTGCGGACGAAGAGCACATGCTTTACCGGAAAGCTCTATCCATTGAATCGCAATATCCTCATCGCGGTGCTTTTGACCATCTGTCTATCGTGGGACTGGTCGATGTTGCAAAGCATATCAACGACACATACGACATTCTCGAAGACGAAGGCCTGTCACCACACCAAAAAGCGATGCTGGCGGGGCTGCGCAGCGCGTCTACTGTTATGTCCCAATCGATCGCTTTCGACAAATATAGAGCATTGTCAGAGGAGGAACAAAAAAAGATACCTCGGGATCGAAATCACAGACCTCTATGGGACAAATGGATGGCGCCCAGAGCAGTGATGGTTGGGCGGTCCGATGTAGCCGACGCATGGACCGACGGTGAAAGTTATATCGCTTTCAATCTCGACACGATCAATACTGTTCTGAGTGGTGGACGGACGATTTCTTCCCTCGCCGCAATAATGATTCACGAATACTGCCATCTGGAGCCGGACTTAGGTGGGCACGTGCATTCGTCCGATTTTTATCAACTCTTTCACGAGTATGTGTGTGACTCCACCATGGAGCACATTCGCTACCATTTACTCAATGCATATGCAAAGGCGATCGCAAGCCTAGGCAAAAAACCCAATGCCGCGCTACTTGGCTTGATCAAAGCCGACAGTAAGGCGATGGGTGACGCTTACGATCAAATTGGGAATCACAATCCAACGGAAGAAGTCGAAACCTAGCGCTACTATTGCTGGTCACTGATTCGAAGAAACAAGGGATGAAATACGCACGCAGAAATAAGATCGCGTCGCTCTCATCGATACAATTGCGTCTCCTGTCAGTTCTTGCGAAGGAGGGTATGTCCTTTGGTCGGATCGCGACATGGGGCCACAAGGCGCGGCGCTCGCCGCCGGAAACGTGCTGCGGAAGCTGCAGCAAAGCGGTTTTGTGAACTGCCGGGCAAGCGGTCGAAGCTTGAAAAAGAAGAGCTACATGCTGACAAAAGCGGGGAAGAGGGTATTGACGGAAAATCTTTCAAATGGAGTAGATCCACGCCAGCTTTCATTGTTTCCAATTAAAGCGGAAATGAAAGATGATTAAGCCTACCTGCAACCAATTATCCACGCAGCGATGCCTTGATTCACGTTCACCTTTAAAAGCATTTCTTCCATTTTGCAGAAAATGCTACAGTTATTTCAGGAACCGGCCACGTGGGGACAAATCGTGGACATTTTTTATTTCTTACAGCTGCGAATAAATTTAATGAATGCAGAGAAGTTTGTCGGATCTCAACAAGCTCAACCGAAACCTTGTAACAATTGATTTTGGCTTCTCTACTCAGACACGGCCATGCCAAGTGAGTTGCATAACTCCCTCACAAGCCTTGGGGTCCGCTGGCTTCGTCGCCAAGGATTTAGCGTCATAGCCACAGATCTCTCTACCCTCGGCTATCGTGGGCGCGAAGATATTCTTGGCTTCCGTTCCCGTTGTTCCGCCATCATCGAAGTCAAGGTTTCGCGCGCCGACTTCCTCGTCGACCGGAAAAAGCCGCACCGTAACTCCAGAGGCATCGGTCTCTACCGGTTTTATCTCTGTCCTGAAAATCTCATCGCGCCAAACGAACTGCCCTCCGGTTGGGGCTTGCTGCACGCGCGAGGCCGCAGCGTGATCGAGGTCGTCCGGCCTCTGGGAAATATCTGGCCAGGCCCCGATACAGATTTCAGAGAATGGATCAAGTTTCAGCACCCTCAAAACCTCATTGCTGAGCGGAGTATGCTGTTTTCCATTTCCCGCCGTCTGGTACAAGGGAAATCGATTCTAACAACTTGAACTTATGCAAGCATTGGAGACACTTGACGCTTTCCAGTACCGTCGTAACCAATCAAGATCACCCCACTGCTCAATTGTTTGAAACATTCCTGTCATCCTGCCGCGTCAAAATTGCAATTAAATGCGAATTTCAACAGGAAACGGTCCAGAGTCAAAACAATTGTTGCGTATATGCAACAGTATATTAGGTTCACTTGTGCACGAGAATGATTTATAGCAAGGTATCCAAGTCAATTTCGGGCTGGAGCTTTTATGTCGAGAGATTTTAATCACATTTCTGCGGGTTTCCCGATTCTCGGAAGCGAGAATCCCAATATTTCTGCGGCGGCGGAACGATTTGTCGCAGCGAAAGCAGATATGGACTATCTCATTGAGAGTCGCATCGGCAGGACAATGATAACCCGAGCGATTGGAGAGGATCTCGGTTACCACTCGATTGATCCATTCACCTACGCATATAACATGTTGCCGTTCTTTCAGTTTCACCGTACCAGTACGGTATCTGGTAAGAAGCAAAAGGCAATGGTGCCGGCGCGGATAACAATTGGTGACAGTTGGAAATGGAAGCCGAAATATAAAAGCGCTGAAGAGCAAAACGAAATAATCAAAAAAGCGTTTGATTCATTTCAGCAATCAACCGACGATAGGACGGCCTGGGAATGCGCGAGCTATGTGTACATCCCGAAGCTGGGAGTCGCGTTGGCACACGAAGGGAAAAATCGGGTTGCTCTTTTCCGTGAACGCGGTATGGATATTCCAGCGGTAGTTCACGAAGAGGATTATCCTGATGCAGATCGCATTCGTATGTTTAATTTGCCGGAGGGTGATTTCGCTGTTTTGGATAACCGGTACGTGGAACAAATTCGAAGCCTGGAACTCACCTCCGAAATATTGGTCCCCTTTGGTGTCATCACTGAAAGGCAATGGCCCGAAAATTTTCCCGAGATTTCTCGAGTAAAAGAGGAATTGGCATCGCGAGGGCGTCGGTACGTCATTGACGACATGGCTCTTGACATGGTGCCAGTATTGCAACGCCAAAACGCAGACGAAACAGTCGTCCGTGCAAGCCTCTGCGACATCGACAGCCCTTTACGTCCAACGTTTCATTTCTTCATGTCCGCATTTTTCATCGATTTGATGCTTATGGTATTGGTGCCGGCTGTGCAAACTTGGCCAATCCTGGAAGCAATTCTTTGCACGTTGCTGGCAGTGGCCAATGCAGTCATAGTCCTTGTGACTCTTCCGATATTTGAATGCAAATTAAATAAATTGACCATCAATAGGCAACATGATCTGCGGCATCAAATACTGTCGACCTTGCGCGAAAAGAACGAAAATAACACCGCAAGAGCGTACTAAGGTGCATCTGAGGATAATCGATCAAGCCCGGCGCACCTTACGCTCAACTTCGGTCTGCATTTCTCCAAGCGCCCAGTTTTCCGAATACTTCATCTGCCTGGTGCAAATCGCGCGATAAACCGCCTCCGTCACGTTTTGCGCAGCCAACTTGTCTTTAGCCGTCTTGATGAAATATTCAACTGATCGAAAGCTGATTTTCATCTCTGCAGCTGTTTCTTTTGCAGTGAGGCCGTTTGCACTCCAGTACAAAGCCGCCTGCTCGCTCTGGTTCAACTGGAACTCACCCATGCCTGACGGAATGGTCTCGTACACCATCGCATGAAAGTGACAATGTTCGGCAATAACTTGACCCAAGGTCGACTCCGACACACCCAACGATAAGCCGGTTATTTTCAGGTAGGAAGTCGATCCCATCGCGCCGCTATAAATCGACTCAATGCACTGCGCACCGCGATGAAAGCTGGTGCGCGGAACGTATGGTCCGCACCAATCGAATGGCGAAGGCAGATCTGTCGGCGCTGGCGCGCCGTCCGCGTCTGATGTCGTGCTTATGTGAAATTCACGCGATGCTGGTGCGATCGCGAATATCACCTCGGCGTTCTGCGCGCCGAGCCGACGACACATTGATTCCAGCAGAGCTTTCCGTTGCATGATTGCCTTGAATCAAACTGATTTTCGAAAAATACACGCCCGCGCAAAGCGGCTGCATCTTGCACATCTTGTCGCCAAGTTCAAGCGCCATCGATTCGAGAGAACGGTTCTTGGGTAGATCGGGAAGGTATATGTGCTTCTTTCCCTTCAATACGTCAATGGTCGTTCGGTCAACGCCTTCGCCCATCGCGATCTCCATACGCGACTGTACCGTCTCTTCGTCGGCCACCAAAATGAAATACCGGGCGTCGGCTTTCGACACCACATAAAGCCCCGGCGGCATCACACTCGGTGCCACTATTCGCGCGTCCAAGTCTCGACACAAGCCATTGAGCTCGTGAAGAGTAACGACGTCGGTGAGGAAGGGCAGGGAAGATTCCCCGACAATCGCGGTGAACTGACTGTTGTGGGTGTCGAAAAAGTTACGTTCGAGAATCCGCAGATAGCCAACCAGTTCGGCTACATGGTTGCCGTCGTCGGCATTGACATATCTTTCAATCAAGCCGCTGTTGAACGCTTTCAGTGCCGCCGCATCGTCAACACTTTGCGTCAAAAGTACCTTGCTAATCCTGTGCGGCAATAACTTTCGCAGGAAGTCCCTGCATCCAGGTTCATCGATTTCCTTGCGTACTATGATCATGCCGACGTTTTCAGCATTCTCAGCCAACTGCTCAATATCTGGTATCCGCGATTCGTCAACCAAACCGATTTCATCGAGCACGTTGAATTCAGGATCACTAGGCAAAGTCGTAAAGCGCAAAGGATGATGCCGCACATAGCTAATTGCTTCATCGAAGCTGCGCACGCGCTCGATCCGCCGTTCAGGCATGCGCACGCGAAGCGCTTCAATGGTTTCGACAGCCGTGTCGTCGCTCTCATCGAGAAGCAACACTCCGAGGGGAAAATAAAACGGAAACGTCAGCTCATTCTGGTCCTGGTTGGGCGGCATATTTATTGTCCTGGTTGGGTTGCCACGTCGAGAGGCATACCCGCAATGTAATCGAACCGTTACCCATGTGAAATGACTATCTTTGCAATTATTACCCCGTTTTCGTATTTTTACAAAATTCCACGTATTTTCCGGCTGGCGGGCATGCGCATGGGGCGCTTATGATTCTCTCATTGCTGCAACAAAATACATATACATCCCCACTGAGGCAAAAAATGTTGAGATTGAATCGTATGATCGGCACCTGTTACCTGCAACAAGGCGTAAAACCTATTGCCGCGCCCGCACCACGTCAATCGCCTACTGTCCACATCCCTGTCCTAATCAAAGTGCCGCGTACACCAACATCCTGCCCATCACTTCCGCTCAATAGCTTAGGCATTTCTGCGATCCTGTGAAAGGCGGCCGACCACGCGCGAACACGCATGATAGAGTGGTTGATTGACGATCAACGCGAACAAGAGCATAATTATCGTAGAAATGAAAGGGCTCATCATGAAAATGTTCAATCAAACCGTCGCCCAAGCAGTTCATGAAGCTGTACGCATGTTTTTTGCTCCTGTGACCGGCATTTTCAAGGCCATCAAGGCCGAGTTGGCGCATCCACACTAAAAAAGAATCCACTCTGAAAAAAACCGCGGCTTGCCGCGGTTTTTCTTTTCCTGCATCTTCAAAATATTGCTTCAACAAGCGGACACACCAACATCGTCAATTCCCATTATTTTTCGTGTTGCATGGCTCCCACTAGCAGAAATTTTATAAAGGAGCGCTATGGATAAAACCGAAAAATGGTGGGAACCGATCACGCGATTCATCGTACACGTGCTGGTCGGCACGATAATTTTCATCGTCATCGCAATCGTATCGGTGGTGGTGGATCTGGTGGTGGATAAGCTGGCATTTCTGGGCGCCAATTCGTTCACCGTTCGTATGTTGTCCAGCCTGGCGGATCTGATCCTGATTGTGGATTCGATCCTCTTCTTGCTGCACCTGGTTCAATCGGTGCTCAAGGCTTTTAGGGAGACTTTCAAAAAATGAAGCGTTTTCTACAAGAAGTAGCCTCGGCCGCTGCCGAGACTCCGCGGATATTCTTCGCTCCTCTTCGGGGTGCGTTGATGGCCGTGGCCATGGAATGTAAATTCCAAGGCGCTTTTTCGGAGAAAGCAAACCACCAAGGTGATTTGTCGACCTGACCCAATAAACGCGCATCTTCCATGGTGCGCGTTTTTTCCTTTTTCTTGTATTCACATTCCCTTTGCTCAGACAGTTGAAGCGCAGGTGAAGCATTAACCAACGCGACGTTGACACCATCCACTGGCGCGCCAGATCGCACCACCCTTCCTGTCAATCCTTCAGCAAAGGACCCATATGCTTCTCAACCGCTCACTCGCTGGCTTCTTCACTGACGCCTATCGTGCGCCTGTAGCACCAGTGTCCAAGCCAGCCAATACGCATCAACCTCCGCGCCAACCCGCCAATCCGACAGCTCCACCCGCGGCGCGACCGCCAACCAAATAACGTGCTTCC
>Ga0116226_10001317_pt1 | contig 21431 bp, 17 predicted proteins | sample S1TSphfallax_FD_89692 | JGI IMG/M metagenome (GOLD analysis project Ga0116226, IMG submission 89692) | Host-associated microbial communities from peat moss isolated from Minnesota, USA - S1T2_Fa - Sphagnum fallax MG | ecosystem: Host-associated > Plants > Peat moss > Unclassified | place: USA... | reverse complement strand
GGCGGCGACGTAGAAGCGCGTGGTGTTGTGCGCCGCGTCCTCGACATTGCCGCGCATGACTTGCAGCCCGAACAGATCGGCCGCGAGCGAGGACGCGATGGCGCAGTCCTCCGGGTTGTTCCACGCGGCCACCTGCTCGGCGGCGCCGGCGGTGTCGGCCTCGATGACCGGAGTAAGGTGCAGCTCCCTCAGAATCTTCCGCACCTGCCCGAGGGCGACCGCGTGCGAATGCGCGCGCTTGATCGTGGCGAGCGTCGCGCCCTTGGGGGCGAGCAGGCAGTGCTCGACCCGCTGGAAATGCTCGCCGACGACGAACAGGCCGGACGAGGGCAGCAGCGCGTGGATGTCCGGCACCCGGCCGGCGAGGCTGTTTTCGCACGGCAGCATCGCGAGGTCGGCGCGGCCCTCGCGCACCGCCTCCATCGCCGATTCGAAGGAGTCGCTCGGCAGCGTGGTCCAGGCCGGGTAGGCGGTGCGGCAGGCGAGGTCGGAGTAGGCGCCGGGGCGGCCCTGGAACGCGATCGTCTGGGTCATCATGAGTCTCGGTCAGGAGTGGGGGCGAGGATCGCGCGGGCGCGGGCGAGATCGGCCGGAGTATCGACCCCGAAAGCAGCGTGCGCCACGCGGGCGCAGGAAATGCGCATTCCCGCCTCCAAGGCGCGCAACTGTTCAAGGCTTTCGCGGCGCTCCAGCGGCGTGGGCGGCAGCGCCACGAAGCGCGCCAGCGCCGGGCGGCGCCACGCATAGACGCCGATATGGTGCCAGAGCGGCCCCTCCCCCCACGGAATCGGCTGGCGCGAAAAGTACAATGCCGGCGCCACGTCCTGTCCATCCGCGAAGGCGCAGGCTGCTTTGACGACCGAGGACGCGGCGGCCTCGGCCTCGCTTTCGATCAGCGTCACCAGCGTGCCGATATCGACGGCCGGATCAGCCAGCGGTGCCAGCACGGACTGCAACTGCTCCGGCGGCAGGGTGGGGAAATCTCCTTGCAGATTCACGATCACATCATAGTGACCATCGGGGTCGAGGGTGGCCAGCGCGGCGTGCGCACGGTCCGACCCGGACGGCAGCGCCGGATCGGTCAGCACGGCAATGCCGCCATCGCCACGAACGGCGTCGGCGATCTCGATCTCGGCGCAGGCGACCGCCACCGGGCCGATCCCGGCCTCCCGCGCCCGGTCGAGCACATGCAGGATCATCGGCCGGCCGCCGATGTCGGCGAGCGGCTTGCCGGGCAGGCGGGTGGAGGCCATCCGCGCCGGAATGACGACGATGGGGTTCAGGCGAAGCTCCCAATTCGGCGAATGCCGCCGGGGTCACGAATTTGGCGCGAACCGGCGGACCGCGGCGGGTTGAAGCGGGGAAACGGGTTCCCTATGGTGCCGCGCACCTTAGAAACAGCTATCCGCCCGCGCAATGCGGCGTGGCAGCATGACCTGGGGGCGCCCATTATTGCTCCGCGTCCCCCTTCCAGCCAAAAGGACCCGCCCCGCATGGACAGCCGTTACTTTGTTGTGTTCATGCGCGTGGCGAGCCGGTGACGGGGGACGCAGCCGGCGCCGCGCCGGCAGACCAAGACATTGCCGGTTTCGTCGCCGTCGCGGAGGCGGCGGCGGATGCGGCGGGCGAGGTGATCCGCCGGTATTTCCGCAGCGTCCTCGGCGCCGACCTGAAGGCGGACGACAGCCCTGTCACCGATGCCGACCGGGGCGCCGAGCAGGCCATGCGGGCAGTGATATCAGCAACGTTTCCGACGCATGGAATCCTCGGCGAGGAATTCGGCGTCCAGAACGCGGCGGCGCCGCTCCGCTGGGTGCTCGACCCGATCGACGGCACCCGCGCCTTCATCACCGGCCGGCCGGTCTTCGGTTCGCTCGTGGCGCTGCTCCAGGGCGATCGGCCGCTGCTCGGCATCATCGACCAGCCGGTCACCGGCGAGCGCTGGGTCGGCGTCGCCGGCCAGACGACACGATTCCGCGGGCCGTTCGGCGGGCGGGTCGGCAGCCGGGCGTGCCCCACACTCGCACAGGCCGAGCTGTCCTGCACCAGCCCGGAGATGTTCGGCGCGGATTTGGAGGCGTGGCGGAAGCTGAGCGGCGCGACCGGCCGCACCTCGTTCGGCGGCGACTGCTATGCCTACGGGCTGCTCGCCCTCGGGCACATCGACGTGATCGCCGAGGCTGACTTGAAAGTCTGGGATTGGGCGGCGATCCTGCCGGTCGTCGAGGGCGCCGGCGGCCGAATGACCGACTGGCACGGCGCGCCCTTGCGGGTTGACGGCGACGGGCGGGTGATCGCTGTCGGCGACCCGGAGCTGCTGGCGCCGACGATCGAATTGCTTGGGGGATAAGAGACGTGGAACGTCGCCGACTGCTGCTGACGCTCCCGGCGCTGCTGGGGGCGGGGTACCTCCATCGCGCATGGGCCGATGACGCCGCCCCGGCCGCCGCCGCAAAGCCCACGGGCGGCGCGCCGATCCGCACCTATGGCCTCGCGCTGGTCGGCGAGCCGAAGCTGCCGGCGGGGTTCGCCCATTTCCCGTACGCGAATCCGGACGCCCCGAAAGGCGGCGAACTGGTGCTGTCGGCGCTCGGGACCTACGACAGTTTCAACCCCTTCATCGTGCGCGGCACCGCAGGCCCGGTCGCCTCGGTCTGGGACACGCTCACCCGCGCCTCCGCCGACGAGCCTGACACCGGATATGCGCATCTGGCCCACACGATCGAGGTCGGCGCCGACCACACGTATGTCGGCTTCGAATTGCGGCCCGAGGCGAAATTCCACGACGGCGTGCCGGTCACGGCCGAGGATGTCGCGTGGTCGTTCAATATTCTGCGCGACAAGGGCCGGCCCTATTTCGGCCAGTACTATGCGGACGTCGCGAGCGTCAGCACCGAGGGAACCGGGCGCGTCGTGTTCCATTTCAAGACCGCCGGCAATCGGGAACTGCCGCAAATCCTGGGGCAGGTGCCGGTATTGCCGCGCCATTGGTGGAAGGATCGGGCCTTCGACGCACCCCTGACCGACCCGCCGCTCGGGTCCGGCCCCTACAAGGTGGGACGCTTCGACATGGGGCGTACGCTGGTGATGGAGCGGGTCGCCGACTATTGGGGTGAGAACGTGCCGACCGGCAAGGGCCTCGAGAATTTCGCCACGATCCGGACTGAATACTTCCGCGACGGAACCGTGTCGTTGCAGGCATTCAAGGCAGGGCAGGTCGATTTCCGCCACGAAAACATCTCGAAAGTCTGGTCGACGGAATACGATTTCCCGGCGCTGGGAAAAGGGCTCGTCAAGAAACGCGCCTTCTCCGAACGGCTGCCGACCGGGATGCAGGGCTTCGTGATGAACACCCGCCGGGCGGTGTTCAAGGACAGCCGCGTGCGGCGTGCCATGACATGCGCCTTCGACTTCGAGTGGGAGAACAAGAATCTGTTCTTCGGCCTCTACACCCGGACGGACAGTTTTTTCAGCTCCAGCGATTTCGCCTCCTCCGGCCTGCCGACCGGCGGTGAACTGGCGCTGCTGGAACGGTTCCGCGACAAGCTTCCGGCGGAGGTGTTCAGCAGCGAATTCAAGCTGCCGGTGACGGACGGCTCGGGCAACAACCGTGAGGGTATGAAATCCGCGCTGGTGCTGCTGAAGGACGCCGGCTGGGATGTGAAGGAGCGCAAGCTGGTCGACGCCAACGGCCAGCAGATGTCGTTCGAGATTCTGTTGGACGAGCCGAGCCTGGAACGGGTCACGCTGCCGTATCAGCAATGGCTGCAACGGCTCGGCATCGACGTGCGGGTGCGCACGGTCGACAACGCACAGTATGAGCGCCTGACCGACCAGTTTGATTTTGATATGACCATCAACGTCTACGGCGAATCCGACAGCCCCGGAAACGAGCAGGCGGATTACTGGGGCAGCGACGCGGCGAAGCAGACCGGCAGCAACAACCTCGCCGGCGTCAGCGATCCCGTGGTGGACGCCCTGGTCGCCAAGGTGATCTCCGCCCGCTCGCGGGAGGACCTGATCATCGCGACGCGGGCGCTCGACCGCGTGCTGCTGTGGGGCTGGTACGTCGTTCCGCACTGGCATCTGCAATCGTATTGGGCGGCGTGGTGGGATCGGTTCGGGTTTGTCGATGTGCCGATCCGCGCCGGCGTGGACATCAATGCATGGTGGCTGGACCACGATCTGGCCGCCAAAACGGACGCGGCGCGGCAGAGCGGGCTGTGATGTCCGGCGTCCGCCCGCGCTGATGGCCGCCTACCTCCTTCGCCGGCTGCTGCTGGTCATCCCGACCTTGTTCGGCATCATCACCATCAATTTCGCGGTGGTGCAGTTCGCACCCGGCGGCCCGGTCGAGCAGATGATCGCCGAACTGAAGGGCAAGGGGGACGTGACCTCCCGCGTGACCGGCCCGCGCCACGGCGAGGCGGCGGCGCCGATGGAGAACGGCACGTACCGGGGCCGGCGCGGCCTCGACCCGCAGGTCGTCGAAAAGATCCAGAAGCTGTTCGGTTTCGACAAGCCGCCGCTGGAGCGATTCGGCCTGATGGTGAAGGGCTATCTGACCTTCGATTTCGGCCGCAGCATCTTCCAGGACAAGAGCGTGATCTCGCTGATCGGCGAGAAGATGCCGGTCAGCGTCTCGATCGGGCTCTGGTCGACGTTGCTGGTCTACTGCGTGTCGATCCCGCTCGGCATCGCCAAGGCGGTGCGCGACGGCTCGCGGTTCGATCTGGTCAGCACGCTCGCGGTGCTGATCGGCTACGCCATCCCGGGCTTCCTGTTCGCGGTGCTGCTGGTGGTCCTGTTCGCCGGCGGCAGCTACCTGCAATGGTTTCCGCTGCGCGGCCTCGCGAGCGAAGGGGCCAGCCAGTGGAGTTTTGGCGCGCGGGCGCTCGACTATCTCTGGCACATCGTGCTGCCGACGACGGCGTTGGTGGCAGGCGGCTTCGCCACGCTGACGATCCTGACCAAGAACAGCTTCATGGAGGAAATCCGCAAGCAATACGTGGTGACGGCGCGCGCCAAGGGGGCGACCGAACGGCGTGTGCTGTACGGCCATGTGTTCCGCAACGCGATGCTGCTGATCATCGCCAGCTTCCCGGCGGCGTTCATCGGCATCCTGTTCAGCTCGGCGCTGCTGGTGGAGATCATCTTCTCGCTCGACGGGCTGGGGCTGCTCGGGTTCGAAGCGACGATCCGGCGGGACTACCCGGTGATGTTCGGGACCCTTTACATCTTCACTTTGCTCGGGCTGATCATGCAGATCATCGGCGACGTGATGTACACGGTCGTCGACCCGCGCATCGATTTCGAGCAGCGCCGGTAGGCATATGGCGCTCTCGCCGCTTACCCGCCGACGGATCGCGGTGTTCAGCGGGCATCGGCGCGGCTATTGGTCCCTCTGGATTTTCCTGGTGCTTTTCGTGCTGGCGATGTTCGCCGAATTCATCGCCAACGACCGGCCGCTGCTGGTGCGGTACGACGGCCACTGGTTCTTCCCCGTCGTGCAGGATTACAGCGAGGATGCGTTCGACCCGTCGATGATGCCGACGCTGGCCGACTTCACCGATCCCGATTTGCGCAAGGTCATCCGTTCCAAGGGCTGGATGATCTGGCCGGCGGTCCCATTCAGCTACAACACCATCGTCAAGAACCTGCCGGTGCCGGCGCCGGCGCCGCCGAGCTGGACCAACCTGCTCGGCACCGACGACCAGGCGCGCGACGTGCTGGCGCGGGTGATCTACGGCTTCCGCATTTCGGTGCTGTTCGGCTTCACGCTGACGATCCTGTCCTCCGTCATCGGCATCACCGCCGGCGCGGTGCAGGGGTTCTACGGCGGCCTCACCGATCTGCTGTTCCAGCGCTTCATCGAAATCTGGTCCGGGATGCCGACGCTGTTCCTGCTGATCATCCTGGCCTCGATCATCACGCCGACGTTCTGGATTCTGCTGGGATTCCAGTTGCTGTTCAGTTGGATGGCACTGACCGGCTTCGTCCGCGCGGAGTTCCTGCGCGGCCGCAACCTCGACTATGTCCGCGCCGCCAAGGCGCTCGGGGTATCGGATGTCGCGGTCATGTGGCGGCACATCCTGCCCAACGCGATGGTGGCGACGCTGACGTTCCTGCCGTTCAGCCTGTCTGGCTCGGTCACGATCCTGGCGAGCCTCGATTTCCTCGGCTTCGGGCTGCCGCCGGGCTCGCCCTCGCTCGGCGAACTGGTCTCCCAGGGGAAGGACAATTTGCAGGCGCCGTGGCTCGGCATCACCGCGTTCGTCGTGCTGGGCGGCGTGCTGACGCTGCTGATCTTCATCGGCGAGGCGGTGCGCGACGCCTTCGACCCGCGGCGGACGGCGCCATGAGCCTGCTGTCGGTCGAAAATCTGTCGGTCAATTTCGGTCCGCGCGGGGTGGTGGAAGGCGTGTCGTTCAAGCTCGACCGGGGCGAGACGCTGGCGCTGGTCGGGGAGAGCGGTTCGGGCAAGTCGCTGACCGCCCTGTCGGTGCTGCAACTGCTGCCGCCGGGTTGCGTCTCCACCGGGCGGATCGTGCTGAACGGGCAGAGCATGATCGGCGCTCCATCCGACACGCTGCGCCAGTTGCGTGGCGGCCTCGCCGGCATGGTCTTCCAGGAGCCGATGACGAGCCTCAACCCGCTGATGCGCATTGGCCGGCAGATCGCCGAATCGGTCACGCTGCATCGCGCGATGGCAGGGGATGAACTGCGGCAGCGCGTGGTCGCGTTGCTCGGCCAGGCGGGATTCGCCGACGCCGAGCATCGGCTCGACGCCTTTCCGCACCAGTTGTCGGGCGGGCAGCGGCAGCGGGTGATGATCGCGATGGCGCTGGCCAACGACCCGGCGCTGCTGATCGCCGACGAACCGACCACGGCGCTGGACGTGACCATCCAGGCGCAGATCCTCAAGCTGCTGGCCGAGCAGAAGGCGGCGCGCGGGCTGGCGCTGCTGCTGATCAGCCACGACCTCGCGATCGTCCGGCGCTACGCCGACCGGGTGTGCGTGATGAAGCACGGCCGCATCGTCGAGGCGGGACGGGTCAACGACGTGTTCGGTTTCCCGGTGCATCCCTACACCTGCGCCCTGCTGGCCGCCGAACCGCGCGGCGCGCCGCCGCCGATCGGACTCGGGGCGCCGATCCTGACGCAGGCGGAGGACGTGCGGGTGCATTTCCCGATCCGCCAGGGCCTGATGCGCCGCACGGTCGCGCATGTGAAGGCGGTGGACGGGGTCAGCATCACCGTTCACGAGGGCGAGACGGTCGGGCTGGTGGGCGAAAGCGGGTCCGGCAAATCCACGATGGGATACGCGGCGCTCGGCCTCGAACACGCCACCGGCCACATCCGGTTCGAGGGCGAGGACATCGCCACGATGCGCCGCAGCCGGATGCGGCGGTTTCGCGCGCGGATGCAGATCGTCTTCCAGGACCCGTACGGCAGCCTCTCGCCGCGCCTGCCGGTCGGCGACATCGTCGGCGAGGGATTGGCCGTGCATGAGCCCTCGCTGCGCGCGGGCGAACGCGCGGCGCGGGTCGCGGAGGCGCTGGAGGAGGTCGGGCTGCCGGCCTCCGCGATCGAGCGCTACCCGCACGAGTTCAGCGGCGGCCAGCGCCAGCGCATCGCGATCGCGCGGGCGATGGTGCTGAAGCCCCGCTTCGTCGTCCTGGACGAGCCAACCAGCGCGCTCGACATGTCGGTGCAGGCCCAGATCGTCGATCTGTTGCGGCGCCTGCAAAAGGACCACCAGCTTGGCTATCTGTTCATCAGCCACGACCTGAAAGTGGTGAAGGCGATGGCCCATCGCGTCGTGGTGCTGCGGCACGGACAGGTGGTTGAGCAGGGGGCGGCGGCCGACATTCTGTTGCGGCCGAGGGCCGACTATACGAAGGCGCTGATCGCGGCGGCGTTCGCGCTGGAAGCGGATGAGACCGGAGTGGTAGAGACCTGACGGCAGGCAGTCCGGCCGCCGTGTCACGCGCAAGCGTGTGAACGTACCGCTTGTGCGAAGGCATAGGCCAAACTAACTGGAGTGGACATGAACACACAGGACACGAGCACGCCCGACGGCGTGGCGGCGGAGGCGGTTGCGGACGCGACCGCGGCGCCGGAGCAGGAAAAGACCGTATCGGAACGGCTGATGGCGGCGGCGGCCGAACGGTTCGCCGGGCTGGAGGCGGAGCGGGACGACTACAAGGACCGCTGGGTACGGACCGAAGCGGAGATTGCCAACGTACGCATCCGCGCCAAGCGCGACGCCGACGATGCCCGCCTCTACGCGGTGCAGAAATTCGCCCGCGACGTGGCGGAAGCCGCCGAAAACCTCCGGCGCGGGCTGGAGTCGGTGCCGGCGGCAACCGAAGGCGAGCCGGCCATCGTGACCAAGCTGCGCGACGGATTTTCGGGCGTCGAGCGCAGTTTCGTGGCGCTGCTGGAACGCAACGGCATCAAGCGCGAGGACCCGACCGGCGCGATGTTCGACCCGAACCTGCATCAGGCGATGGCCGAGCACGAGTCGGATTCCCATCCGCCCGGGACGGTCTTGCAGGCCTGGACGCAGGGCTGGACGCTCAACGGCCGCCTGCTGAAGCCGGCCATGGTCGTCGTCGCCAAGGCCCCCGCCGGACGGAGCACGAGGCCGGCGGGCGCCTCGGTGGATACCACCGCGTGACGGCTCGTTTGCCTAAAAAATGCGCACCGCGCCCTTGCCCACGCGGACGCTGCTGAATACATCCCGGGCAGAGCTTTCCACCTTGGGGACGAGGGCGGTGCCTTATCGGGTCGCCCGGGTCCGCTACGAAGGAGTTTACATATGAGCAAGGTCATCGGTATCGACCTGGGCACGACCAACTCGTGCATCGCGATCATGGAGGGCAAGGATGTCCGCGTGATCGAGAACAGCGAGGGCGCCCGTACCACCCCATCCATCGTCGCGTTCACCGACAGCGGCGAGCGCCTCGTTGGCCAGTCGGCCAAGCGCCAGGCGGTGACGAACCCGACCAACACCGTCTATGCGGTCAAGCGCCTGATCGGCCGGCGTTTCGACGACCCGATCGTCGCCAAGGACATCGCCCTCGTCCCGTACAAGATCGCCCGTGGCGACAACGGCGACGCCTGGGTCGAAGCCCGTGGCAGCAAATATTCGCCCAGCCAGATCAGCGCCTTCATCCTGGGCAAGATGAAGGAGACCGCCGAGGCGTATCTCGGCGAGACCGTGTCGCAGGCGGTGATCACGGTGCCGGCGTATTTTAACGACGCGCAGCGGCAGGCGACCAAGGATGCAGGGCGTATCGCCGGCCTCGAAGTTCTGCGCATCATCAACGAGCCGACGGCGGCGGCGCTGGCCTACGGCCTCGACAAGAAGAAGAGCGGCACGATCGCGGTCTATGACCTCGGCGGCGGCACGTTCGACATCTCCGTCCTCGAAATCGGCGACGGCGTGTTCGAGGTGAAGTCGACCAACGGCGACACCTTCCTCGGCGGCGAGGATTTCGACGCGCGGGTCATCGACTACCTCGCGGACGAGTTCAAGCGCGAGCAGGGCATCGACCTGCGGAAGGACAAGCTGGCGCTGCAACGGCTGAAGGAAGCGGCCGAGAAGGCGAAGATCGAGCTGTCGTCCTCCAAGGAGACCGAGATCAACCTGCCGTTCATCACCGCCGACGCCTCCGGGCCGAAGCATCTGGTGATGAAGCTGACCCGGGCGAAGCTGGAGAGCCTGGTCGATGACCTGATCACCCGCACGCTCGACCCGTGCCGGGCGGCGTTGAAGGACGCGGGCGTCAAGGGCAGCGAGATCGACGAGGTGATCCTGGTCGGCGGCATGACCCGGATGCCCAAGGTCATCGAGACGGTAAAGACCTTCTTCGGCAAGGACCCCGCCCGCAACGTCAACCCTGACGAAGTGGTCGCGATCGGCGCGGCCGTGCAGGGCGCGGTGCTGAAGGGCGACGTGAAGGACGTGCTGCTGCTGGACGTGACGCCGCTGTCGCTCGGCATCGAGACGCTGGGCGGCGTGTTCACCCGGCTGATCGAGCGCAACACGACGATCCCCACGAAGAAAAGCCAGGTGTTCTCCACCGCCGAGGACGGCCAGACCGCCGTGACGATCAAGGTCTTCCAGGGCGAGCGCGAGCTGGCGGCGGACAACAAATCGCTCGGCAACTTCGACCTGACCGGCATTCCCGCCGCCCCGCGCGGAGTGCCGCAGATCGAGGTGACGTTCGACATCGACGCCAACGGCATCGTCTCGGTGCAGGCCAAGGACAAGGCGACCGGCAAGGAGCAGCAGATCCGCATCCAGGCCAGCGGCGGCCTGTCCGAAACCGAGATCCAGCGGATGGTCAAGGAGGCCGAGGCGAACGCCGACGCCGACAAGAAGCGTCGCGAGTTCATCGAGGCGAAGAACCATGCCGATGGGATGGTCCATCAGGTCGAGAAGACGCTGAAGGAGAACGAGGGCAAGGTCGCGGCCCCGGACAAGACCGAGGCCGAGGCCGCCATCGCCGCCGCCCGCACCGCGATGGAGGGCAGCGACCTCGACGGGCTGAAGCAGGCCACCGACCGTTTGAGCCAGGTCGCCATGAAGATCGGCGAGGCGATGTACAAAGCGCAGGCGGAAGGCGGCGGGGCGGGCCCGGGTGCCACCGGCGGCGGCAAGCCTGACGAAAAGGTCGTCGACGCCGAGTTCGAGGAAGTCGATGACAAAAAGAAGTCTGCGTAGGGGCAGGCTTCCGGTCAGAGCTTGACCCCGATGCGCCCGCGCTTCATGGAAGGCGGGCGCATCGTCGTTCTTGCGCCGCACTGAGGGCTGAGAATGGCGAAGCAGGATTTCTACGCGACGCTCGGAGTCGCGCGTGAGGCGAGCAACGACGACCTGAAAAAGGCGTACCGCAAGCTCGCCATGCAGTATCACCCGGACCGCAACCCGGGCGACAAGCAGGCCGAGGCCAAGTTCAAGGAGATCAACGAGGCCTACGACATCCTGAAGGACGAGCAGAAGCGCGCCGCCTATGACCGTTACGGCCACGCCGCGTTCGAGAATGGCGGCCAGGCAGGGGCGGGCGGGTTCGATTTCGCCCAGGGCGGGATCGGCGACATCTTCGAGCAGATGTTCGGCGATTTCGTCGGCGGCAACCGGCGCGGCGGCAACGCGCGGGGTCCGCGCGCGGGCAACGACATCCGCACCGGCGTCGAAATATCGCTGACCGATGCGTTCGCCGGCATCAAGTCGACGTTGCGGGTGCCGACCCGTGTCGCCTGCGAAGCCTGCGCCGGCACCGGCTCGGAGAAGGGCGTCGGCGGGAGCGAGACCTGCGCGACCTGCCAGGGCGCCGGCAAGGTGCGCGCACAGCAGGGGTTCTTCATCATCGAGCGGGCCTGCCCGACCTGCGGCGGGCAGGGGCGGACGATCCGCAACCCATGCCGCATCTGCCAGGGCGCCGGCACGGTGCAGCGCGAGCGATCCCTCCAGGTCCAGATTCCGGCGGGCGTCGAGGACGGCACCCGCATCCGCGTGGCCGGCGAGGGCGAGGCCGGCGGCTCCGGCGCGCCGCCCGGCGATCTGTATGTGCATGTCGCGATCAAGCCGCACCCGATCTTCCAGCGCGACGCGGCGACGATCTTCTGCCGCGTGCCGCTCCGTATGACGCAGGCGGCGCTTGGCGCGGACATCGACGTGCCGACGATCGACGGCTCGATGACGCGGGTGAAAATTCCGGCGGGAACGCAGACCGGCGACCAGTTCCGGATGCGAGGCAAGGGCTTCTCGGTGCTGCGGAGCGCGCAGCGGGGCGACATGCTGATCCAGGTGCAGGTGGAAACGCCGCAGAACCTGACGCGCAAGCAGCGGGAGCTGCTGGAGGAGTTCGAGGCGGAAGCCAACGGGCGCGGCAGCCCGGAGCACGAAGGCTTCTTCGCCAAGGCCAAGGACTTCTTCCAGGGTCGCGGCTGACGCTGCGGCCGCCGTCAGCCGCCCGGGCTGTTCGGCAGCCGCCGGTGCAGTTCGTCCACCAGATGTTCGATCTCGACGTGCCTGCTGAGCTCGTGGCCGTCGGCGTCGTGGTCGTGCTCGAACCCGACATGCGCACTGAGCCGGTTCAGCATCTGAATGATCTGGGTGGCCTGCCGTTCGGTCCGCAGATTGACCTGGAGGTCGAGGTGGTCGCGGCGCGTGACGATGTTGCTGATGCGGTTCTGCTTCATCAGCACGAAGGCCGCGATCAGGACGCCCTCGAACGATAGGATCGCCGCGAGCAGCGGAAACGGGAACGGATCGAACGCCAGGATTGCCGGCATCTTCAGCGCGTTCACGGCCACCCAGACGCCGACCAGGACGACCTGCACGGATACGAATGCCAACGTACCGACGAAGCCACCGATGGCATCCACGATCGTATCGCCGCGCGAACGGGCTTCCAGGGCCTCCTGTTCGAAACGGATGACCTTGTCGATGTTCTCGGCGACGGAAGCCGGCGGGGTATCGGGTGCTGTCTCTGTCACGGCTTGCGGTCCATCGTTATCCGATCACGCAGTCATATGGTGTCGCCATGCCTGCCCTGCCTAAAGCCGGAGACGGGCGCCCGGGTTGCGCTCGGGACTTGGCCGACGCAGTGTTGCCCCATGGGAACGCGGATCGGCGTGGCCGGGATTGCCGGCCGGATGGGGCGGTTGCTGGCCGAGGAGGTGGTTGCCGGCGGCGGCGACCTCGTCGGCGGCATCGACCGTCCCGGCGCCGAAGTGACCGGCGTGGCGGTCTTGCGGGATATCTCGGCCCTTGCCGTGGCGGCGGAGGTCGTAGTCGATTTCACCCACGCCAGTACCGTGGCGTCGCACGCGGCCGCGCTCGCGGAGACCGGGACCGCGTGGGTGCTCGGCACCACCGGGCTTTCCGCCGAGGAAGAAGCGGCGGTTGCCGAGGCGGCGCAACGCATCCCGGTGATGCACTCGCCCAACTACGCGCCCGGCGTGAACCTGGTTCTCGCGCTCGCGGAGCGGATGGCGGCGGCGCTGCCGGCGGACGGGTACGACGCCGAGATCGTCGAGATGCACCATCGACAGAAAGTTGATGCCCCGTCCGGCACCGCGATCGGGCTCGGCCGCGCGGTGGCACGCGGGCGTGGCGTTGACCTCGACGCGGTCAGGGAGAGCGGGCGGGATGGGCAGACCGGCGCCCGCAAGCCCGGGGCGATCGGCTTCGCCGCGCTGCGCGGCGGGCAGGTCGTCGGCGAACACACGCTGCTGTTCGCAGGCGCCAGCGAGCATATCGCGATCACCCACCGCGCCTTCGACCGCCGCGCCTTCGCGGCCGGGGCGGTTCGCGCGGCGCTGTGGGTGGCAGGCCGCCCGCCGGGGCTGTATTCGATGATGGATGTCCTCGGCATGAGATGATCCGCACCGATGATCCAGCATTCGCCGGCGTGATCCGGCCGAACAACGGCGCCGCCGCGTGGTAGGCTTGACCCGGTGGTGCGGTTCGGCCACACACGCGCGCCAACCTGCGACCTTCCCGCCAACCTTCCCCCGAGACGAGACACACGATGCGCGACAAGGGCGAATTCCTGTTCACTTCCGAATCCGTGTCGGAGGGCCACCCCGACAAGGTCGCGGACCGGATCAGCGATACCGTGCTCGATACGTTTCTGGCGGCGGACCCGTATGCCAGGGTGGCGTGCGAGACGCTGGTGACGACCAACCGCATCGTGCTGGCCGGCGAGACGCGCGGGCCGGACACGATCACCCCGGAAGTGCTGGCGCACAACGCCCGCATGGCGGTGCATGACATCGGCTACGACCAGGAAGGCTTCTCCTGGAAGCACGCGAAGGTCGAGGTTCATCTGCACGCGCAGTCATCCGACATCGCGCAGGGCGTGGACTCGGCGGGCAACAAGGACGAGGGCGCGGGCGACCAGGGCATCATGTTCGGGTACGCCTGCCGCGAGACGCCGACGCTGATGCCGGCGCCGCTCTACTATGCCCACCTGATCCTGCGCCGGATCAGCGAGCTTCGCCGCAACAGCGACCTGTCGGTCAAAGGTCTGCTGCCGGACGCGAAAAGCCAGGTGACGCTGCGCTATGTCGACGGCAAGCCGGTCGGCGCCACCAGCGTCGTGGTCTCGACCCAGCACGAGGCCGGCGTGTCGCAGGACCGGGTGCGCGAGATGGTGGTGCCGCTGATCGAGAGCAGCCTGCCGGACGGCTGGATGCCGAAGGCGGACGAGATCTACATCAACCCGACCGGCAATTTCGTCATCGGCGGACCGGACGGCGACTGCGGGCTGACGGGGCGGAAGATCATCGTCGATACGTACGGCGGTGCCTCGCCGCACGGCGGCGGGGCTTTCAGCGGCAAGGACCCGACCAAGGTCGACCGCAGCGCCGCCTATGTCTGCCGCTACCTGGCCAAGAACATCGTCGCCGCCGGGCTGGCGGAGCGGGTGACGTTGCAGATCAGCTACGCGATCGGCGTGTCGCATCCGCTGTCGGTCTATGTCGACCTGCACGGCAACCCGTATGACGTGAACGAGGCGCGGCTGGAGAAGACGCTGCGGGAGCTGGTGAACCTAACGCCGCGCGGCATCCGCGAGCATCTGCACCTGAACCGCCCGATCTATGCCGTCACCTCCGCCTACGGCCATTTCGGCCGGGAGCCGGACGAGGAGAAGGGCACGTTCACGTGGGAGCGGACCGACCTGGTGCCGGCGCTGAAGGCGGCCTTCCACCGCTGAGCGATCCCGCCGGGCGAATACTGAAGCCGCCGCCCGACCGGCTGTACGGGCGCCAGCGCAGCCACCCGCTGCGCGCCCGCCAGCAGAGCCTGCTGGATATCACATTGCCGCGACTGCGCTTTCCGGCGGCGCAGGCCGGCGACCCGGCGGCGGCATTCGCGGCGCGGGTGCGCGAGGTGTGGCTCGAAGTCGGGTTCGGCGGCGGCGAGCACGCTCTGGCCCAGGTTGCGAACAACCCGGAAGTCGGGCTGATCGCCTGCGAGGTGTTCGAGAACGGCATCTGCTCGCTCCTTTCGCGGCTGGTGCCGGAGGGGGGAGAGGCGACGGCACCCCTGCCCGGCACTCTGCTGCTGTGGGACGACGACGCGCGCACGCTGATGCGGGCGCTGCCGGACGGGTGCCTCGACCGGCTGTTCCTGCTGTTCCCCGATCCGTGGCCGAAGTCCCGCCACGCCAAGCGGCGGTTCGTCCATCCGGCGTTCCTGCCGGAGGTCGCGCGGGTGCTGCGGCCAGGCGCGGAATGGCGGATCGCCAGCGACGACCCGACGTATCAGGCGTGGGTGGCGGAGGTGCTGGCGAGGCAGCCGTTCTTCGCCGTGCCGCCGCCCGCCGCCAGCCGGCCGGACGGATGGCCGCCGACCCGGTACGAGGCGAAGGCGCTCTCGGCCGGCCGGACGCCGCACTACTGGACGCTCACGCGGCTGGGCGGCTGACCGGAAATCGGTCATCGGCAGGTCTTGCATCAGCACACCCTGGCGACTAGTCTTCCGTCACAAATCATTCTCCGCTGATGCACGGGGGGTGGCCTTAACGGGCCGCCTTTTTTTGTTTGGACTCCGACGTTCCGCTTCATACCGGCCTGGAAGCACGCCTCGCCGCCATCGTGGCCCCGACGCTCGGCGGCATGGGCTACGAACTCGTGCGCGTCGCCGTGATGGGCCGCGACCGGCCGGCGGTGCAGATCATGGCCGACCGGGCCGACGGCGCTTCGATCACGGTGGACGATTGCGAGGCGATCAGCCGGGCGGTCGGTGCGGTGATGGATGTGGAAGACGTGATCCAGGGCCGATGGACGCTGGAAGTCAGTTCCGCCGGCATCGACCGGCCGCTGACCCGCCGGAAGGACTGGAACCGCTATGTCGGCCATCGGGCCCGCGCGGAGCTGGCCGTTCCGCTGGATGGACGCAAACGCTTCTCCGGCATCGTGCTCGGCGCGGATGCCGAGTACGCGCGGATGAAACTGGACGAAGGCGACGAGGTGGCGCTGCCCTGGGCCGATCTGCGCCGCGCCAAGCTCGTGCTGACCGACGCCTTGATCGACGCCACCGCCAAGCAGACCACGACGAACTGAGAGGGATCGCCATGGATACCGCCGTCTCCCGCCCCGAACTGCTGCTGGTCGCCGACGCCGTCGCGCGCGAGAAATCCATCGACCGCGAGGAAGTGCTGGACGCGATGGAGCAGGCCATCCAGAAGGCCGGCCGCGCCAAGTACGGACATGAGAAGGACATCCGCGCCACCATCGACCGCAAGAACGGCGATGTGCGCCTCTCCCGCTGGACCGAGGCGGTGGAGACGGTGGAGAACGAGGAAACCCAGATCCCGATCCACATCGCCATCAAGTTCAAGCCGGAGATCAAGATCGGCGAGCATCTGGTCGATCCGCTGCCGCCGATCGACTTCGGGCGCATCGCGGCGCAGACGGCGAAACAGGTGATCGTGCAGCGCGTGCGCGAGTATGAGCGCAAGCGGCAGTTCGACGAGTTCAAGGACCGCGTCGGCGAGATCGTCAACGGCGTCGTCAAGCGCACCGAGTACGGCAACCTGATGGTCGAGATCGGCCGCGCCGAGGCGCTGTTGCGGCGCGACGAACTGATCCCGCGCGAGAGTTTCCGGAACGGCGACCGCGTGCGCGCCTACATCTACGATGTGCGCGAGGAACCGCGCGGGCCGCAGATTTTCCTGTCGCGCACGCATCCCGGATTCCTGGCCAAGCTGTTCGCGCAGGAAGTGCCGGAAATCTATGACGGCATCATCGAGATCAAGGCGGTCTCCCGCGATCCGGGCAGCCGCGCGAAGATGGCGGTGATTTCGCGCGATGCGTCGATCGACCCGGTCGGCGCGTGCGTCGGTATGCGCGGGTCGCGCGTGCAGGCGGTCGTGCAGGAATTGCAGGGCGAGAAGATCGACATCATTCCGTGGAGCCCGCAGGCAGCGACCTTCGTGGTGAACGCGCTGGCACCGGCGGAAGTGACGAAGGTGGTGATGGACGAGGACGCCGGGCGCGTCGAAGTGGTGGTGCCGGACGATCAGTTGTCGCTGGCGATCGGGCGGCGCGGGCAGAATGTCCGGCTGGCCTCGCAACTGACACGCTGGGATATCGACATCCTGACGGAGGCCGAGGAAAGCGAGCGCCGGCAGGAGGAATTCCGCCGCCGGACCGGGCTGTTCGTCGAGGCGCTGGATGTCGACGACGTGATCGCCGGCCTGCTGGTCACGGAGGGATTCAACTCGATCGACGAACTGGCGTTCACGCCGCCCGACGAGCTCGCCGCGATCGAAGGCTTCGACGAGGCGGTCGCCGAGGAACTGATCCGCCGCGCCGACGCTTTCCTCGTCAAGCGCGACAACGAACTGAACGATCAGCGCATCGCGCTCGGCGTGACCGACGATGTGGCTGCGTTCGAAACGTTGACTCCTGCGATGCTGGTGGCGCTGGGCGAGAAGGGCGTGAAAACGCTCGACGATCTCGCCGATCTTGCCTCGGACGAACTGGTCGAGATCGTCGGCGAGACGAGCATGGACGAAGCGACCGCGAACGAGATCATCATGGCCGCGCGTGCGCACTGGTTCGGCGACGAGGCGGAACCGAGTGTGGAGGAAGCGGGCGTGGAGGAAGGCGGCGACGCCGATCCAGCCGAGGAGACGGACCACGCCTGACACCGATGCAACACCGGAGTTGGATGACAACGACGAGGACGAGGCCGAAGCAGGTCCGTTGCGCCGTTGCGCCGTCACGCGCGAGCGGCTCGCGACGGAGCGGATGATCCGCTTCGTCGTTGCGCCGAGCGGCGACGTGGTTCCCGACTTGGCTGCACGGCTGCCCGGGCGGGGAATATGGTTGAGTGCCCGGGGGGATGTGATAGAAACCGCTCGCACGCGGGGCGCTTTTTCGAAAGCGGCCCGCCGCCCGGTGACGGTGCCCTCCGATCTCCTTTCCGGTTTGCGGGTCGCGCTGGCCCGGCGGATCGGCGAACAACTCGGGCTTGCCCGACGCGCGGGGCAGGCCGTGGCGGGTTTCTCCAAGGCGCGGGAGTGGCTGGCGACGAATGAAGCGGTCCTCGTGGTGCAGGCCGCGGACGGCAGCCCCGAGGAGCGCGCGCGTTTCCTGGGAGCATGGACGGGGCCGGTGGTCACGCCGCTGGATGGCGCGACGCTCGGCGGCGTGTTCGGCCGCGATCACGCGGTTCACGTCGCGGTGGCGGAAGGCCGGCTGGCGGAACGTATCTCGACCGAATCCGGCCGCTTGGCCGGGCTCGCCGAGACGGCCGGCGTGACAGGCTCACCGCACGTCGGACGGACGCGCGAGCGAGCGAACGGACAGACTGCGACCGCCCGGCACAACCGGACGGAACGAACTTGAAGATACAGGCGGGTAGATGAGCGAAGGCAACGATCAGGACGCGGCCAAGGGACGGCTCTCGTTGCGACCGGCAGGTCGCGCGGAGTTGGGCCGGACCGTGGATGCCGGGTCCGTTCGACAGAGTTTCAGCCACGGCCGGTCCAAGGTGGTGCAGGTGGAAGTGCGCAAGACGCGCACACCCGCCCCCGTGCCGACACGGCCCAACACGCCACCGCCGAGCGCCGCCGCCGGAGCACCATCGGCTGCGTCGCGGCCGGCGAACGCGCCGGGCGGGCGGCCGCCGGTCGGGGCCGGGCGGGCGCTGACGGCGACCGAACTCGCGGCGCGGCAGCGGGCGCTGGCCGACCAGCAGCGCGAGAACGCCAAGCGCGACGCCGAACGGCGCGAGCAGGAGAAGATCTCGATCCTCTCCGCCGCCGAGGAAGCGCGGCGGCGTGAGGAGGAAGCCCGCAAGGCGGCCGAGGAGGAGACTCGCCGGGCCGCCGAGGAAGCGGCGCGGGAGAAGGCCGAGCAGCAGGCGCGCCAGACCGCCGAAGCGACCGCGACCGCCCAGGCGGCGGCGCAGGCGGCAACGCCGGCCGCGCGCGGCGGCGAGGAGCAGCGGCGGACACCGCGTGTGGCCCCACGCCCGGCCCCGGCGGCGCCGGTTTCGACAGCCGCCCCGCGACCGGCCGGCGAGACCCTGCGCCTGAAGGCGCCACGGGCCGCCGACGACGACGACGATCGTCCGCGCCGCCCCGGCGGTCTGCCGGGCGCGGCACCGCGCAAGCCGCAGGTCGCCGCGCCGAAAAAGGGAGTCGACGACCGCCGCCGTACCGGCAAGATCGACGTGGTCGCCGCCATCGAGGGCGAGGACGACCGCGTCCGCAGCCTCGCCTCGATGCGGCGGCAGCGCGAGCGGGAGCGGCGGCAGGCCGAACTGGAACGTCTTCGTAGCGATCAGGTGAAAGTCGTGCGTGAAGTCATTCTGCCCGACAACATCACGGTGCAGGAACTTGCCAACCGCATGGCCGCCCGTGCGCCGGAAGTCATCAAGTCGCTGATGCGCATGGGCGTGATGGCGACGATCACGCAGAGCCTGGACGCCGACACCGCCGACCTGGTGGTGCAGGAGTTCGGGCATCGGGTGAAGCGCGTCTCGGAAGACGACGTGGAACTCGGGCTGGTCGGCGCCACGGACATCGACACCGATCTGCTGATCCGCCCGCCGGTCGTCACCGTGATGGGGCATGTCGATCACGGCAAGACCAGCCTGCTCGATGCGCTGCGCGCGACCGACGTGGCGGCCGGCGAGGCCGGCGGCATCACCCAGCATATCGGCGCCTATCAGGTCGAACTGGAAACCGGCGAGCGGATCACCTTCATCGACACGCCGGGCCACGAGGCGTTCACCGCGATGCGCTCGCGCGGCGCCAGCGTGACCGACATCGTCGTCCTGGTCGTCGCGGCCGACGACGGCGTGATGCCGCAGACGATCGAGGCGATCCAGCACGCCAAGGCGGCGAAGGCGCCGATCATCGTTGCCATCAACAAGATGGACAAGCCGGACGCGAACCCGGCCCGCGTGCGGCAGGAACTGCTGAGCCACGACATCGTCGTCGAGGAAATGGGCGGCGAGACGCAGGACGTGGAAGTCTCCGCGCTGAAGCGGACGGGGCTCGACAAGCTCCAGGAAGCGATCCTGCTGCAAGCCGAGATCCTCGATCTGCGCGCCAACCCGGACCGGCCGGCCGAGGGCTCGGTGATCGAAAGCAGGCTCGATCGCGGGCGCGGCCCGGTGGCGACGATCCTGGTGCAGCGCGGCACGCTGAACCAGGGCGACATCGTGGTGGCCGGCGCCGAGTGGGGCCGCGTGCGCGCGATGCTCGACGACAAGGGCCGGCCGCTGAAGGTCGCGGGGCCATCGACGCCGGTGGAAATCCTGGGCCTTGCCGCCGTGCCGATGGCGGGCGAGCCGTTCGTGGTGGTCGAGAACGAAAGCCGGGCGCGCGAGATCAGCGAGTTCCGCCAGCGCAAGATTCGCGACAAGAACGCAGGCGCGCTGACCGCCGCGCGCGGCACGCTCGACCAGATGCTGGCGCGCATCCAGGCCGGCGAGCAGAAAGAGGTCGCCGTCCTGGTCAAGGCGGACGTGCAGGGCAGCGCCGAGGCGATCACCGCGACCGTGCAGAAGCAGGCGCACGAGGAAGTGCGGGTGCGCGTGCTGCTGGCCGGCGTCGGGCAGATCACCGAGTCCGACATCCAGCTTGCCAAGGCCTCGAACGCCGTGATCGTCGCGTTCAACGTCCGCGCGACCAGCCAGGCGCGTGACCTGGCGCAGCGGGAGAGCGTGGATATCCGCTACTACTCGATCATCTACGACGTCGCCGACGACATCGAGAAGCTGGTGCGCGGCAAGGTCGCCCCGAAGGCACGGGAGAAGTTCCTCGGCTACGCGGAGATCCGCAAGGTGTTCGAGATCACGAAGGTCGGCAAGGTCGCCGGCTGCATGGTCACCGAGGGCCTGGTCAAGCGCGGCGCCGGAGTGCGGCTGTTGCGCGACAACGTGGTGATCCACACCGGCGAGCTGACGCAGCTCAAGCGCTTCAAGGACGACGTGAAGGAAGTGGCGCGCGGGTATGAGTGCGGCCTGTCGTTTGCCAACTTCAACGATCTGAAGGAAGGCGACGTGGTCGAGTGCTACGAGACCGAGATGGTTCCCGGCTGAGGGTTTTGACGTGGCCCGCGGTTCGACGAAACCCTCCGCCAAGGCGCCGAGCCAGCGGCAGTTGCGCGTGGCGGAGGAAATCCGCCACGTGCTCGCGGGCGTGTTCCAGCGCGGCGAGATCCGCGACCCGGCGCTGGCCGGCGTTCTGATCACGGTGACGGAGGTGCGGGTCAGCCCCGACCTGACCCGCGCGACGGCTTTCGTCACCCGCCTCGGCCGTTCGGATATCGCCGACAAGCTGCCGGCGCTGCGCCACGCCGCGCCGTTCCTGCGCCGCGAACTGGCCCGCGAACTGCGGCTGCGTCACGCCCCGGAGGTGTCGTTCCAGGCCGACACCAGCATC
>Ga0116226_10001316_pt1 | contig 21433 bp, 23 predicted proteins | sample S1TSphfallax_FD_89692 | JGI IMG/M metagenome (GOLD analysis project Ga0116226, IMG submission 89692) | Host-associated microbial communities from peat moss isolated from Minnesota, USA - S1T2_Fa - Sphagnum fallax MG | ecosystem: Host-associated > Plants > Peat moss > Unclassified | place: USA... | reverse complement strand
GAAGCAATCACCAGCCGTTCAGCATAGCTCAGCTGCTCGTAGCATGATCCCACAACCATTCCTCCTCACCCCGCACAGCAGACAATATCGCCTGTTGCACTTGAGTTTGGAACGCACCCTGTGGCGCATGAGCGCCTCGTGTGAGGAACAGCAACGCCTCGGTGACCAATGCCTGGGTAACATGCCAGTCCATTTCCACTGGAGATGGCCCGACAAACCCCCAATGCTACTCGGCCGCGCAAATATCGGTGGGATCGAAGACCATGCACCACCATTCGAAAACGAGGACATTGCCCGCGATGACTGAGCCTACGTGCGACGCGAGTTCACTTCAACCGCACCACAGCATTGACGCGGTCGAACAGCGCAGATCGCTTCCGCTCCTCGGCACCGCACTCACTCGACAGACGCTGCGCGATCCTTCCATTCTGGATAACCCTCGCCATGTGGCGAGGCGGGAGGATAGCGTCACCCAGGCTGGCACGCCGCCTGAGGATCAACGGTACATGGCGGACACCAACCCTCAAAACCCGGCATGTGGCGCTTTACCCGTCTACCAATTCATTTTATGAACACCGAAGCTATTGCTGTTGCTTTCAGGTGGTACGTGCCTTGAAAACTACGCAAATCGTTGTTCCCTCGATGGGCGAATCCGTCTCCGACGCCACCGTCAAATGGCTGAAGAAAGTCGGTGAGCCGGTGCGCGCTGACGAGCCGCTGGTCGAACTCGAAAACGATAAGGTTACTTTGGAAGTCAGCGCTCCGGCGGCGGGGTCTATCAACGAGATCGTCGTGCGGGCGGGCGGAAAAGTACAGGTCGGAGCTATCCTCGGCATATTTTGTGAGGCACCAATGAATGCTAATGATACAACTATTCATGAAACTGATGCGACCGTTAGAACCTTTCACGATGTGGTGCGGCAGAAGCAGCGTTTCGGCACCCGAGGGGCGACTTTTTTTGGATTTCTGATCGTCGCACTTCTCATCTCTGACGCATATTCGACCGCAATTCGCGTTAGCGGGTTCTCCGCGGTCTTAAGCGGCCTTCTCCCCGCTGATATCCAGAGCTATAGGAACGCATTTTTTCTAACTCTGTTAACTCAGCTGATTGGCCTTGCCCTAGCGGCCAAAATACTGGCGTATTCACCGTGGACAGGGTTTCTCCGCTATGAACTTTTGGCCACCGGCCTTCAAATTAGAGGTCTTTTTAACTGGCGACTGAACCAGTTATCAACAACGTTGCGAGAACAGGATGCTGGTTTCTTGCAGAACGGCACGGCCGCACAAAGCCTACCGGTACTTATTTTTGGCGCAGTAGTCCTAGTCGCCTCTTGGAAAGCAGTTGATGACCTCAGTAGCGCGATCTCCCTAAGCCGTTTAATAGGAGATGTTTTTGCGCATGTTGTCATCATTGTTTTGACCCTACTCACCGCTTGGACCTTATATTCGATAGGCCGAGCATCTCTAAAAGACAGAGAAGCGATTTGGGGCGGCTTCCTGGGCGTCTTGTCGGCAGCAGTGTCATCAGCTTATTCGCGTCCCTACAACATTGTCTATGCGACACCCAAAGAATATATATCCCTCAATGGCATATCCGACCTTCAATATTGGGATGCTGGCATCACAGTAATACTGCTTTTGGTCGCTATATCGGTTGTCCTTCCGAGCCGACACTACCAAATCGCGAACACAATTCGTCTTCATATGGGTTCCGCGGCCGAGGACGAACCTCCTACTTTTAAGTCCTCTCCCTCCGACACGCTTTTTCTGATCCCGCTTTTTCTCAAGATAGTGGCCCACAATAATGCGAAACTTATCGTATTGGCACGTACCACTAAAAATCGATCATACAAAATTGTCGATTTCCAAGACGATCGATCGACTATTACATTAAATGACCATGATATTCGGATATGGAATCTCACATCACTTGAAAAAAAAGTAGCCGGAAAATTCCTCTCGATTCAAGATACACACGGATATTTTGTCTTGAAAGGAAGCATAAATACTTTATCAACAACTGAGTTGTACGGCTCCGCAGGTGAAAGAGAAATAAGTGTCAGGGCCATGACGGTTGCCGAGCAATATTTATTTTTGAACAAAGATTTGAAATTTCACCTCATTTCGGCGATCCAACGATCATTGAATTTTCGCGCGGCTCCACTCTACGACGAAATCCAGATTCTTAAGGACCGAATCCGTAAACTCGAAACTGCTGTTGATGTGGGTGATACCGTGGATGCGCGGTCTGGTAAGCCTTCTACCACGTCATCACGAGCCGCTGAGCCTATGAGGGCAGTAGCTTTCAGAGATGCTTTGGATCGCCATGAGCGGCGGATTGCGGCCACAGCACTTAATCGCGAAGAGCTTGGATCGATCGAGGCTGCCTACACAAAGATCGTCCGGTCTGTCGGTACATGGTCTACCAGCTTCAATGATTGGTGGTTGGCGGAGGTGTTGGCCGATATGAAGCGAGGGACCAATATCGAGAGTCTCTTGGAAGAAGTCGAAAAACTTTTCGGTACAATTGGTCTGCGGCTGGCTGACGTCAGGGTAGAGATGATGTCCGATGCAGCAAACTTAGTAAACTTACTCAAGGACATTGAGCAAAAATCTGCTCGACTGCTCCAGAAAGACGAGGCCAGAAGAACAGATATAATTGACAGGAAAGATCAGAAGGAGGATGAGCGCCTAGACGAAGTGGTGAAGGCAGCACTTAGTAATCCAACTACAAGAGGTGATGCCGTGGTGGAACTAGCGAAGACCGTTCTATCTACGGGTCATCAGGCCATGGACCTCGATTCCCCGCAGAGCGGATCCATGATCGAAAACCGTGCCGACGACGAGCAGCCCACGTGATCGAACACGCCCTTCCACGCTTCCGGATTTTGATGGTGCCGCGATTCGGTACCGACGAGTTCGACGTTCGAGCCTATGACAGTCTAATTGGACAGCGCGCCCTATGGAACGCGCTGGTGTTCCAAATCGTGCATAAGCACAAGGCCTCAGTCGAACTCAGAATTTCTTCAGATCATAACCGGAGCGGTCTCGACGTTTCTCTTGGCTTTCACGGGATCGAAACTCCGAGCAAGGCGCTTGATGATCTCCGACAGGTTCAGGCCTTGCTCCCGTCAGAATACCTGTGGTCCGAGGATTTTCCGGTACCAGAAGCCGGGGATGCCGAGTGGCGCGTGGCACGGGTAGTCAGAAAATTGGAATACATCGACCTCCCGGCGCTGTCCCCAGAAATGCTGAGATCGAGCGGGCTCAGACTGAGGCCGAGCCAAGCTGTTAGTTCCTCCCAGGCACGAAGGGAGACTGCTTCGGTTGAGACGTCTATAGCAGCCCAAGCACTTGATACTGCGTCGCTCCGGGGAAAACCTTTAAAGGAGCTTCCGCTCCCGACGGCGGTAGGGAGTGATCTGAATTCACGCAGATATGTAATGCCTCTGCCTGGACAGATTGACGAAGCCCGCCCTCGCCAACGTACTCTCTATCAAGAGATCTTGGATTGTGATGACGCGGTAGTGTCTTTTTGTTTCCATCCCTTCGATGAAGAATTCATTGATCTCGCTCGCATTCACGCTCTTAGTTGGAAGCGGTTTCTTGATCCATTTGCGCAGGACATCGAGAGTTCAGGGTTTGCCGAAGTCCAGCACCTGCGCGCATCCTATGATCGGTATTCTCTTCCTGCGTCGTATTTATCGAATATCTCCATTCGCGTCGCCGCCCGCTCGGATGAGCATTCCGTCGGACTGGCCAACGTCGTTGCCGCATATCTGGGCGGGGCAAGAGCATTTCGTGTTTTTCCTCCCACGCGCGACAGCCCGATTGGTGTCGTGACGAAAAAGGACGTAGATATCCCTTCTTCGCGCTGGGATCATTCGCGGATCACCGCAGCGCGCCGCCAGATGACAAACTTGCTCGCCGATCAGAGCGTTGATCGCCCCCTCGATGACGACATCCTGGATTTTCTCGCGTTAATGCCTCATGTCTATACCATCGAAGAGGCAGAGCGGGTCCTTCGGCTTCCTATCGCGGACGAGGAAGGGCTTCCTGGACTAGAAAGTCGCTTGATCCCGCCGTTCACCGTTCCGAGCCGCGACTTTTTGCCGGCGGTTGATCGCAGCGGAAGGCTGGCTGAGGGTCCCGAGGGGCGCGTACGGCTCGGTCTTCTAACTCGTTCAAGAAGCTCGGCCATAGCAAATGATGGCATTGCTACCTACAGCGGCAAAGCATGGCATTCGATCGATCAGATCGACCTAACCAAGCATGCCCTCATTGTTGGGAGTACGGGTTCCGGCAAAACTCTGACAACGCTTTTCCTTGTTCGAGAGCTTAATAGGATTGAGGTCCCGTTCCTGATTATTGAACCGGTCAAAACAGAATATAATGATCATCTGAAGAAGTTTAATAGAACTAAGTACCTTCGATATCGCTTTGAGGGGGCTATGGACGGGAGCCCGGCTGATGATTTTCTTTCATTTGATCCCATGAGACTTCAGGAGGGTGTTACAGTCGCAAGACACGCTTCATATCTCAAATCATGCTTTGAAGCCGCTTTTCCGCTTGACCAGGTTTCGGCCTTGATATTCGAGGCCGGTATACGCGGATATTACACTGACTCTTTAAATAACGGCGGCTGCGGACTCAAACTGTTTGACCGAGGCAGCCCGAAGACGAATTTTATTCGGGAGTTGGAAGGACGCCACCCTAACGGCGAAAAATTAACAATCCGAGCAGTCTTTCCATCGCTTGTGACATTTGGAAGCTACTTTCTTAAGCGACATATGGCAACAGTAGTGCGACCTCCGCCCGGCCAAACAAAGCTAGGAGATAAAGCGGCGGAATTATTGGAAAACTGGCGACAGATATTCCAAAGGAGGTTTGAAGCGCTCCTCGGAGGGATGATCGGTCTTTCCGCGAAGCGGGCTGACGAGAGATTCCGCGAAGATGCATCGGCTTACGACACGCTCAATGAAATCTTCCTGCAGAACACCATCATAGAGTTAGACGGCATTCCGGACGACGAGCAGAAGTCCTTGATGATGAGTTTTTTGATGACCGCATTGTTTGAGCGGCGTCAGGCGGATGATTTCGAACGGAGGCAAAATGCCCCTGAAAGTAGAGTGCCTTTAAAGCACGTACTTGTCGTCGAGGAGGCGCATAGAGTCCTGACTAATGTCGGTCGGTCTCGCGGCGGAGAACTCGCCGGTGCTGATGCCAAGGCGAGAGCCGTTTCGCTGTTTGTAGATATGCTTGCAGAAATTAGAGCCCTAGGTGAGGGTATCGTGATTGTCGAGCAAATACCAACAAAGATTGTTCCTGAAGCGATAAAGAATACAAACCTTAAAATTATGCTTCGATTAACGTCGAAGGAAGACAGAGAATATCTTGGCGAGGCTATGAATTTTTCCGAGGAGCAGAAGCGTTTTGTGACTAATCTGAGGGTCGATAAAGATGGCGGGATTAATATGGTTGTGTTTGAGGAAGGGATCGATAATCCAATTCTTCTTTCCCTCCCGATCTATAATGAACAGTTTTTCCAAATGGAATACGATGCGAACGGTAACAATGAGGAGCCAGCAGTTCTATGAGCGACGGGCTCGGCTCATTCGGCAGCCTTTCAGAGGGCGAAGGCGCATCCGAGAAGGCTGAGCCTGCTGAAGGCACAAAGGGCTTTCTTGGCACGACCTCATCAGAGGAAGGCTCCTGGGGCGCAGGGAGCGTGCTATCCACGAGCTATAGTTCTGATCGGCCAGATATGGTCGGCCTGACCGATGCTGACCGGCTGTCTATACAGGCCGGAAGCGATCCCAGACCTCAGAACGAAGTGGAGAGAGATTCCTCGATCGAATGGGATTACGGCGAAGAGGTGGATGACCGCAGGGTGGCTGAAGAGGGTTTAGGCGATGCATCGATTGTGTGGAACTACGAAACAAATCCCCACGAAGGGGATGATAAAGCGCCTATAGATTATACAGATATCGACTGGGATTATAGTACTGGCATTGATGCCACTCTGGAGAAGGACGAGTCAAATCTGACTGGAGATGATTCATCAGAGTCAGAGAAAGAAAGAACCGACGAAGATGGAGAACGCTCATCTGGTTCTGAGGGAGGCGGCCCCGCAATTGAGTCGCAGGAGGATGGAAATGCCTTAGCAGCACCCGATTCTGCGCTGGATGTCACGGAATCGTTGCCTGCGGCTGACACTGCGCCCAATGGGATGGCGGTAGCGGAACCTGAGCAAGAAGCAGCGTCGCCGGTCATGGAGTCAGCTTTGCCGGCGGACATAGCGATTGAGACTGTCGTGAGTCCCGAATCTCAGTCTGACGCTTCCCCTCCGCCCCCGGAACCTTCGCCGCCAACCGAATTCCAGGCGGTGGCGACGGCGGATGCGGTCCAATCGATGGAGGCCCAATCCGAGGATCAAGGCCCCAACCTTGGGAAAGAGGCTTCATTTCCAACAGAAAGCGATAAGACCGACGGGGATGAAGGCGGTTCAACTGGGTCGGTAGGAGGTGGCCTCGCCCCCGAACAGGTAGAGGGCGAGCCTGCGCCAGCGGCGTCCGAAATACCGATCGAGCCTGCGTCTCCTCCGCCGAAAACGGCGGCGGTCGTCGAAACCCAGAATGAAGTCCCGTCTCCGGTCACGGAGTCGATGCCTCTCGCAGACATCCCGGCCGACCCGGGGGCGATCATCGAACCTCAGCCTGAAGCGCAGCGGTCGGCGACGGAGCCACTAGTTCCCGCCGATACCACGCTAGAGACGCCAGCACTCGCAGAGCTTCAGAGTGAAACTCCCCCTACTAACGCAGAATCGACACCTCCCTCGGATTCTCCACTAGAGATGAAAGTGGATGCCGGGACCCCTTCAGAGATGCCGCCGGCCACCGAGGCACAGCCTCCGACCGACACCCAGCCGGGCGTTGCGACAATTGCAGAAATTCAGCCGGAACCTCCGTCTGCGATCGCCGAGCCAACTCCACAGGCAGACCCGCAGTCCGAGACGGCGCTACCCCCCGAACCTCAACTTGAGGCGCCGACGCAAGTTACAGAGCCAGCCCCTCTGGTCGACAATCCGCCCGAGCTCGCGACCGCTCAACCTCAGCTTGAAGCGCCGCCACCAGTCACGGAGGCGCCGGCTCCAACCGATACAACGCTCCAGACGACGGCGGAAACAAAACAATCGCCTGAGCCTCAGTTCCCGGCCGACGTTCAGCCGCCTGCGGAGATCCAGGCCCAAACTCCGGCGAATGCCGAACCTCAGTCAGTAATCCCGGCAGTCGAAGTCCAGCCGGAGGCGTCGGCGGGTTCAATGCAGCCACCAGAGCCGCTGCCGATAGCCGAGGCACAGCCCCCGGCTGAACCACCGCCCGATGTACCGATGGAGGCCGTCCCGGTTTCGCCGGCAACGCCCGCCGAAGTCCCTCAACCTCTCCCAGAAACTCAGCCGGAGATGGTTGCCGCCGCAGTAACAGCCGAAGTGCCGCCTGAGGTGCCAGAGGAAGCGCCTCTTGAGGTTCCCCAGCCTAACCTCCCAGCGCACGCCTCGCCGGAGATTCCCCCGGCGGCGCCACTGGAAGTCCTGCCGGGCGCGCAGTTGCCAGAGGTTGCAGAATCTCTACCCGAAGCGCAGCCGGACATGATCGCTGCCGCCGCGCCACCGGATGCGCCACTTGAGATCCCCGGTCCGGAAGCTCCGGCCGAGGCACAGCCTGAGATGGCTACAGTTGAGCCCCCGCCTGAGCCGACGCAGGAAACGTCAGCTGAGACAGTGATAACCGAACCGGAGCTTGAATCTCCGGCGATCACAGAACCAGTGCTTTCACTCCCCGAGACGCCGCCTGACACGGCCACGATCACCGAACCTCAGCGTGAAACTATATCCCCGATCTCAGAGTCTAATACCCCGCTGGAGATATTACCGACCAGTGAGTCGTCTATCTTAACTACAGACTCAACAGAAAGCGGCCCGGAAGTTAACAGCGATGTCTTTGCAGACTACGCTGCCTTTCATGCATTTGCAGAGCATAAAACAGACTACGGCGACGTAACTTTTGAGGAGTTTAAGAAGCTGGCGATCGATCACATTGAAAACCCCGATGCAATACGTTATGGTCCTCGCGGCAGGACAGCTTTCTGGAAAGAAGACATGGGTTCTGTGCTCATAAGAAATGAGGGAATACCTGATAAAACAACTATGTTTAAACCAAATAATGGGCGGAAATATTTTGATACCTTAAAGGGATTTTCAACATTACCGACGAGGGGGGATGATGCTCAATAAAGCTGAAGACACAAGTTTCACGTTCACGTTGCCCAGTTCGGATCTGCTTTACGTTGTGCAGTGTTTGAACGAGATTATCAATGGGATCCAAATTAGCGATCGTGAGATAGAGACTCGGATCGGAACGGACAGAAAGCATCTGTCGGAAATATTGGATCGTTTGGCGGCAAAAATAGACAGTGGCACACCTTAAATGTGCCTTCTCAAGCTTCGCTCAGACAGTAGCTCTGTTCAGGCCTAGACCGCGTCTTGGGCAGCATGTCGAGGAAACAAAATACCGGTCCAGGTCGTAGCATTCGCTCGTCCGCACGATGCTTTTACCCGATTACCACGTCCCAATTTGCCGAAGGCGCCCTGTCCCTCGCGCCGGGTCTTAGCGACTCCTCCGCGTCGGTCTACTCAATAATGCAAAGTGTCCACAAGTTTCGGGATGGGCACATGTTCGCTGGTTCTGTTAGGGGGAACCCGGTTTGGCCGGACGACTTGAAGCGGGAAGCTGTGGCGATGTCGACGGCGCCCAGTTCGTCGATAGTGTTGCAGCACAACGACGTGAGCGTCAGCTAAGCGTTCTCGTATTGTAGGCGCTATCGATCCGAGGTCTCCGGCCAGGCCTCCTCAGCCTCGGTCCAAGGAAGACCAGCATCCAACCATCCCCCAGTGCCTTACCGCCTTCCCGCGACGGCAGGTTTTGCTCAATCCTGCGTCGGGTCCAGGGTGCCCAGCGTCGTTCCTTCCTTCCGGCCGGTGAAAGCCGCCAGGCAACCTCTCTCATTGCCCGGTTCTATCGAGCCGGCGCTCGCCGTCAAAACCGAACGGTGCCCCCCTACGGGCTGCCCCCCATTACGGCAAGGCGCTGACGCGCTTTTGACCGCTTCGCTCAATCCGTCTCGATGACCGAACGGGCAACGAGGTTGCCATCCCGGCAGCCTCCGAACCCGAAAGGAAAACATCATGACGACCACCGAAACCTCGAAGCGCCCGACGCACCGCGTCTATGCCGTTCGCAAGAATGGCGACAAGAGCTTCTGGACCACGATCGGCGCAGCCTGGGCCAACGCTGACGGCAAGGGCTTCAATATCAAGCTCTACCTCCTGCCCCTCGACGGCGCCGACATCGTCGTCCGCGAGCCGAAGGAAGACGCTGAGGAGGCCTCGAAATGAATCTCCTCACGCCAGCTCAGTATGAGCAGCTCCTCGACAACGGCCGCCGTCAGGCGGCCGTTAGGGGCACCGAGCACGAGTTCGACTTCGCGCCGGTCGTCAAGCTCTTCGATCCTTGCGGCGCCGGGACCTGGCTTCTGACCGAGATCGAGCCGGACGATCCGGACATCGCCTGGGGTCTTTGTGACCTCGGCATGGGCTTCCCGGAATTCGGCACGGTGAGCTTGTCGGAACTGGCCGCCGAACGCGGCCGCTTCGGTCTCGGCATCGAACGCGACCTCTACTTCGAGACCGAGAAGCCGATCTCGGCCTTTATCGAGGAAGCATCCCGGCTCGGGCATATCGCCGCCTGAGCCGCTCCATCGCGGAGATCCGCGCCACGCGGGTCTCCGCTTTCTTCACGAAGGTTACCGGTTGTTCCGACTACCCTCCGCGCCGCCGACGCTATGCTTGCCGCATGCAACCGAAATTCAAACAAACCGCACCGCGGCTGCGCCGATCGACAATCGGCTTCTCTTCACCACGCACTGGCTTGCAGCCTCCCCGGATACGCCGCATAGCGCCGCGGCTCACGCGCGTTACGCCGCGAACTCCGGGTCCCTCCCTCGGCTACCAGATCAATCCTTATATCGACTACAGCCGGACGCTGACGCGCGAAGGCGGTATCAAGATCGTCTTCAAGGATCACGATGCGAGCTTCTGGCAGATGATCTGGCACCTGGTCGTCTGGCTCGGTCCTACGGCGATCGGCTGGCTGGTGATCAGTCACTCATCCATCACCGGCGATGTCCGGAGAGACATCTGCCTCGCTCTTCTTGGCGGTACGGTCGGCTATTTCGTGGGATGGCCTGCCGGGGTGTTTCGTTCGATCGAGATCCGCCCCGCGCCGCTTGCGAGCCGCTGCGACCGTCTCGTCAGCGGTTGCCACATTCGCCTTGGCGGCATCGAGCCTCTCAAGGGCTGCAATCCTGACAGGCCCCACGCCGGGCTTACCGGAATTGCCGTTCTCGACTTTGTCGCCTGCCAGCTCGGCAGCCGCAAACTTCTGCGCCGCTTCCAGCTCCTGATCCCGCCGCGCCTTTTCGGTGATCAGTTGGCGCAGTTCATCCTGGGCTGCGACGATCGCAGGATCCCCTGAGGTCGCATCGACGGCGTTGTTGCGGAGAGCCGTGACCTGCTTCTGAAGCGTGGCGACTTCCTGCGCCGAAGCAGCCTCGGCGGTCCGAGCCTGCTCGATTTCTGCGTCGACGTGTTCGCGCGCCTTGACGTAGAACGCCTTGTTGTCGTCCTGAAGGTGACGTTCTTGATCGGCGGCAATGTCGGCGTGGAAGATGACCAAGCCCAGGAAGAGGCCGGTGAGCAAGGCAGTCGGCAACGCGAGGAAAAGCACCCGGATCAAGAGGAACAGCACGGCCTTGGCGCTTGCGAGCAGCCCGCCGCCAAGGTCCATGCCGCCTTTCCGCAGCTCATACAATCCATCCGCGTAATACGCAGACCTGCCGAACACATAGGAGTCGATTAAAAGCGCGAAAGTCGAGATCGCCGCGGCGCCGGGCGTGAATTCAAAATGCACGAGGCCGTCGGTCGTGAAGGCTGCACTTGCCACGAGGGTCAGGACCAGGGTCTCGTAGCACCAGACGGCCAGAAACAGGAGCGCGGAAGCCCGCACGCAATCGCGATCGTGATGCGGGCATCTTTCCAGAAGCTCGCAGTCGACCCCTGCAATCAGGCACAAAAAACGCCACAGAAGGCCGAGCTTCTGTGGCGGCTCATCGGGGTTGAGCGCATCCATGTCATTCTCCTTTCAGGCTCGGTCAGGGGGAAAGAAATCGTCGGGGTCGGGTGATTTGTGGGCGCTCCAGAAATCCTGAAGCAGCTTGAGTGCGCGCGTCGGGTCCGACTGCCAGTCGGGGTGGACGTATCTGTCGCGCGTGAGGCGCTCGCCAAGGAAGCGCACTTTGAAGTGGTTGAGTCCGCGCCCTCTGCCGAGCACAACGGCACGACCTTCGATGTAGAAGCCGCGGTCGGGGGAGAAGCCGAAGATCGTGACCACTCCGAGACTGCTCGATGCCGAGGGGTGGATTGCGGGGCGCCACGGCACGACGCTGCTGCACCTTCCTCGCAGCGGCCTGTCATCGAGAAAGGGCGATCGCGTAAACGGCAACGCGCTCATGACCCAACGACCTTATATGGTAGTGAATTACCGTTCGCGGGTTCGCGGTCTGCAACTTCGTTGAGAGGCCGCAGTGGCGCGCCGCATCGGTCGCAAAGGCATCCCGGATTCTCATGCTGATCAGGAGACATTTCGACGACCTCGGTCTTGATAGGTTAGGACGACTCGCTGATGCTGGGATCGCGCCCTAGGCGTTCGCGAACGTGGGTTATCGAGCCGTCCGTGTTTACCCACACCAAAAAGATGCCTCCGTATCGGACACGCTGAAGCGCAACCTGAAATGCACCATCGGGCTCCGGCTTGAAGAGCCCAACGATATCGACCGCACCAAGGGCACCGCTTTCGATGAAATCAGCGACGATCGAGAGCCGGCGTGCAACTGAGAGCCTGCTCATCGTATCGATGCCGCGAATTCGAAGGTCAGCTGGGCCTCCGGCAGCGCTGGCCCACGTCCCAATTCAAGATCGCGTGTACCGACGCAATCTTCTACGGTTTTCCCAAGGCTTCTCGTCAAAGCGCCACATTTGGCGCAGGCGGAGGCTGCATCCGCCGGTCGCTTCGGCACGTTCATGACACCACAGAAGTGGCATCGGGTGAGATCAGTGTCGAAATGTGGCATTGTAGAGTCCCCCCAAGAAACGCTGTTCCTCAGTGGCCTTCGACGGCGCTCTGCCGTCGAAGGGTCCCGGATCAGGACGACCAGGAGTATACGCGCCAGCGTGGCGCCGGTCAACCGTGATACTGTGACACGTTTTTACGGGTGCGGCGCGTCACTCCCACCCCGAGCACGCCGCGATCGCGGACGACTGGCGTTCAGCAAATGGCGTGCGAGGCGTAGCTCTTTATCCGTGGCAAATTCCGCCGCACGCTCCGGTGCCTTCGTTCGGAGACGCTCAAATGTAGCTACGAACCGACGAGCTGCTCGAAGCCCTTCGTCAGAGGAGCTGCGCGCTGTACCCGCAAGGCTTACCTCGTTTCGCCTAGCCTTGTATGTTTCCACTAATCGATTAATCGTCTTAGCTGAACCAACGGTTGGAAACGCGTGTTCGGGATTTGCTTCGTCACGCTCACCCCGTCGAACAAGTCGACGTGCTACCTGCAAAGTCCGACCGGAGAGCCTCGCTTTGCCGCATACCGCGGCAGCGTAGGCAGCTACGTTTGGAGCGAACTCAGTCACTTCCGCCTCAGTAGCGCCTAAATCCCTTAAAGCAAGGGCAATATATTCAAGGTAACCATTCGGCAAAAGTTTAGGATATCCAATCAAAGGCTGGTAGTAATCGTCCGTAATATCGTCATAAACGATACATGATACAAAATTTATATGAGAAAAATCTAGGATATAATCAAGTATATTTGGCAAAAAGCCATAGCCGGAAGCTGAAGTTTTAACAGGCGACTGGATAAAATGCCGAATTTCTGACATTATTGGCGCTCCCGCGAAGTGTTATCGACACGAAGGTAAGGAGTAGCCGTTGTCCGGGCCTCATCAGGATTTTCCAGGACTCGCCTTGCCAATTCGAGAGCCCCGGCAAGGCCGGCTTCTTTTACGGAGAGGCGCGCCATGCTGATGAAGCGATCATCTTCCATTCCTTCGTAGCTCACATATGGTTCGCCAGCATCGCCTTCATTTAACACTCTGAAATAAGCCTTTATGTACGGCACCAACTCGGGAAAAATTGTCTTGCCGCCCAGTAATATACGCGCCGGTGAAAAACAAAGAACTCCATTCATACACATTTGTGCAATATAGAACGAGATTACGTCCCATGCGGGATCAATAGGTAGGTCACAAAGATGGATATCTCTTCCATCACCCCAACTCTGTTTAATCCGACGGGCGCCAGCTAATCCTTCTAGGCAGTACTTATGATATCGGCAACCGCTATGATATGGATTGAATCTTAAATCATTTTTATGAGGACGAGGCCATAAGTGCCCAAGTTCGGTATTTATTTGTGCATTTATGGGCTCACTGTTTAGAACAAAACCTGCATTGACCCCTTCCGAGAATAGAACATAAAGCAATCCTGAAATATTTTCTCTTTTATTGGTGATTGCCCACTCAGCAAGACATTTTGCCGTAGTCTCGTTATGTATGTTAATTCTTCCTCGCTTACCGCGCACTGGCACTTTTTCGAAGAGGCCGTCAAAAATATCATTGAAGTCGGCAAGCGGTTCTTTCTCTGGTTTACCCCAGGTCGTAAGCGCTGCGCGAATTAATAGAAGATTCTTGCGATCGACAATTCCGACCGCCGACACACCTACTGCGTTAATAGACACCATAATCTCGGGCGGGATCTTAGGTTTTACATCATTGTGTAAATAAGATTTAAGAAGGGCGCCAAAATTCGATCTATGCTGGTTAACGATAGCGGTCGGAATTGAGCCAGAGAGGCGATCCGCCTGGGCGCTCGATATGGTCCATTTGTTCGCGCGGCCCATCTGAGCTTTCGCAACCGACCACTCAAACTCTTGATCGAGAGACAGTCCGAAGACCCAGGCGGTATCTGGCATAGAGCACACAGGACGTAGTTGATGTCGGCGACACCCTACCTGAAGGACGGTCAGAAGGTATAGCGCCGCGAGGATGTTCCGGCTTCTCCCAGGTACGGGGACCCACGATGCAATCCTCGCCCCTGCGAGCCCACCGTCACGTTTTCAAAGTGGGGAATGCCGGTATCTGTCGACCACGCCTCGGCCGTAGCCCATCGCATCTTCTCGTCCAACGCCAGCCCGAAGAGAAGCTTGGGTTTTGCTGCCATGATCAGTCCACCTCCCTTGTCCGAACGACTAGCGATATCGAAATTTCAGGACGAGGATCGCCGCCGACAGCACCAGCGTCAAACCATTCGAAAGCGTCACGGCGATGCTCCCGATACCAATGCCGTAGATCAGCCAGAGCGCGACGCCGGCCGTAAACATCAGATACATCGGAAGGGAAATCGCGCGCGTGTCTCGCGTTCGCCACGCCCGCACGACCTGGGGAACGAAGCTGCCCGTCGTGAGGGCCGCCGCCGCCAGCCCGGCGCATTCAAGCGCTATATCCATTGCTTCATCCGCTGCTGTCTGTACCGAAGCCAGTCGCCCGACTTCGCCGACGGTGCGCCGGAATGGATGATGACGCCACCATCGCATTCCGGCTTTTCAAACCACTGACAACCATTCCCGTTTATTCCTTGATCATCCCCGTGCGCAAGCGATGTCACACCGGTGGAATCCGAACCCGGCTTTCTTGTCCGGAGATCCACCTGAGTAACACCGAGCGTCTGGCGCACAAAGTTGCACCAAGCCGGAACACTGGAAGGTGAGAGCACTCGGCCAGGTAGTGAATTTTGCGGCGGCTGCCGCGTTCGCCGAAAATGAATCTGGCGATCTCGTCTGCGCCTCGAAGGAGGTCGTCGCCGATGTCGTCGGGTAGCTGAGTTGGGGCCTGATTGAGGTCCATGGGTATCTCCCTGTTCTGCTGTTGAAAGCCCAGGCGCTCATGCGCGAGGGAATTCCCCGGCGGGGCAGATGGGAGTGCTAGCTTTGAACCCGGCGTGGGGCTGGCTGACGCCTTGCCCGCTTTAATGAGTAGCTCTGCAATCCATGATGCGAATTCCGTTCGGACTAGCCGGGGAATGTTCTTATTTTGTTCTATAGTCGCCAGTTTGTCAACTAGAAGATGACTTTGGCTACCGAGCTTTCCCGAACATTCCAATTCAGGCAGCTCTTCGCGGCCTTTTTCCTGAATTCCGCGCCTCCTGCTCCTCAACCCATCCGCGCAGGACTGACCTCCGGGCGCAGATCTTCGCCCCCATCCTGAAGGCTGGGAAATTCGAAGTCCCAACCAGGTGGTACACGCGTCGGCGGGTAACACCCAGGAAGCTCGCAATGGCGTCGGCTCCGTCGAGCAGGTCGTCCGAAAACTCAGGTTCGCTGTTGCTCATCGCCCTTGTCCTCCGCGATCAGATTTCCGAGAGAGAGAATTGTCCGTTCAGTGATGCGCCGGGATTGTTCGAGGTCCCCGCTCTGTCGCGTGCGTGCGGCGCTCGATGCTCCTTTGTCGTCCGTGAGCACGTATTCGACATTTGCGGTGAGGCCGTTCGCCAAACCGGAGATGCGGACACGACCGTAGGCCGCACCTGCAAATGCGTAGACCTCGATCCGAGGGACCGGGCTCCCGTCCTTTTCCGAATTCAGTCGGCGCAGAGAACCATTTCCGGCCGACGAGATCAGAGCGTTCACGACGTCCACGAAACTGTGCCGCTTGGCCAAGCCGACCAGTTCGTCAATTCCGGTGACGGCATAGAGCCCGTCGCTTGATCGACGCGTGTCCGGTCGCGTTTGCGCATAAAGCTCGACAGTTTCGGCGGCTTTATTCGACTGCCGGCTTGCAAGCACGGCGGTCAGGAGGCGGGCTGCGTCAAGCGTCGTCATGCGGCCGGCATTCCAGCCGCGGCCGCGCAAGGTGCGAAGCCCAGCCTTAACAAGTTTCCGATCCTGATCGGAAACCGTCGGGAGAGGCTCGCCTGTCACTTTGCTGAGCAGTCGCACCAATTGGGCGGCGTTCGCCATAAGCAGAAAAACCTTCGTTCGGACAAAATCTGTTTGAGCTATACACCTCGTTTGGATAGAATCCAAGCGAGCGCGAACGGAACCGTCGGGAACGATTGGTAATCGGTCTTCGCCGGTCGTGAACGCCTGAATGCCCGGTGCTAAGCTGCTCTCGGAGGAAATTTCGTGTCGATCCGCAAACGGACCCGCAAGCGCGCTGGCGGCGCACTCACTGTTCGATGGATTGTCGACCTCGTCGATGCGAACGGGCATCGCGAGCGGCGGCAGTTCGAGAGCCGCAAAGAGGCTGACGCCTTTGAGAACTCCACCAAGAGCGCGATGCGGGCCGGTACCTTCCGCGGCGAAGCCGCGAAAGTCACGGTCAAGGACGCCGCTGAGCGCTTTCTTGAACACTGTAAGGGCCGCCAGGAGCGCGGCGAGCGCATGACCCGCCGGAACCACGCGACCATGGACGGTCACATCCACAATTATATATGCCGCGATCCGAAGCGCCATGAGGGTAAGCCGCGCCCGCCCCGTCTCAAGGAATTCGACGGCGGCATCGGCGCTATCAAGCTGTCGCAGCTCACGGCAAGGGGCGTCAGCGATTTCCGGGACCGGCTGCGTGACGCCGGTGTTTCTGTCGTCACGACGCGCAAAATCCTCAGCACCCTTCAGCAACTGCTCCGCTACGCGATCGAGCGCGACATGGTCGGGATCAATGTCGCTCAGGGCATCAAGGTGATCGGCCGTCGCGACGAGGGAGCACGCAAAATACTGCCGCCCTCCAAGGAGGCGATGCGTGCCCTGCTCGCCGTCGCGGATCAGGATTTTAAGGTCAAGCTCGCCTTCGCGAGTTCGACAGGCGTCCGGGCCGGCGAACTCCATGCACTGCGCTGGCGCCATATCGATTTTGTGAAAGGGGAGGTGAAGGTCGAGACCCGGGTCGATGCCTATGGCGATGAGGATGTCACCAAGACCACGGCCGGCATGCGCACCATCCCGCTCGCGCAGCCGCTCATTCTGATGCTGAAAGAATGGAAGGTGCGGTCAAAGCGCAAGAAGGCCGAGGATCTGGTGTTCCCGAACAAGCGCGGCTGGTACACGGGCCACGACAACATGATCAAGCGCAAGTTCCTGCCCCTGTTCGACCTTCTCGCCGCGAAACACCAGGAGGACCCGACGCAGCACCCGGAGGCACCCGCGCGGTTCAACTGGCATGCCCTCCGGCATTTTGCAGTCTCATGCTGGATCGAGGCCGGGCTAAGCCCCAAGACTGTGCAGACCTTCGCCGGCCATTCGAGCTTGCAGGTGACGATGGACCGCTATGGGCACATGTTCAAATCCGACGACCACAAGAAGGCCATGGACGCGATCGCGGCTGATATGTTCGGCTAGTTCTAGATTTCCCACTGGACACTATCGCCTTGCCGGCGTTCTGTATATGTTCTAGGATGAGTAATGGCAGATTCAACGCAGATAGAGTGGACGGACTCGACCTGGAACCCCGTAACGGGATGCACCAAGATTACGGCTGGTTGTGACTTTTGCTACGCCGAGCGCTTCTCCGAGCGGTTTCGCGGGGTCAAGGGCCACCCCTTTGAACACGGGTTCGACCTTACTCTACGGCATGCTCGGCTCTCTCAGCCGCTTCAATGGCGCCAGCCGCGGCGCATATTCGTCAACTCGATGAGTGATCTTTTTCATAGAGAAGTACCAACGTCTTTCATTGATGCCGTATTCGATACCATGGAAAACGCCGACTGGCACACCTATCAGGTTCTGACTAAACGCAGCTCTCTGTTAGTTCGATATCTTCGCAGACGCTACGGCGAGAAGCTCGCCCCTGCCCATATTTGGCTTGGGGTATCGGTGGAGGATAAACAGAACACAATCAGACTCAAGCATCTTAAGGCGGCGCAGGCGACGGTGAAGTTTGTCTCCTTCGAGCCCTTGATAGCATCGGTCGGAGCGATCGACCTCAAAGGCATAGATTGGGCCATTGTCGGCGGCGAAAGCGGTCCGAGAGCGAGACCGATGGAAAAGGAATGGGCGATTGAAATCCGTGACCAATGCGAGAGAGATGGGGTAGCCTTCTTCTTTAAGCAATGGGGCGGCGTGAGGCCGAAATCTGGTGGCCGCCTTCTGAACGGTCGCGAATGGAATGACTACCCCGAGGCCGGAAAGCGGATCGCGGCCTAACCCCCTTCGGATGAATGATGAGCACCTATACGGGCCGCGAACAAACCCAGGCAAAGCATTTCATTTTACGTCACTATCTCCAGGCGCTTGCATTCAAGGTTTTGCGCGGCTGGGACATAGCCTATGTCGATGGGTTCTCGGGGCCGTGGGAATCCAAGACTTCCGACTTCTCGGACACATCCTTCATGATCGCGATTGGCGTCTTGAAGGATGCGCAGCGGATCATCGAGCAGCAAAGCGGCAAGCGGCGCAGGATCAAATGCTTTTTCTCAGAAAAAGAGCCGAAAGCTTACAGTCAGATGGTTGCTGCGGTTGCGCTATTCAATCTGCCCAATGAAGGTTTCGAAATACGGACCTACAACGGCGAATTCGTTGACGCCGTCGATGAGATCCAGAAGTTTATTGGCTCGTCCTTCCCCTTGATCTTTATCGATCCGACGGGCTGGACGGAATATCCGTTTACGAAAATCGCCTCGCTCTTCACACCGAATAAGTGCGAGGTGATCATCAATTTCATGTACGATCATATCAACCGCTTCATAACACACCCCGACGAAAAGATTATAGCCTCGCTTGACCCGATTCTAGGCGGTCCGGGCTGGAAGACACGGCTTGACCCAAAATTAAAACCCGGGCCGGCCGTTGAGAAACTGTTCCGTGAAACGCTCAAGGCTGCGGGCAATTTTGACCACGTTGTCTCGACAAAGATTGATAAAAGCACCGAGGAGCGGCCCCATTTCTTTCTCGCCTACGGAACCAAGGACAGGAGCGGGCTGAAGGCATTCCGTGAAACAGAGTACGAAGCGCTTCGTGAACACGCTCGCAACCGATCAGAGGCTCTGAGGCGGAAGCGGGAGACGAAAAGTGGCATACCCGACCTCTTCGCGGACCACGAGGCCGATCAGCGTGAAGCTTCGGTCGACGACATCGTGAAGGAGCAGATAGCCCTTGCGAAAGAGCATCTCTTGCTGATGCTGGCCGAAACTGGATCCCAGTCCTTTTCGAAGGTGGTGGATGCCCTGCTTCAGGTGTTCATGTTGAGGGAAACAAACGTCAAGGATATATGCGTAGATCTCGCGCGCGACGGCAAAATCCAACGCACCTGGGGTGGAGGTAATCGCAAGCCTGGCGACGAATCCATGATTTCATCTAGGGTAGTTTAGCGGACAGCCAGAAACCCCGAGCCATTCCCCGTTCGACCATGAGCACGATAACGCTCGGACGGTTCTTCCGCCCCTCTTCAAGACCTTTCGTGCGCTCAAAACCATGTGGCACATCAAGCTCGCCCAGTTCAATCAGGTGCCGGAAGGCCGGTCAATTCCTGTCACAGGAGAAGATTTATTTGTATATTATATTAGATATAAAGATACCATTATATAATACAAATAAATCATTTAGCTTGACAGATGTTCCGTAAAAGATTAAGAATTATATCACTTTAGATATCATACAGCAATAATGGTATGCAAACCAATCTACTCACGCTCGGCCCCCATGAGGCGAAGGTCGTTCTGTCCCTGCGGGAACAGTCGCGGGAAACCGTGAGTGCGGCAGAGATCATCGGCATTCTAGGATCAGAGCCGGCGGCGCGACCCGTGATCCGAAATCTCCTCAAGAAGGGATGGCTTACCCGGCTGGTCGGGGGCCGCTACATGTTCCTGCCCCCGGAGCATGGCCCAGAGAATCTCGGTGAGAATAATAGGCTCGCGCTGGCAGCGGCCGTTATCGAGCCCAGCTATATTAGTTGGTGGGCCGCCGCCGCGTTTCACGGCTTTACGACACAGCGGCCGATGGCCATCACCGTCGCGGCGTTGCGGCAGGCTCCGGCGCGTACGATCGAGGAGACGGAAATCCGCTTCGTCAAACTCGCCGAACGCAAATTCTTCGGCTTCACTGACTATATGATCTACGGGCGAAAGGTGGCGATCTCGACGCCCGTCAAGACGCTTGTCGATTGTGTCGACCGGCCGGATTTGGCGGGCGGTCCGGCGGAGGTGACCCGCATCGTCTATGGCGGCGTGAGGGAGGTCGATGGCGCGGAGTTGGCAGACACGGCCTTAAAAATGGAGTCGACCGCGTTGCTCCAGCGTCTCGGATTTCTTCTCGAATTCGCAGGAAAGAATGTTCCGGCAGAAGTGCCAGGACGGCTAAAGGCCGCCATCCCCCGATCGGCCCGTTCAGTTTTTGGCGCCCCCACGCGCCGAAGTGACCACATTGGCTATGTCGCAAAGTGGGGGCTTTTCGTAAACGCGACAAAAGCCGATCTTCTGGCTGACGTGCCGCGGTTCCCGGACAGCGAGGTTTCCTCATGTTGAGCGCCGCTCAACTTCGTCAGGTAGCAGCTCGGAGTGGAGCGCGCGATATCGGCAATGTCGAGATCGATGTCATCCTGACCTTCCTCCTTCAGCTTCTTCATGACCATGGACTGACGGAGCATCTTGCTTTCAAGGGCGGCACCATGCTGCGCAAAATGGTCTTCGGCCCGCGCGGCAGACTGTCTACCGACCTCGATTTTACCAAGCGCACTGAAATCCCTGGCGATGACCTTATGCTCATGTTGCTCGACGCGCTGGAGCAGCCCTATCACGGGATCGGGTTTCGGTTCGACAAGGACAAAGACTGGTACCAAACCGAAGACGGCTTCGCGGCGAACCCGGTCTGCTCTCATGCCGGCAATGAACGCGGCGTAAAAATCAAGCTCCAGGTCAGCACGCGCGAGCAACCGATCCTCACTGTCGAGCCGCAGGCGCAAATCGAGCAGGACTATTTTCGGCTCCTGCCTTTCCGGCCCGCTGCAATCCCCTGCCTCGCTTTTGAGGAAGTCGTAGCCGAGAAGATCAGGGCAGCTCACCAGCGCTCCAAAATCCGCGATCTGCATGACCTTTCTGAGATATCAACGCGCCCAATGCGGCGCGAGTTGATCCGCGGTTTGGCAGTGCTCAAGCTGCGGATTCCGACGAAGCCGTCCACTTTTTCCGATTTGAAGTCGTCCACGTTTCCGACGTGAAGCCGTCCAGCGTGGTGCCGATTTTCGGGTCGGTTTAGGGAGGGTGTTTCGGGTGATCTTT
>Ga0116226_10001314_pt1 | contig 21440 bp, 27 predicted proteins | sample S1TSphfallax_FD_89692 | JGI IMG/M metagenome (GOLD analysis project Ga0116226, IMG submission 89692) | Host-associated microbial communities from peat moss isolated from Minnesota, USA - S1T2_Fa - Sphagnum fallax MG | ecosystem: Host-associated > Plants > Peat moss > Unclassified | place: USA... | reverse complement strand
GGTGGCAGCAGCCTGAACTGCTAAATTGCTTACTGTATCCTTTGTACGTTCAATCCAGCTTTTTTCTTGTTTGTTAGTATCTACCATGTTTTTATTATTCTAATGTAAAATATATTAACCGTTTTGTATTTATTATATTTTAATAAAACTGTCAATAAAAATTATTTTAATGCTCGGAACTGTACATTTCCAGCCATAAAAATAATTTATTTGCTTGGTGGGCTTGGAAAAAAAATATATACTACCATATTATGAACATGCTCTAATTTTCTGGTATCTGTTATGATTGCGAAAAATACGACTCCACTGCCTGTATTGCCCCTGCGGGATATTGTAGTATTCCCGGGCATGATTGTGCCTTTGTTTGTCGGCAGGGAGAAATCCGTGCGGGCATTGGAGCATGTCAGTCGGCATGAAAACAAGATATTACTGGTTTCACAACGCAATGCAGGGCAGGATGATCCTGCGGTGGCGGATATTTACACGATTGGGACGATTGCCAAGATTTTACAGATTCTGAGATTGCCAGACGGTACGGTGAAAGTGCTGGTGGAAGGGTTGGAACGCGGAGCGATTGTCAAATTCATTGGCAATAACAGTTTTTATCAGGTCGAAAGCGTTAAGGTTTTGGAAACGCTTGGTAATGCAGAAGAAATAGAGGCACTTTCGCGTTCGGTTATCAGTCAGTTTGACCAATATATCAAGCTGAACAAGAAAATCCCTCCTGAAATTATGACTGCCGTTTCCCAGATGGAAAGCCCAAGCCGTCTGGCGGATACGGTGGCGTCGCATCTGGTGGTAAAAATTGCGGATAAGCAGAATATTCTGGAAATTACAGACGTTTCCAAACGGCTTGAGCATATACTTTCCATTATGGAAGGCGAAATTGGCGTGCTGAATACCGAAAAACGCATTCGTTCACGCGTCAAACGCCAGATGGAGAAAACACAGCGTGAATATTACCTTAATGAGCAGTTAAAAGCCATTCAAAAAGAATTGGGTGAAGGCGAAGACGGCAAAGACGAAATTGGCGAAATGGAAGCCAAAATCAAAAAGCTGAATTTAACCAAAGAAGCAAGAGAAAAAGCACTGGCAGAGGTGAAGAAACTTCGCAGCATGAGTTCCATGTCGGCGGAGGCTTCCGTTATTCGCAATTATCTGGACTGGATTATTTCCATTCCGTGGAAAAAACCAGGTAAGGTGCTAAGGGATGTAAAAAATGCCGAACGTATTTTAGATGAGGATCATTTTGGCCTGGAAAAAGTCAAGGACAGAATCCTCGAATATCTGGCGGTTCAGCAACGTACCAAACAGCTAAAAGGGCCTATTTTATGCCTTGTTGGCCCTCCAGGGGTGGGTAAAACCTCGCTGGCACGCTCCATTGCACGGGCAACAGGACGCAATTACCTGAAAATTGCGTTGGGGGGTGTGCGTGACGAAGCAGAGATAAGAGGACATCGCCGTACCTATATTGGTTCCATGCCAGGCAAAGTCATCCAGTCCATGAAAAAAGCAAAAAATTCCAATCCATTGATTTTGCTGGACGAATTGGATAAAATGGGTTCGGATTCACGCGGAGATCCCGCTTCTGCCCTGCTGGAGGTGCTGGATCCTGAACAAAACCATCATTTCAACGATCATTTTCTGGAAGTGGACTATGATTTGTCGGATGTGATGTTTATTGCGACCGCTAATAGTTATAACATGCCACGTCCGCTCATGGACAGGATGGAAATTATCCGCATCCCGGGTTATACGGAGGACGAAAAACTGGGAATTGCCCGCCAGCATCTGATCGCAAAACAGATGAAAGCCCACGGACTCAAAGACAAGGAGTGGTCGGTGAGTGATGAAGCATTGCGGGATATTATCCGTTATTATACGCGTGAATCAGGGGTACGGAATCTGGATAGGGAAATTGCCAGCCTGTGCCGTAAAGCCATCAAAAAAATACTGATGGATGCAATTTTATCTATCGCCGTTACGCCTTCCAATCTCTCGGAATATCTGGGCGTACGCAAATACAGCTTTGGCGAAGCGGAAAAAGAAGATCTGGTAGGTATGACGACGGGACTTGCCTATACCGAAGTAGGAGGCGACTTATTAGTCATTGAAGCCGTAACCGTTGCGGGTAAGGGCAAAGTGACTATCACGGGAAAACTGGGTGATGTGATGCAGGAATCCGCACAGGCGGCACTGAGTTATGTGCGTTCGCGTGCGTTGGATTATGGCATTATTCCTCCCGTTTTCCAGACCAGGGATATTCATATCCACGTCCCCGAAGGGGCTACACCTAAGGACGGGCCTTCTGCGGGTATCGCCATGACGACTACTATTGTTTCTGTATTAACGGGTATTCCCGTGCATAAATCCATTGCCATGACGGGCGAAGTGACGTTGCGTGGCAGGGTGTTACCCATTGGGGGGTTGAAGGAAAAATTGCTGGCAGCGTTGCGGGGTGGTATTACTACCGTATTGATTCCCAAGGAAAATGAAAAAGATCTGGAAGAAATACCTGACAACGTCAAAAGCGGGCTGAAAATCATTCCTGTGGCTACGGTGGACGAAGTGTTGGCACTGGCTCTGACCAAACCGCTTGTGCGTTCCAACTGGGTAGAACCTCTGGTTGCATCAGCCAAGCTAAAAGAAACGGATGATAGCGAAAGTGACACGGTAAGGCATTAATTTATCGTTTGCTTACATATTTTGCTTGCCATATAGGTAAGTTAGCCTGTAACTATGGTAAGAAAAGGGAACTTTAGGGACTAAATAGAATGAGTAAAACTGGAAAAGAAGTTAAAAATACCCGCTATTGTTCATTTTGTGCAAAAAGTGAACATGAAGTCCGCAAACTTATCGCAGGGCCAACGGTTTTTATCTGTGATGAATGCGTGGAACTCTGCATGGATATTATCCGTGCGGCGGATAAAGGCGGGGTGGCAAAAGAAGGCGAAGGCGTTCCGACCCCACAGGATATTACCAAAGTGCTGAATGATTATGTCATCGGGCAGGAACAGGCGAAGAAAGTCCTGGCGGTTGCCGTGCATAACCACTATAAACGGGTGTCTTTGCTGGATAAAGGCAGTGATATTGAACTGGCAAAATCCAATATTCTGCTCATTGGCCCAACGGGTTCTGGTAAAACTTTGCTCGCTCAAACGCTTGCCCGTATTCTGGATGTGCCTTTCACGATGGCGGATGCGACTACGCTGACCGAAGCGGGGTATGTGGGTGAAGATGTCGAAAATATTATCCTGCGTCTTTTGCAGGCTGCGGATTATAACGTCGATCGCGCTCAACGCGGTATTGTCTATATTGATGAAGTGGATAAAATTTCGCGTAAATCCGATAATCCTTCGATCACGCGTGACGTTTCAGGCGAAGGCGTACAGCAGGCCTTGCTGAAAATCATGGAAGGAACCGTTGCTTCCGTCCCCCCCCAAGGTGGCAGAAAACACCCGCAACAGGAATTTTTGCAGGTGGATACGTCTAACATCCTGTTTATTTGCGGTGGTGCATTTGCAGGGCTGGAACGTATTATTGCAGCAAGGATGCAGGGAACTTCCATTGGTTTTGGAGCCGATGTCAAAAGCAAGGAAAACCAGCGTACGGGTGAACTGCTACAAAAACTGGAACCTGAAGATTTGCTGAAATTCGGCTTGATTCCTGAATTTGTCGGGCGTTTGCCAGTGATTGCAACACTCAATGACCTCAATGAAGATGCCTTGATTGAAATTCTCACCAAGCCAAAAAATGCCTTGATAAAACAATATCATAAATTGTTTGAAATGGAAGACATCAACCTGACATTTTCTAACGATGCACTTGCTTCCGTGGCAAAAAAAGCGATTGTTCGCAAAACGGGTGCAAGGGGATTGCGTGCGATTTTAGAGACGGTATTGCTGGATCTGATGTATGAATTGCCAGGTATGGAGAATGTTTCGGAAGTGGTGATTAGCAGCGATGTGATTGACAATGGTAAAGCACCGCAACTGGTTTCCAGTAGCAAAAAAAAGCCTCCACATAGACTAGACGATGCTTCCTAAACCTGTACATGCTGCCAGGGTAACCTTTGCTAATGACCTGCCTTTTGTCCTGATTGCAGGGCCTTGCCAGATGGAAAGTCGTGATCATGCTATGATGATGGCAGAAAGCCTTGTTCGCATCACAAGTGATATTGGGATTCCGTTTGTCTATAAAACCTCGTTTGACAAGGCTAACCGCACGAGCGTAAAAGGCAAAAGGGGTATGGGGCTGGAAAAATCCTTAGCCGTTTTTGAAGAAATCCGAAAGATGTTTGGCTGTGCATTGTTGACAGATGTGCATAATGAACAGCAATGTACTCAACTTAAGGACTATGTCGATATACTGCAAATCCCTGCTTTTCTGTGTCGCCAGACGGATTTGCTGGTTGCAGCCGCTGCTACGGGAAAAGTAGTCAATGTCAAAAAAGGGCAGTTTCTCGCTCCGTGGGATATGAAAAATGTAGCGGATAAACTGGAGATGAGCGGTAATAGCAATATTATCCTCACCGAGCGGGGAGCTTCGTTTGGTTATAATACGCTGGTAACGGATTTTCGGGCATTGCCTATCATGGCAGAAACAGGCTACCCTATAGTATTTGATGCAACACATAGTGTGCAGCAACCAGGCGGGCAGGGGGCTTCTTCGGGTGGTGACAGGCGTTTCGTGCCACCGCTTGCCAAAGCTGCCGTTGCCGTGGGCGTAGCGGGCGTATTTATTGAAACGCATCAGGATCCCGATAATGCCCCTTCAGACGGCCCTAATATGGTAAAGTTGGCGGAGTTGAGCGATTTACTCAAAAAATTGCAGGAAATTGACACGATAACCAAGCGGTAATATCCTTTTATTCCTGCTCTGCTTCAAGTTGAAAATCAATTTTTATCGCATTTTCGACTATGGTTTTATCTGCCCATTCACCCGTACCGATTCCGTAATCCAGACGGAATAAGGTTGCATTGCCCCCTACGATAGCATGTTTCCTGTCTTTGTCCGTAAAAACCACGGTAAAGGGAAAGGTAACGGGTTTGCTTACACCACGAATAGTAATCGTTCCGTTTGCTTCATAATATTTATCGTGAGAGTGGGTGATTTTTTCAGAAACAAAGGTGGCGGTGGGATATTGAGCGGTAGCGAGCCATTCATCACCCCTTAACATCTCCGCTGCGTTTTTATCATCACTTTGTATGGAGTCCATGGCAATAGTCACTGCCACTTTGCTTTGTTCAGGTTTTTGCGGGTCAAACTGAATCACTGCATTCACCCCTGCCAACGTCCCCGTAACAGGCTTTCCCGCATAACTCGCTGTCCAGTGAATATGCGTTTTTTCGGGAATGATTTTCCAGTGCGGAATGTTTTCCTGTGCAAAGCAAAGGGAAGGCAGCAGCAGCCACAATAGCAGATATTTTTTCATTGTTTATTCCTTTCTGTTTTGAAATAGGACTGGTATAGTGTTTAGCAGTATATCATAAAAGGAACAACCTAAATGAATAACCCTGTCGCACCCGATAACAAACCCCGCTGGATGTATCGTTTTGATAATTACAAGCGTGCTTTTTCGCTTTTGCGTGAAGCCATCGAAAGCATGGAAGTGCGGGACTTGACACAGCTTGAAAAAGAAGGCGTGATTCAGCGATTTGAATATACTTGGGAACTGGCGTGGAAAGTGATTAAGGATTATCTGGAGCATGAGGGGGTAGTGCTGGATAAAATCACGCCCGCCTCGGTACTGCGTGCGGCACTTGAAGCAAAAATTATCACGCAGGGCGAAGTGTGGATGCAGGCACTGGATGCCCGTAATAAAATGGCTCACGTCTATAATCTCACAAAATTTGAAGAAACCATAGCCGATATACAAAGCCATTATCTGGCAGTATTGGACGATCTGTATATGTACATGCTGGAAAATGCCATTCAAGAATGGAAAGGTAAATAAGGTGGATATACATGGGCTTGGCGACGAACAAATAAGAATTATCAGACAGGTTCTTTATCCATTTGCAGACAAAATAAAAAGCGTGGGGCTTTTTGGCTCGCGTGCGAAGGGAACCTATCGTGCCAATTCCGATATTGATATGGTGATTTACGGCTCCATTAGCGAAAAGGAGGTGGATCGCCTTTATACCCTGTTTGAAGAGAGCTTGTTACATATGAAAGTGGATGTTATCGCCTATCATCTCATCAAGTATCCACCTCTCAAAGCCCAGATTGATGTGGGTATGTATCCACTGTTGTTGCAGAAAGATTTATATCAACTCCGCTAACACGTCAGTTTTACTCAATTCCCTTTTCTCTCCCGTACGGCGGTTTTTCACCTCTACTTTATCCATCGCTGCACTTTTGGGACCAATCGTAATCTGATAGGGAATCCCGATTAAATCCATGCAGGAAAATTTCTTGCCTGCACTTTCCGCCGTATCATCATACAGCACGTCAATATTGGCTGCCTTAAGTTTTTGATATAATTCTTCTGACATTGCGTCACACACCGCATCACCCACCCTGATATTAATAATAACGACAGCAAAAGGTGCAACCGCTTCACTCCAGGTCATGCCGTTTTCATCGTGATTGGCTTCGATAATCGCTCCTGCCAATCGTGAAACACCAATCCCGTAACAGCCCATTTCTACTGTTTTATTCACGCCATCCTTACCTGAAACGCTCGCATTCATGGCTTCAGAATATTTTTTACCCAGATAGAAAATATGCCCCACCTCAATACCGCGTGCCGTTTTGAGATGCTCAGGCTTGACAGGACAATTTTCAGGAACATGCAACTCATCTGCTGCCGCATACAGCGAACGCAGTTTTTCACTATCCAGCTCGCCATTTTCTGCCTTGATATTATCTATTTCCGCATCATAATAGATAGTGCTTTCGCCCGTTTCCGCCAATACCTGAAATTCATGGCTCATATTGCCACCAATCGCCCCCGAATCCGCATTAACCGCAATCGCAACCAGCCCGAGACGGTTAAAAATACGATGATAGGTTTCATACATATTTTTATATTCACGTTTGGCATCTTCAATGTCCAAATGAAAAGAATAGGCATCTTTCATCAAAAATTCCCTGCCCCGCATCACACCAAAACGCGGACGCACTTCATCACGGAATTTCCACTGAATCTGGTAAAGGTTAAGTGGCAGGGATTTATAGCTTTTGACAAAAGAACGGAAAATATCAATCACCATTTCTTCATTGGTGGGACTATAGAGCAATTCCCGATCCGCCCTGTCGTTAAAACGCAGCATTTCCTTGCCTAACGCATTATAACGCCCTGATTCTTTCCATAAATCAGTGGGTTGCAAGGTTGGCATTAATAGCTGGATACAGCCTGCCTTGTTCAATTCCTCTGCTACAATAGTTTCAATTTTTTTCAGTACCTTAAGCCCAAGAGGCAGCCAACTGTAAATCCCCGCAGCATGTTGCTTTATCATGCCCGCACGCAGCATATAGCGATGCGAGGCAATCTGTGCTTCAGCAGGGGTTTCTTTAAGGAGTGGCAGGAAGAATTGGGAAAGACGCATGGCGGGGGGAAATACTTTCAACTGGTTTGTTTGGTAGGCACGGGCTGCTGTGGTTTGACCTGCATGGCTGACGGTTGTGAGGGTCTTTCGCTGGTTGGTTTTTCTCCACTCATACTATTCCTATACTCATGATAAGCCGTTGGCATAGGTCTTTCACTTGTTGGTCTTACACCTACACCTTCTGTATGTGGTCGTTTAATTATTTCGCCCATAGTATATATCTCCTTGTGTTAATCCAATAATTCAATGCTGAGGACATTGGTGAAATCTGAAATATAGACACCTGGTAGTACCTCAGAAGCAGTAATCGTTCCATCTGGGTTTGGCTCCCACCAATTCGCTTCTGCAATAAAAAGCTCTCTCGGTTTTCCATAGGACGAATAAAACTTTGCCCAACCTACTAAAGAACGCCCATCCGAATAACGTATACATATCCAATAGCCCTGATGTTTACAGAAAGTATCGTACCATACATCCAAATTGCCGTTTTTATATGTGAACTTAATAAAGCGAAGCACATAATAAATTATACCATAGTTATTTAAAAAAGAAAATATAATAGAAATGACAACAGAGCATAAGGAAATATACAGAATATTTTTACTGATAAATAGGCTCACTATATCTGTTACGGCGGTATGGTCATCTACTTTGATCGTTGGCAATAAAGGAACACCAAAGCAGAGATGAACAAGTACGGAGCTTACCAGTGTCAACACCAGTGCATCAATTATTCGGTCAAAATTGGTTGGTTTATCTCTTTCGCTAAGATAGTCGTACAACATTGCTCCTAAAAAGCCAGGAAGCAGATAGAAAAAGATAAAAACAGCACCCGAACCACCCTTTAAAAATTCTTCCACTCTTGTATCCTCCGAAGGTTTCAATTTGAAAAAATAACCTATAGGGATTTTCCATGCAAGCTATTTATTTAAACATTCTGATTATTACAACCAAAGACAATACAACTCAACCTGTAGCTAAATTACACCATCCTTTATTTATCTCTCCTGTTAGTGGAAAGATGGATTGCTATAATGCTAATCCACCCTACACTTGATTACCACTAGATACCTGTATTCTATATAAGGAGGCGACTATGGCTTACCTGAATGTTGCAAAAAATCCCACTGGCAATCCGATGGATAAAATCCATATCCTGATTGTGGATAGCGATGCGAAAGTGGCAGAATTACTTGCCAATGTGTTGATCGCACTGGATATTCGCAATGTCTACACCGCCTTTGATGCTAATGAAGCACTGCAGCTTATGCAACAGCAGAAAATGGATATGATTCTGACGGATTGGGAGTTGCGTCCTTCACCTGCATCAGGACATAACCAGAAACATAATCCACTGATACGACTGCTGGCGGAGGGAATTCCAGGTAACGGAGCAGAGTTTATCCGTTTTATTCGTGGCTCCACTGCCTCTCCCAATCCTTATGCCTGCGTCATTATGCTAACGGGAATGGCATTGAAAAATAATGTGGAATATGCCCGTGATTCGGGTGTCAGCGAAGTACTGGTAAAGCCGGTAACAGCAGAAAATCTTTGCAAAAGAATCATGCTCGCGGTAGATAATACCCGTCCTTTTGTTACTGCTCCCTATTTCAGGGGACCATGCAGGAGAAGAAAAAAGCCCATTTTGCCCGAAGGTTTGATAGAACGCAGGAAAAGGGATATAAAAATTATCCGAATCAATAAGTAGGAGGAGCGAAGAGTGGATAGGACTAAACTATTGAGAGCAAATCTGGAGGAGGATGTCGTCTCTATTACCGAAAACCCTGATAGTATTCGTGGTAAAATCGGAAAAGATTTCGATCTGAAAAAATTTTTCTCTCCCGAAAAAATACAAAAAGCCCAGCATATTATCAATGATATTTATACGGTGTTTTATGAGGATATTATTAAGCTGGTAACAGAAGCCGAAGCGAGCTATCATCTGGCTGAGCTTCAACCTCGGGAAGCGGAAAAATCCATAGCCCATATTGCAGAATATGCTTTTTTGATAAAAGGAAAGTCCGAAACCATTGGGAGTGATATGGGATTCATGATTGCCAACTCCTTATATGGCTATGCCTTTGGTTTGTCTGCCCCTGATAGTCGTAAGCTGCTGGTGATACGCAAACATCTGGATTTTTTGAGCAGTAACTTTATCAACAAGACGCAGAATATGCCTGCTCCAAACGTGGTTATGGAAAGCCTGAATCTTTTGATTGAAAAAATTGGCAGATAAATTTATTCCTGCTCAATTTCGGTCAGTATGCCACAAAAATCCTTGGGATGAAAAAATAAAACGGGTTTGCCGTGCGATCCCATTTTGGGATTACCATCCCCTAACACCCTTACCCCTGCTGATAGCAGATGATCACGCTCAGCCAGTATATCCTTTACTTCATAGCAGAGATGATGCACCCCACCTGCGGGATTTTTGCTTAAAAAAGCAGCAATAGGAGAGTTTTGCCCTAACGGATGCAGCAGTTCAATGCTGGTATTGGGAAGCGTGACAAAAATAGCCGTCACCCCATGTTCAGGAAGGTCAAGGGGTTCTGATACTTCTGCACCGAGCATGAAGCGGTAGATTTCCGCTGCTTTTGCCAAATCGGGTACGGCAATGGCGACGTGATTCAGCTTTCCTATCATAATGGCTTTCCTGATAAAACGAATGTAACATAATATTCACTTTGAATATTCGGGTAATTTCGCTATAGTATAATAATAATGTTATAGGCAAGAGCAAGGTTAATGGAAGAAACCCCTAAAATCAATCTCGAAACCGCCCTGCATCTTGAAATGCTGGATAGCAAACGCATTGAGCAAAATGCGGAAGAAAAGTCTTACGCCATTCACTGGAATACCTATAAAGGCGGGGTTCGGGGGGAGATGGCGGGTATTTTCCTTGGCACTGCGGTGGGGTTGGGTATTGGACTTGCAGCTTTTTGCTGTGGAATGCCACTTTTGCTGGCATTACCTCTGTTTGGATCCTTCGGGCTGATTATCGGCAAGGAAGCCATTGAAGATATTGGACGTGCGTCGGCTTCACGGGCAGAAGGACTTTCGGAAAAACATGCCCGCTTTTTAGATCCTGCCAATGCCAACAGTCCAGAACAGGCAGCTACGGAAAAATTGATGATTAACGGGCAGGGTAATCATCATGAATTCCCCTCGGAACGTGATAAAGGCAAATTTTTCAACTGGAATTCAGGGGGAGCAGGGGCGTTAATAGGAAGCTTAAGTGGTGCGTTGATTGGCTCTGTGCCTGTTGTGGCAACGCATCTGGCTACGGAAGTGCCGCTTTACGGTACATTGGTGGGAGAAGCTGCCGTGCATGGAGCTGCCCATGTTGCTGGTGCCGGAATTTTAGCGGGGTTGGGCGTTGCTGCTGCTCCCGTTGCCTGTGCCTTGGCACTGGGTATTTGTGGCTTGAGTTACGGGGTCGATCGCAGCGTATTCAAAACCCTGTTCAACGATATTGCTGCGATCATGCACGGTAATAGTGTCGCTAAAACGCATGATATTGGCCTGCAGGATGAACTGCAAAAAGGGCAAACGCCGGAATCGGTAATGGAGCGTCGTCTGGTAAGGCAGGATGATACCCACGCTCTTTATGATGATTATGTCAAAAAAATATTCCTGGGAAGTGTGAAATCCTATTTCAAAGGGGCTGCCAGCGGGACTGCTATTGGTGCGTTGGTGGGAGCGGTAGCGGGCGTAGTCGCTTTAGGGGCAGTATTGGCAGTAGGAAGCCTGTTTCTTCATGGAGCTGTGACGCTTGCTGTTGCTGCACCTCTGGTTGGAGGATTTGCGGCGGTAGGTGGATTATTCGGCTTCAAAACCTTTGGCAGTGTCGGAATACAGGCGGGTGCGGAAGCGACAACCCGAGCGATTGATGATGAATTTGAACTGGGAAGAGCCTTACGCAGCAAGGGTATTTTTAAACCTTCTCCCTCTACTGAACCCACCATTGAGGGATTTAATGCGAAAGCCAGCTTGGGTATGGGAGCGGTAGGAGCCTTGCTGGGAGTGGTGCTTACGCCTATATTGCCTGTTGCAATGGCAGGAATAGTCGCTCCTGTGGTATTCGGACTGCTGGGTGCTTCCAGTGGCTTTGGGAATAGTTTGCTGCATAAAGTAATTGATGTTAGCAATACCATTTATAATAAAACCTATTATGGGCATGGGCAGGAAAGAGAACCGGAAATTATTATGCCTGCAAGCACGGGAAAGCAGAGTTATGATGCGAATATCACGAAAGCCGAATCAGAGGCACTCAGGAACAGGCTCGAAGCGGGATCAGGTGAAGGCAAGGATTTTGGTGCTATCATCAAAAGCCAAAATCTTGAAAATACAAATAGAATGTTAATGTAAGGGTTATTTTATGCAAAATACCGATATCAATACTACTACTACCCTGCTTTCCAATGAAACCTCCACGCAAGCCATGCAGCCTGAGCGAAAACTGCATAAATCAGTGGCAAACAGAGAGAGTTCACCTAAAAGTAAAGGCTTGATTCATACACTAAATCGCCTGGTATTTGCGGTGTGTCATAAAATTGGGCTGGTAAAAATCAATAGAAATCAAGCGGATATATTTACTGCTGGACAACATAAACCAATTTCGCTATCAATGGAAGGAGATTATGCTTTGGATACCAGACAGGAAGATAAAATCGTAACAGAAGAATTCCGCAGGGTTTTACTCCAGATGGCATATCAGGAATTTATGACGATGGATCTATCGCAAACGGTTAAACACTAGGGATGACGCATGTCAGATGAGAATACCAGTCAAGCCTTCGCCGATCGTCTGCAAGTAGGTATCATGACGACTGCCCTGCTCTTTAGTGCAGTGGCTCTCATTGGGGTTACGGTAGCGTTAAGTGGTGGTACTGTTATTGCACCTGCTATTGCTACATGGCTTACTGGTCATGCCACTGCTATTGGAGTAGTTGCTGCTGCAACAGGAGCTGCAGCAGTATTAGGTGGCTATGTGGGAGCTGTGGCTACTTCATTGGGTACTTTTTTTCGGGGTGGTAATGAACGCCAGAACAGTCAGGAACAGGTGGTTTCCCGTATGCGTCAGGTAGAAACGCCTGCGGTAGCTTCACCTGCAAAAGAGCAAACGATAGAAATGAAAGCCAAGCTGGAAAATGGGGAAATGGTTTATAAGCCTGTTAAGATGCCTGATAGTGAAATAACTAATCCCTATTATCAGGAAGGACTAGGCGAAAAAATCCTGGCAAGGCAGACAAGTACAGCCAATACAGAGAGACGTTTATAAGCATATTTTACCCGTTATTTTATGGCAGATACTGATAATGATATAGGGCATATAGCAACCAAAATGGCTCTTTTTGGCGGTTTTGCTGCACTAGCCTGTGTGGGGGCTTCGCTGGTTGCTACTGGTACTTTCATATTTGCAGGTGTAGCCTCCGCTCAATTTATAGGTATGGTAGCGATGGGAGTGGGCGTTTATGGCGGGAGCCAGACGTTGCAGGGATTCACCGAAGCCCTTTTTGATAGTATTATCAAGGTAAAGGATATATTTATTCCACCCAAAATAGCAGAAGCAAAATCAGTCGATGTGCAAAAAAAGCCTGAAAATCCTGTTAAAGATAAGGGTATAACACCTACACGAAATCAGGCAAAGACACGGCAGGATTCTCCTATAGAAGATATGAACCCTGATGCTCCAGAAGGCTTGGGAGCTGCTATTCTGGCTGCAAGAGAAGCCAGAAGAAATAATCCCATAACCGAAATGGTACGCTCTTAACCCTTAACCGCTTCCATCACTGCATCAACCGAATCCACCACACGGTAAAGATTGCGAGTTTCAGGACGGGCAAAGCCTTTTTCAATGATATTTTCCATTAAGGCAACGAGCGGATCCCAGTAGCCCAGATGGTTGAAAATCACAATCGGTTTGGTGTGAAACTTGAGTTGTTTCCAGGTGATGATTTCAAACATTTCATCCATCGTACCAAAACCACCTGGTAACACGACAATCGCATCACAACGCTCAAACATGATGCGTTTGCGTTCGTGCATACTTTCCACCATAATGATTTCGCTCAGGTGTTTATGCTCATTCTCAATATTTTTCAGGCTCATCGGGAATACGCCCGTTACATTGCCTGCATTTTGCAAAACGGCATTGGCAACCGTTCCCATAACACCACAATCCCCACCACCATAAACCAGACGGATGGATTCCGCAGCAAGGCGTTTGCCAAACTCCGTACCAATTTCCAGATGGGCAGGCACGGCATTATTACTCGCACCGCAAAATACGCATACTGCACTTACATTATTCATTTATTACCTCAGTATTTTTTGAGGAATTTATACAAAGTTTGCAATATTGCAATCTCTTTTTTTATAATAATATGAGAGTATAAGTATTTTTTCTTCCATACTCTTAAACTCTTATAATCTTAACGCTTTTTTACACATCTTCCACAATGCTATACTTAAACACCGCCCCCCTGGTCATATAATGCAACGCCTGAGAACGGAATTCACGGCGGTATAATACCCATACCACAAAAGCGGACATAAGCATGAATGCCCAGCCATTAATAAACCACGATAAGGCAGCCAGTCCAAAATAGTAAGCCCGCAGTCCCATATTGAAATGCTTTGCCGCATTGCCAATCAGTTTTGCACTATTTTTAGCATAGATTTCCATCTGTTCAGCATCCGCCTCACCTGCAATCGGAGCAGCACCAATGATGGCACAAATATAATTATATTGCCTGAGCGACCAGGTATATTTAAAAAACGTATAGATAAAAATGACGATTAATAAAAATACTTTACTTTGCCATAAAAAAGGCGTTGCAGGCGTAGCGTAGGGGATACTGGTAATAATTTCGCTGGCTTCATCGCGGTATTTCAGCATGGTAATCAGCCCCAGCACAATAAAGATAGTAGTGCTGGCAAAAAACGAGATACTACGCAGCAAATTGCCAATCAGGGTTGCGTCCACCATACGGTTTTCCCGCCTTAGCATCTGACGCATCCAGTTAAGGCGATATTCATTGATAATCACCAGCAGCGAATCCCTGCGACGACTGCGACGATCCGCAAATAGCGAATACCCTGCCCAGCATATAAAAAACCAGAGCGGAGCGATCATATCAATAAGACTTATACCCTTCATAATTCCCTACCCAATAAGGTTTTTGTAGCTTTTTCCACATCTTGCTGTTTCATCAGCGATTCGCCTACCAGAAAACAGTGAATGCCCGCTTCCTGCATCCGCATAATATCCTGATGGCTGGCAATCCCGCTTTCACACACGACTATTCTACCTTCGGGTATATATTTAGCCAACTTTTGCGAGGTTGCAAGGGTTACTTCCAATGTTTTTAAATTCCGGTTGTTAATACCAATCAGGGGGGAAGAAAGCCTTAAAGCTCGCTCCAGCTCCACCTCGTCATGCACTTCAATTAACACGCACATTCCCAAGGCATGGGCAGCAGATTCCAGCTCTTTCGCCTGGATGTCAGACAAAGCTGCCATAATCAGCAATATGCAGTCGGCTCCAAGCACTCGTGACTCGGTAATCTGGTAGGGATCCAGCATGAAGTCTTTGCGAAGTACGGGGAGTGGGGTGGCATTTCTCGCTCTTATCAGATAGTCATCTTCGCCTTGAAAATAGGGAATATCGGTAAGCACCGAAAGACACGCTGCTCCCGCATTCTGGTAAGCAATCGCAAGGCTGTGCGGGTCAAAATCCGCCCTGATAACACCACGACTGGGAGATGCTTTTTTAATCTCTGCAATCAAGCCTATGGGTTTGCTTTGCAGAGCAGCAATAAAATCCCTTACAGGATTGGCATCAGCCAATTTTTCCCCCAATTCTGCCTCTGGCACAAGTGTTTTTTGTGTGGCGATATGAAGCCGTTTTGCTTCACAGATTTGCGTTAATACGTTATTCATTGCGTGAACTTCTGATAGAGAGAGGCACTGCAAGTAATAAGTCCAATCAAAAAAACAATATTGCTAATACTTAACCGTTTTATAGTCATTTTAACCTGGGTTTCTCTATAATATTGTTTTAGCGTACGAACGAAATGCTTCCTGAATTCATTATTTCCCCCTATCATGATTACATTACTTTTGCCATTTTCGCTGAAAAATGCTGGTATCCTAGTATCCACGCCTAGTGAAGTGATGATTCTAACATTTTCATAGAGCAAAATAAATCCCTTTATCTCTTCCTGAAAATCAAGTCCCACTCTGTTTAAGGTTGCTTTAACGGAATTTTGAAAATCAGGATTTTCTATTCCGAATATTTTATAATCAGGAGTAGGTGGCATATATCTCAAAAACATTAGCTCCGTGGGTAATAACCATATCAATGCGTTAAAAACTTGTCCTAATCCCTTCACTATTATAGGTCTTTTCGTTATAAATGCTAGTATGGTAGCTAAAATGCTGCTTACATAGATTAAACAGCAACTACCAAATATCAGAAATCGGTGTTTAAGAGTTTCCTGATCCATTTTATTTCCTTATCTCCTAGACTTTTTTAGAAATGATAAACATATCTCAAAAAAAGCGTAACGCATCCTCATCCATCTTGGGGATGGCGTTCTGCTTTGACTGCGGAATCACCAGGGTTGCTTTTGACCAGTCAAGGCAAACCTCACCAGAATCAGGATTTTCCTGTGCATCATCTACTTTTTGCCAATCCGTTTTATCTTCACCGTTAGCTCGCATCCTCTGCAATGCTTTAGCCATGTAGCTTTTCAAATGCTCTTTTTTCTTCATTGCGTGAACTCCTGATAGAGATAATGCGATATTGATCTTCACGCATAGTATAAATCACAGTAGCCATGCGTCCTTCTATTTTTCCAACTGCCAAAAACCTTGTTTCAGCTCCTTCATAACGTGAAGCAAGTAAAACATGCGGATGGCATAATACCTGATCAACATTAATAAAATCAAAGCCATGCTTCGCAACATTCGCCAGTCGTTTTTCTTCATTCCATAAGAACATAGTATAGTCATAAATGGTGGATATAGCAAGTGCGATACCAAAATTTGCCCCTAAGTAAAGCTATTTTTAAAAGAAGTCTATATCCACCCACCAAATTTCTTTATATACCAGCTTTTTACCAGTTGCGTCATCACACCATAACCCAGCAGCGTGGCAAATAAAAGCGGAAAGTAAAGCAAGGGCAGGGGACGCAGACCAATGGAGCTGCCAAGTCCTGAAAAGGGAATATAGATACCAATCGCCATAATCAGCACCGTCAGGGCAATCACGGGAGTAGCGGCTCTGCTTTCCAGGAAAGGTACTTTTTGGGTGCGTATCAGATGCACAATCAGGGTTTGGGAAAGCAGTCCCTCAATAAACCAGCCCGACTGGAATATGCCTTGCGTGGCATCGCTATTGGCTCCAATAATATGCCAGAGGAACACAAACGTCACCACGTCAAAAATAGAGCTTATTGGCCCTATAAACAGCATGAAACGTACAATATTGCCCGCTTCCCATTTACGCGGTTTTTCCATATATTCAGCATCGACATTATCCCACGGAATGGAAATTTGCGAGATGTCATAAAGCAGGTTCTGCACCAGAAGCTGCACTGCCAGCATGGGCAGGAAGGGCAGAAAGGCACTCGCAATCAACACACTGAATACATTACCAAAATTGGAGCTGGCAGTCATTTTGATATATTTCATGATGTTGCCAAACGTCTTGCGTCCTTCCAGCACGCCTTCTTCCAGTATCATCAGGCTTTTTTCAAGCAGGATAATATCGGCAGATTCCTTGGCAATATCCACAGCCGTATCGACGGAAATCCCGACATCTGCATCCCGCAGAGCTGAAGCATCATTAATCCCGTCGCCCATATACCCCACCGTATGCCCCTTGCTTTGCAACACACGGATAATACGGGATTTCTGCACGGGTGACATTTTGGCAAATATGGTGGTGGCTTCGGCTTTTTCCGCCAGCACCTCATCGCTCATCGCATCCATATCCTGCCCCATAATGATAGGCGTTGCTTCCAACCCCACATCACGGCAGATTTTACCCGTTACAATCTCGTTATCGCCCGTAATGATTTTTACGCTCACGCCGTGGGATTTAAGGGCGGAAATGGCGGTGCGGGCGGTTTCCTTGGGGGGATCCAGAAACGCTACATAGCCTGATAGTACCATATCGGATTCGTCTTCTATCGTATAGGTACGTTCCTCCTCAGGCAGCCATTTATAGGCAACCGCCAGCACTCGCAAGCCCTCCGCATTCAGCTCCTGCGTAATACCACGGATTTTCAGGCGGGTATCGCTATCCAGCTCATTGGTTACGGCTTGGTCGTGTACAGCATCCCGTTCATCTGCCTGATTGCACAGTGCCAGAACTTCTTCCACCGCACCCTTGCATACCAGCAGATTCCTGCCGTTAGTATGGCGTACAATCACCGACATGCGACGACGCACAAAGTCAAACGGAATTTCATCTATTTTATCGTAACTATCCTTGCTGTCTTCAATATGGTGTTCAATACTGTAATTAATGACGGCTACATCTAGTACGTTTTTTAATCCTGTCTGATAATAACTGTTAAGATACGCATATTGCAATACTTGCAGGTTTTTATGCCCGTAACTATCCAGATGCCGCTCCAGAATAATTTTATCCTGCGTGAGCGTACCCGTCTTGTCCGTGCATAAAATATCCATTGCACCAAAATTCTGGATGGAATTCAGGCGTTTGACAATGGTCTTGCGTTTCGCCATTGCCACTGCACCCCTTGCCAGATTGGCGGTGACTACCATAGGCAGCATTTCAGGCGTTAGCCCTACCGCAACGGATACGGAAAAAAGCAGGGCATTTTTCCAGTCGCCTTTGGTAATGCCGTTAAGTAGAAATACGATAGGAACCATCACAAACATGAAGCGAATCAATACCCAACTCACCTTGTTAATGCCAATATCAAAACTGGTAAGCGAGCGTTTGCCTGCCAGATCCCTTGCCATAGTACCCAAATATGCCTCGTTGCCCGTTGCAACTACCAAAGCAGTCGCTGAACCCGTGACGACATTTGTCCCCATAAAGCAAATCGTATCCAGCTCCAGCGGGCTGGTATTGGCATTCTCTTTTAATTTGGAAATATCATGCTTTTCCAGTGGAATGGACTCACCCGTTAAAATCGCCTGACTGATAAACAGGTCGCGTGAACTGACTATACGCACATCAGCAGGAATCATATCGCCTGCGGAAAGTTTCACCACATCCCCTGGAACCAGCTCTTTAATCGAGACTTCCTGTGGGGTTGCATCAGGTTGCCTTATTACGGTTGCGGTAGTGAGTACCATTGCTTTTAACTGCTCGGCCGCATGACTGGAGCGATATTCCTGCATAAACCGTAACATCGCACTTACCATTATCATGGTGGAAAGCACAATAATCGTTTTGAAACTCTGATCTTCAGGCGTTGCGAATAATACATCGGTGAAAAGGGAAATAAGGATCAATACCCCGAGTACAATGATAAAGGGATTGATAAACGCATCCAGCAACAGGCTATACCATGGAGCAGGCCGGTCATGTGCTACTTCATTTTCACCATATTGCTGCCTTCTTTCCTCCACTTCGTCTTGTGAAAGTCCTGCCATATCCGCATTGAGCAAGACAAAAGCTTCTTCAATAGTACCCTTTGCCGTACTGATTAAGCGTTCAGAAATAGACGGCTCTTTTGCAGGACGCTGAATGGTAAGGGGCTTTGCCAAGCCTGATTTCAAGATTTTTTTTATCATATAGGCTTTCACGCTTCTTCTGAAACAGGGTGAAAGAAATAGTTTTACAACCCTGTGTGGAATGGATTACGACTTCGGGGAAGGTCTGGCATATGGTTATTTCATGTTGTTGATAGATGCGTCTGCTTAGCAAATGAGAGGGGGACTGTCAATGATTATGTTTTTGCAAGAGGGAATTTCTTATTTAGAATTATTACCTTTCAATCACTAAAGTTACACCCGCTTTCGACCGTATCACTATAATAAAAATGCTTCTCAAGCTTAATGACCGAAGCACATGGATGAGTTTTGGAATAAGTTGCCATCTGATCGCTTTCGTCATAAATAATATCTAACGTGCCTGATGCACTAGCTGCCCAACCCCAACCACCAACATGAAAGGACTTTATAACAGGCTTGTCTTTTGCCGAGTGTGCTTTAGCGATTTGCTCCAGATAGACAGGTTTATGAACTTGCAAATATACCCATAGAGGGATGTGGGTTAAATCAAGAAATAACAAAATAGCTATGCCAGTAAAGGGGGATACAATAACCGATCCTGCCTTTTGCCAGCGTTTATTCCATAAATGGGTGATGAAAATAACAAGAAAGCAAAGAGCCAGCACACCACCTATAGGGATCGAAAGAAAAAAGAACAAAATAGACGTGCCATCAGCACCTGGGAAAAAAGTTAAAATAATAAATGGCAAAAAGAACAATAGCCAATAAAAGCTATAACTAAAGGTAAAGTGATCCCCATTTAAATTCTGTTTTATAGACATGGTTTTTCTGAATCTTTATCGTAAAAACGTCTGGCATTGTCTTGTTTTAGGTTGTTGATAGCTGTGTCTGCCTAGCAAAAGGGTGCATGACTGTCAATGACTGTTTTTGCAAGAGAGCAATTTTATAGTCATGCTCTTTTCAGTGCTGCACGGTAGGGTAGGGTTTGTGAACATGATTGCTTATTATCGAAAATCTGTCTAGGATATTTTCAACAAACACGCTCCGGGAACGAAATAGAGAGAGAACATTATGAAAAAAATGATAGTCATGACGCTAGGGCTACTAATAATGACATCCTGTCGTCCTTCAAGCCTCTGGTTTATTTCTCCCGAAGGTCCTCCCGAATTTCAGCTAGGCTGGGAAGACGGGTGCGATACGGGACTTTCCGCACAGGATAAGGATGCGTTTTACAGCCTGATTTATGGCTATAAGAAAAGACCGGAAATGTTGGACAATGACTGGTACACCAAAGGCTGGAGCGAAGGATTCCAATATTGCAGGTATAATTATGCGAATCACCAGTAGGGAAGTATGGAAGTTTAATTTTTTTAACCTTTGTACTTATGGCTAAAACTTAGGATGTTTAGGATTTGTTGACGCTATTTTTAGCATTCATTAAAATAATTTCAACTGCTTTTTTAATATCCACGTCCAAGTTACCAAATAGTTCATGTCTGGGTGGATTTCTACCCGAAAGTTTCACTCTATCAAAAATATAATCAGCGGATTGAATGCACTTGGCATTTTCCAAAGCCTGCAAATATTCAAATGTTGTAAGCAATATTATTTTATCGGGTTCTCGGGTGGTGAGTAATCTTACATCACGGTCATCCGTGAGTAAAATTGCTTTATCGTTATCTTTCAAAAAAATACTATTTCTGATTACTTCCATTGCTGCCTGTTCACCACTATTTTTAGCAGATAGATATTCAGGATGTAAGCGAAAATTCACTTCATTTGTCCAGATTTCCGTAGGTTCAATGCTAATTTTTCCATGATTATGGCGATACCATTCTATAATTTCCTCTGCCCCTATCTTGCCTGTGCTGGCGGTGGCTTCGTAAAAAACGGCATCGGGAATAATAACTGGCAACCTGGAATATAGCAAATAATCCAAGCTATTACCTGCTGCAAGTGTGATGAGTGGAGCAGCGTCCACTACGACAATTTTTATCTGAATATCAGACATGGTTTTGAAAAAGTGGAACTAATATCTGGTTTGCATTATAGATATGCTGTTCACGTCCCGTAGGGTCAGATTTCGGGATTGGCAGATCATATTTTGCCAAGGCAATCATTAAATCAGCGAAATCCCTGCCACCGATTTTATTGATAGTATCCCGT
>Ga0116226_10001313_pt1 | contig 21445 bp, 20 predicted proteins | sample S1TSphfallax_FD_89692 | JGI IMG/M metagenome (GOLD analysis project Ga0116226, IMG submission 89692) | Host-associated microbial communities from peat moss isolated from Minnesota, USA - S1T2_Fa - Sphagnum fallax MG | ecosystem: Host-associated > Plants > Peat moss > Unclassified | place: USA... | reverse complement strand
TTTTATATATGATTTACATGGATAACACCAAACAGATAAATCTTGAAGACTTATTGTTAAACAATGACCAATATTAAATTGTTCATCTGTAAGTAATGTAAATAACCAATGTTCTTCACCATGATTATTTATATACCGACTACAACGAATTTCTCCACATGATAAACATAACCAATTTTCATTTGAATTTTCACAATCAATACATTGATTATTATTATTATTATTAATATGTTTGAATTCTTCAAATAAATGAACATGTTGAACATGTTCGCAAGTTTGTTTTGGTACTATAATACCACCATGATCAGTTTCAAATGTTAATTCAATATCATCATCAAACGAATTATCCAAATTTATTTTGAAATTCATCTAGAATATATTCGAAAAACCAAACATGATTGACAAACTGATCTAGAAAATTTATGCAATAGTTCGAGATGTATATCCGGGAAAGAATCAAATTATCATAGAAACAAAAAACAAAGAATTATATATCACGCTATTGATTGTCAGTTCTTTGGTATGTTTTTTCTCCCAATGTCACTCATTGAAAGAAAAAAAAAAGAAGCATATAAATATCCAATGTAAATAAATACTTTACGAGCGGAGTTTTTTTCTTCTTGTCATAATGAATTCTTGTAAAACAAAAGAATTCAATTTGAATTAATTTTCATCAGTCGTCATTTTTATCAAAACAAAAAAAAACGAAGTCTAAAAATATAGTTATTTAATATAATTTACTTATAAATAGATAAGACAGGTTTCTGACGTTCATTAAATAGAATAAGGATAAGATATTACATACTCGATAAACTAAACTACCTACGATTGATGATGCGTGATCAACTATCTGTCGAAGGTTAACATTCTTCTGGTTTTTTTTTCTCTTATCTGTACACTGACGTGCGTACATATTATATACGTAATAAGGCATAAAAAAAACAGAAAAAGAAAGAAATACAAATATGAGACATGCAACAAGAGAGTGTTGATTGAAGAATCAATACATTCTTTTACAACATACTGATACATGCACGGGTTATATTTTTTCTGCTTCTTCTTTTGCGAATACTTGAAAAAGACATATTAACTAATGTAAAATTGATTCTGGGTATTAGTAGGTCGAATAATGATGATAAGAATGGATTGTTGAAGAAAATATTCATTATGTTTTTAAGATCAAGGATTATTGATAATTGGAAATTGGAAATTAAGTGGAATGTAATAAGAAATTGTTTTATAGGTTTGTTTCTGATTAGATAAAAGAAAACAAAGATGAATAATGAGTCAAATATGATGTTAATTCATCTAGAAATTCAGCATCTTGACAATCAGATGAATCTCTGATACTAATTGTGAGATTATTTATTCATTTATGCTAATGGAAAACTATACAATACATCACTTTTTTTTCGTTAATATTTGAAACATCATTCCTATTAGAAATACGTTTTTTGTCAACAGTAAATATTCATCATTATAAGAATTGAATTTTTCTTGTTATTTAAATTAGAATAGAAAGTCAACAAATAGAATAGATGGCAGTTCTTACCAGAGAAAATTTAGTTTGAAGAAAACAAATATTTACTCACTGAATTCAATTCACATTGATTGCAATTTCATCTCTCATCTAAAAAAAATTTCAATTTCCAGTAAGATTGACATTAATCATAAATGTATACTTTCCATTCTCTAGTTTTTCGACCAATCATTATTGATATTACATCGTGCTGTTGAAATTTCAGTTCAATTAATTATATACTTTAATAAAATCTTCTTCAAATTGAACAGAAATGCCAATAGTAGAATTAATTCCATTAAATAAAGGCAATCGAATTATTCTTGATAATACTATCATAACAACAATTGGTCGTACATCAAATATTGGTTGTTTAGATAAAAAAATATCTCGTAATCATGCACAATTACTTATTAAATCCGATGAAACAGTATGGATAAAACCAATACATCATAATCCAATATTTTATAAAACAAAAACAGATCAAATTGTTAGTTTAACTAAAGATAAAGAATATCAATTATATAATAATGATCAATTTGGTCTTTTACCTGATGAATATTTTTATCGAGTTTCAATTAAAGCAAATGATGAAGAAATAGAAAGAATTTCTAATCAAAATCAAACAATAGATTCATCTACAATACCAAAATCTCCAATTAAAGAAAACGAAATTTCAACAATGGAAAATCATGATGAAGAAAAATCAAAATCCATTTCGAATACAACTCGTACGTTACCAACTTGGATGTCCGATGGATCAGCATCAACATCAACCTGTGAGAAAAAACTAAGCAAACAAAAAACAACCAGTACTCCATCCGTAAAAGAACAAACACGTAAATATTATAATTTTTTCTTTTTTTGTTTGAATTTTTTTGATATCATCTATTAATTAGATCCCGTAGAAAAAAAGACAAAACAAATTGTTTATGATGATGATGATGATGACGAACCTACTGCTACAGTTTCCTCAACAGGTTAAAAAGTCGTGTTTATCGATTCAATAATATCAATTCCTTTTATCTTATAGAACAAACTAGTACATCTAATGATATCAATCTAACTACAAATAGTCAAACATCATCAACAATTGTCGATTCAAGTAAACGAGAACGATGTCCATATGGAAAATCTTGTTATAGAAAAAATCCAATTCATCGACAACAAGCTATTCATCCCGGTGATTCAGATTGGGAAACTGAAGAAGATGAGAAAGATAAAACAAAACCGGAATGTCCATATGGTAACGAATGTTATCGAAAAAATCCGGATCATCTTAATGAATATCATCATTCCAAAAAACGATCTATTCAAATTAAAACTAAACAACGTTCAACTAAACGTAAAAGTAACATATTTATTCATTCATATATTCGAGAAAACAAAATATCTTTAGATTTTGATGATGATGATGATGATGATGATGATGGTTTACCAAATGAATATGATTATAATGATACTTTTATTGTTGATGATGAAGATTTGGATAGTACTGATTGTAGTACCGATGAAGAAGGTAGATTTAATAATTAATATTTGATTTTTCTTTCTGTTTCATTTTAATTTATTTATTCTAGAAATTGATGATGATACTGAATGGAAACCACATAAAAATTCTCGATATTCGAATGAAACCGATGATGATTCAACAGATGAGAGTGATAAAGAATTAGCAAAACAAGAAGCAGATGAATTTATGAAAAGTTCAACTGGTGATCATCATGGTCCAGTGATTAAAAAACCCCGTGTAGATGATGAGTAATTGTACAAAATAATTAATTGTATATAGTTTTGCTTTTATCAACGATTATTTTTTGTATTTGTTTTTTTTATCTGTGAAAGCATCGAGCTTAACATAATGAAATATAAATATACATATGTCATATTGATATTATAGAAACTGAATTGACGGACGTCTTCAATTTCGTTATTTTTCCCTTCTGTATTTTTCTTTTTCTGCATAGAACCAAGCTTATTTGTATCTACACTACGATAAAGTCAAAGAAAATACTCAAACAGTAACCGTAGAATTTTTGACTAACGTTAAAATATTGCCCTAATTGATGATTATATTTATTTGTATAAACAAAAGATTAATGATATGTATGAATAATCAGATACAAAAAAAAGACTCGAACAGGCGCGGCGAGACCGAGAGCGAGTTGGGGTAGGGTACCCCTTTCTGTTTTGGAAAATTTGTTCGCAGCTTTCTCCGATTTTCGGAGAAAATATTCCTCAAATTTTCTCGGATTTTGGAAGAAAATAAAAGTTTTTTTTGACTTTTTCTCCCATTTCTGAAAACAGCGCCCCCCCCCTTCCTGCTTTCACTTTTTCGCGTTGCCCCTGAACTCGAATTAAACTGTAAAAATTATTTTTCTTTTTCTTTTCGATATACTCCGAACAGCAACAATTTCAGTTACTTGGACACTTTAATAATTACAACGAAACCTTTTTCGTCTTCTGAAATAATTGAAAATGCTTGAAAAAAATGTCGTCGCATACTCAATGTACCTCTAAACACTTTTCAATTTTTTTTTCTCGGCAGTTTTTCTTGTTTACATGCTTTCGACTTGAAGTTGTCATGTTTTTCTTTTGCTCTTTTTTTTTCTATTTCGTTCTTACACACCCTTCTACTTAAAAAAAATTAAATTAACAATTTAAAATAAATTCTAAAATGGCTAGTCGGATTTTAACATGTGTTTCCTGTACATTATATTTTTTTTGTCTTATTACTCTTACTACAATTGGATTAACATCAATTATAGTCGGATTTGTTGGTCTTGGTCTTTATATACCAACATTAATTAACTATAATACATATATTACCAATGTTTGTTCTGTAATTGATCGTGAATATACTATATGTGAACAACAAAATAACATTTGTTATTCTGTAATGTGGTCTGTAGAATATCTGGTATTAAATCAGACGTCTGAATCTTATATATTTTCTACTATTACAGAAACCTATAACACAGCAGTAAAAGCATTAAAGGACTTTCGAACTTATAAAGAGAATAATAGTTATACATGTTATTATCCTAAAGACTATGTTTCGGATGTACAATGGAATGAACCATCATCACCAACACCGTATTTAATTATGATGATTGTTGGTTTTACTTTAACAGGACTATATTTTATTGCTATTGGAATTATTACGATACATCGATGTCGAGGGCGATAATTTTGATATCCTTAAAAAAAAATAAAATAAAATGTGCTAATAATCATTACAATTTTCAATAGATAATAAATATTAATATATGTACAAGTTATCCATATTTTGTTTAATAAAAGTCAAATACAGACTTTCAATTTTCTTTTAAATATACAGCATATTTGTAATACAATGCTCACAAAATATTCCAACAAAAATCCACTTTTTGTTTTTATATATGCTGGTATAATGAGACCTCTATTGATATAATCATTATTGGTTCATGTAATAATGAATCATTGCCAATAAGATACCTCTCCCTGTCTGTACTGTAACTGTAACATAATAGAGCTCACGAGATTTACCATTCATTTTCACTTTTCAGATTTACGAGATTAATAACTTGGAAAAAAAATGTCGCTATTCGGTGGAGTTGCATCGCAAGCGCGTAGTCGAAATTTAGTTGAATTTAAAGCAGGAAAAATGAATTTACGTGGTCCTATGGTATGTTACATAAAATTTCATAATCTTCTTCCTTTTTTTTTAATAATTGATTTTCTTATATTCTAGGTTCATCCAGATAAACGTAAAGGTCTTGTTTATTTATATCAAGGCAATGATATGTTAATGCATTTTTGTTGGAAAGAACGATCAAGTAATAAACCAGAAGATGATCTTGTTATATTTCCAGATGAAATTGAATTTAAAAAGGTTACACAAAATACAACAGGTGAAAAAAGTCAAATCAAATCATAGAATTGAATTTCATTTATTTATATCTTTTTTTAGGACGTGTTTTTATTCTCAAATGGAGAAGTAATGCTCGGAAATTATTTTTTTGGATGCAAGAACCAAAAGACGATAAAGATGAAGAATGGTGTAAAAAAATTAATGATCTTGTAAAATAAAATTTTCATACTAAAATTAATTCTAATATTTTTTTTATTTAGCTTAATCATCCACCAACACCAGGATTTGGTGATGAAGGTACCGGAGGTGGTGCTCATCCATTGCAATCACTTATGGATCGAATGACAGGTGGTGGAGGTGCGGGTGGTATTGATCCAAATGATTTATCAAATGTTTTACGTGGTAAAAAAATAATTTTTATTATTATTAAAACAAACAAAAATGAATTTTGTTTTATAGGAATGAATCAGAATGATTTGGCTTCATTATTATCTTCAGTTGGAAGTGGTGGTGGTGCTCCTGGTTTAATGCAAGGTAGTCATCGTGGTAGAGTATTACCTGGTTCATCAACTCAACCCGCAACATCTCTTCTAGATGCATTTGCTCAGCAAACACCTGACTCTCGTCCAAATACAGCACCAGCTGGAACTCGTGCTACTGGAACAGCAGCAGCAGCAGCAGCTACTGGAGGAACAACAGCAACTTCGAGTAGCCGTCCTAGTGGTTCATCATCATCAAAACCTCGTAATGGTGGAACAAGTTCATCACCATCGACTGCCGCTCCAGCAAGTGGAACTAGTTCAGCAACATCCGGCGGACCGAAAGGTGGTCCTATTCAAATGAGTGCACTCTCGAATATTTTGGCTAATTTAAGTAGTAATAATCCGACCCAAGGAACTGGTGGTGCTGCAGAAGTAGCCGCAACAGCAACTAAACCGGCCATTGATCTTTATGATATAATGACTAGTGAGGTAAATTTAATTATCTAAAAACAAAAAGATTTTAACCAATATAAATGATTTATTTTAATATGTTTCCTTCACAGTATTTGGTTCCAATATTAAGTAATAAAGATATTCAAGAGGCATTACGAGCTCATTTACCTGATGGTAGTACTATCCCAGGTTCAGAACAAGAATTAAGAGAATCAATTCAATCACCACAATTTCGACAAGCTGTTAGTACATTTAGGTTTGTTTCAAATACCTTTTTTCTTTTTTGATTCGAATGTTTCTTTTTATTATTTAGTGTTGCTTTACAAACAGGACAATTAGGTCCAGTTTTGGCTCAATTCGGTTTACCGGAAGAAGCAATAACAGCTGCAAATCAAGGTGATTTACAAGCATTTGCTCAAGCACTGGAAAAACATTATAAAAAAGCAAATGAAGAGAGTGATGAGAAAAAACCATCGGATAGTACCATGGATACAAGTTGATAAATCAACATAAAAACAATTTTATCATTTTTTTTTGCCTGATTTTTTTTCATTTGAATTTAAAAACAAAGAAAAGAAAAATATGTGCCATCGCTTGTGAATTTTGTTTTCTTTATTATTTCTCAATGATCAAGATAATAACAATAATGATTAGAATTCTTATTCATTGACCTGAAATATTTTGTAGTCAAGAAAAAGACTGATATTGTGGCACTTATTTGATCGTATAAAACGCGATGCATAGAACTTTGTTTTGGCTTTCATGATGACAGTAACGACTCAAGATGAAAAAGAGAGAGTATAAAAAGATAAGAATTATGGTCGCCGATTGTGGATTATTCTTTTACTGAATAGAATTCTCTATTCTTCTGTTATAACATTAACTGATGACTCAATTATCACACCATCGTGCAAGCATCAATAATAATCACTTCTCATTTTGCTTGCTTGAGATAAGACTTACTTTTTCTCGTCTCGAACACTTATTCTTAAAAGACATCCGCGGCAGAAGTGTCGTTAGTGTCGATCATGGATATTTCCAGCCCCAACAAAATTAAAGATACTCCACATGAATTAGAATACTTGCAATACATTTTTAACCTTGATGCTCAAAAGTTGCAAGAGAAGCAAAAACCTCAAGTGATCATACATTAAACTGAAATGGCTGAAAAGAAATAAAAGGATGACAACTGATGTACTGAGACTATGTTTCTTTGCACAAAGCTTGCCCTTATTTGCATGGATTTTCCCGCTTTTCCCCTATTAATTATGTCTCACCAGATGTTTCTAAAACGTAAGTTGAGAATAGACCTAATAATAGTACATAGATGCATCTTTATAGTAGCACACGAAATCCCATTGATATTAAAGGAACATCTACTTGAATCATATGTCACAACTTATCTACAAAAACACACTTAAATCAAGTATTTCGGTCTGACTTAGGCGAGTCTTTTTTCTATAAAGATATATTCAATTGAGATGTTTTCACGAATAAAGTAAAGAAACAAATAAGAGACAATGCACAACAGAGGCTATAGATAGGTCATTTCTTTAGATTGGCAAGAGTAAGAAAAATGATTGACAGGCACGGATCTAGACATGTACCGAACCCGAACGTTAGGGTTCGGTCTCTAGCGTGCGGGTTTGGATTTGGTCTCTAGATTTCGGGTTCGGGTTTCGTCTTTAGAATTCTTGTTCGGTCTTTAGAGTTCCGGTTCGGTCTTCAGAGTTCGGGTTCGGTCTCTAGAGTTCCGGTTCGGTCTTGAATGTAGTCATTTCCAGTTAATCAATAAAAGGGAGTGGCAGTAAAACAAAAGAAAGAAGTACACGATTTTCGAAAATATCCAAACCCGAACCCGAATTTGACCGAACTAAGGGTGCTTCCATGATCTTCTATATACTTCAAGATATGATTGAACAACCAGAGACAGAAACGAACCGAACTTGTTCTGTTCGGTTTGACTGAATTTTTAAATCCCGGTTCGGGTTCGGTTCGGTTCGGTTTGATCGATCTTCCAAAATGTCAGTTCTGGTTCAGTTGGACTCAGTTTTCAAAATCCCGGTTCGGGATCGGTTTGGAGCGACACGAACCACCAAAGTCCGGTTCGGGCTAACAAAAATAGTTAAAGCAAGCTACATTTTAGTATTTTGACGGTTGTTAATCATTGATTTTGACTGCGATTCAACTAATGCCCTGTCTGAAAGAAATGAAAGCTGTTGAGATCGAATCCGAACCCGAACCCGGCTCGAGTTTTAGAGACCGAATCCGAACCCCGACTCTCAAGAACGAACTCGAACCCGAACTCGGACTCTCGAGATCGAACCCAAACTCTCAAGACTGAACCCGAATCCGAACCGTTCGGTCCAAACTTCGAACTGAAGGTCGAGTTTGGTGCATGCGTACACGGGTCACTCCTAATCTACTGGATTCAATTCATCGTGAATCATTCCCTTTGAAAAAAAAGGTTAGGTACATTCTCTAGATATTCAACAACACCATGTTCTCTTCTTTCCTAAATATCTCTTCTACCAGATAATTTTCTCCATTCATATCAAGTAGAACAAAATCTACTGGCATATGACCTCCTTCCTCTCACCTTCTCCCTTCTGCATCTTTTTTTTCTTTTCATTTTTTATTCTTGTTACTTTTTTTTCTTGTTACATGTTTCTCTCTTTTTGTTATCATGTTATAAGCGTCCATACACGTAATAGATTGAGGCACATTCTACAAAAAAATTGATAATAATCTTTGAATAAAGTAAGTTTAATGCACATATGCTTGAACTCCTCTTATAATTTATAATGTACAAGTATGCGCTTTTATTCATATCAATCATGTTGATTGTCTATCGGAGTTGGTGTGTCTGCCAATCGTTTTTTAGAAACATGTGAGTTTATATACATCGATAGTTAGTTCATTTCTTCAGGGAATAGAATAGAAATATAGTTTTTTCCTTTTTTCTGTCGTCTAAAGCCTCTGATTTATATGGGATTTCGTGAGAAGGAAACCTCCGGTTCTATATTCTTTTGAAAGCAGAAAACAACATAAAGAGAAAATAGAAGAATCGTTAGCTTGACTGTGTTAAATACGATCATAAATAGAATCAGTAAGTGAATGTAGAAGAAAATTATGGAGACTCATGTCATATCTCTCTATATATGTACCTTGATAAACTAAGTCATTTTTTTTCTCTTCTGCTTTTCGTTCTCTCATTCTTCTTCTTTTTCTTCCATATCTATATTTTGTGAGTCAAAAAAAGAGAAGAACGAACGGATAGAAAAGGGCTTATCGATACAGTTGATTATGGTCTGATGTCAAAAGCATTATTCTTTTCTTTCTTCTCGTTTTGTCTTAATAAATAATAGAATTTATTCTGTTAATATAGAATAATTTTTCTTTTATATATTCTAGTCTATTATTAACATAATTTTAAAACAATATCATGATTGTTTCTTAATATAAATAACAAATGGTTGTTGACGCACGTAAATTAAGTAATGGTGCTGGTCCAGCACGACCTGTTTATCAACATGGACATTTTTGTGTTCGTACATTCCATTTTCTTGTATCCCATCCAGGTTATTCACTATTTGTACTTTTTATAATATATTTACAAATAATGGATATAATACTTTATTCTAAAATTCGTTCAAGAGGATCATTAGATTTCAGTACATCAAATCAAACAAATACTCTACAAGTTAGTCCTACAATTTATATATTCGATCCATTAACAGTAAAAAAAATGATGGTTGAACCAATGGTAAGCATAATTATAATTTTTTGAAACATAAAAAATCTTTTTTTTATCTGATATGTAGATTCATTATGTTCGTTCACCATTAGCTGAAAATTTAGAAAGAAAATTATATTTTACATATTATTTTCCATTTATATCAGCTAATTTAATATCATATTTTCATTGTCTTTTATCATTAATATCCATTAAATTTTTTTCAAGTAAATTATTAATTCAACGTCAAATTGGTGTTCTTATTTTTCAATTTCGTATATTTCTTGATGTTTTTGATGGTGTTATTTTTCGTGCAAATTCAAAATATAAACGTTTTAAATCTTATCATGGAGATTTTGGTTATTATGTTGATGTATTTAGTGATGTATTAGGTGGAACATGTCTTATTCTTGGTTGTTTATTTTATTTTTATAGACATCGACCATTTCGTTTAATACCAATACGTTCAAATGTATGTTCAAGTTTATCGACAAGTGATGGAGGAAATGAAGAAACGGATTTACTGGTATTAAATGTTGAAGATGATCAATCATTTCCACGTATTCATTCACCATCAACAATACCAGTAAATGAAATAAATAATAATTTACTTGAAACAAAAGAAACTATCGTTATAACATTATTACTTTTTTCAATACGTTATTCATTAGCTGCATATTTTTGGGATAGAAGTGTACATGCTTATGAAGATTTATTTGATTCAAAAGCAAATTCATTACAAAAAAATGTTCGAATTATTTTTAATTTATGAAATCAAAAATTTTTTTTTCTCTTCTTTTTCCTAGGCTTTACAATTAAGTATATTACATTCTCCATTAACTATATTGATATTTTATTTATGGAGATATTTATGTGCACTTAGTATTCAAGATTATCTTTTATTTGCAATTTTTTTTGATCGTACATGGGTATGTTTATTATATAGAATAGATTATTCTTGATTATAAATTTCTTGTTTTTTTTTTGTCTTTTAGGAATTTCTACAAAAAACAAGTCGAATTACTTGGTGTGCTTTATTATTGACAATATTGTTAACAGAATTACATATTAATCAAATACGATCTCTATTTGCTGCTGTCGTTATTAATTAACATAGGATATAAAGCCAAGAGAAGTTTCGTTTTCCGTTCATTTTGATTTTGATTTTATTTTCATCGATTTTTTTTGTCTCAAAAAGCCAGATCATTTTGCATTATGGGCGTTGAATAAATTAAAAAGCCGAGCAAGAAAAAACATTTTGTCATATTTATTACATATGTCTAAAAGTTATATATTTTTATTTTAACTTGTAATCTTATATCCGTTTTATATATAAACTCCGGTGTATGTATCTTTATTATTTTTGTATAATTTAAATATTGATTTTATGCATCAAAAGTAAACGAATGTTTTTAATAGAATTTTTAATGCACATTTACTTTTCAATATGCTCGAATTGTGCTTAATAGTAATGATTAAAATATTCTTTTTTTTATTATAGTGTAAAAAAACACCGAAAATATGTTAATTATTTGTTTTTTTTTGAAAAAAAAATATCAAAATTTATTCTTTTTTCTTTTTTAAATATTGTTCGATAGCTGTCATGCCTGTTCGACAAACATCTAACGGTGGATTTTCTAATGGATTTCCTTCAAAATTTGATGATAATTCACAATGATGATGCCAATCCAAATGTTTAAGTTGTGTAAAATTTTTTGGTAATTCTTTTAATTTATTATCACCTAACCATAATGTTTCTAATTTTGATAATTGACATATTGAATCTGGTATAGTTTTAATACGATTTCCAAGTAATAATAATGTACGTAATTGTTTAAGATGTTGAATACTTGATGGTAATTCTCGTAAATAATTATAAGATAAATCAAGAAATAATAAACTTTTTGATAAATAACATAAACATAATGGGATTTCTTCCATTTTATTATTTGATAAATGACAGGATTGTAAACGTTGTAATCGACGCATTTGATCCGGTAATTTTGTTATATGATTATTACTTGCTGTTAAAATTTCTAAATTATGTAATTCACCAATTTCATTAGGAAATGAAACTATATCATTATTATCTAAATGTAAACATTTAAGATTAGTTAATAAACAAAAATCAGCTGGAACACGTGATAATGTATAATTCATTCCTGATTTTGATTCAGGTGTTATATCAAGTATATCCAAATCAGTTAATTCATATAATTCACTTGGTATTGCTACTGTATCAATACCTAAGAAGAAAAAAAAGATTTCGATAGAGATACAATAGATTAAATTCTACCTTTTAAATGTAAACGTTTTCGACCATTTGGTAAATGTTCGACTAACATTCGTAATCGACTTTGAGTTTTAACAATTCGAATTGGTTTATTATGTTCAATAGTAGAACCTATGAATGAAAATCTTTATCTTGATTTTTTAAGATATTTTTTCATCAAACCTGTTGCATTGGTATTAGAAATACTACGTTGTCGTTTCTGTATTGTTGACATTTGAAAATCTTTCGCATTAATGTTAAAAAATGTAGTACCTTTCAAGGGCTCTTTTTATACTAATGTGTTGGTGATTTTTGTTTAAACGACAATTTTTTTTTCTCGTCTTTTTTTTTACAAGTATTCTCATTTCTTTGACAAAATAATATTTACATCATGAACAACCTTATTAGCATTCATAAAATCACATAAGTCTTCTCTTCTTTTTTTTTCTATTTGTTTGCATCTCCTTTTTTTTCGCTATCTTTAAACGGTAACAATGTGACGTATTGTAATGTCAGATGATAAGACAATTTTTTTTCGTATGCCGATGTTTGTGTTGAATGCTTACTCATCTTCTTTGCACTCTCTTTTTTTTTTTATTACTCAACATACGAAAAAAGAAACGCAGTTTTCATTATTTGTATGATAGAAGTTTTTTTTTGTATTTAGAATCGAACGAATGTTTGGTATTATGTAAATCAAAGATCGGCTCCCTTTTTTTCTTCTTACGAACGAATCAATCAATAATTGAAGGATTATTTATTTTAATCGTGATAAAACAGATTAATTATGTACACAAATAAGAATTTCTTCAATGATATTCGAGAAATTTCATTTTAAATTTATTTTCTTTCTTATTTGCAAATTTAAGATAAATATTATTTATTTTAATAGTATTATTTAGGTGTAACATATCAAGGACATTTGCATTTAATTAACATTGTTAAACAAAAAACAAATTTATTTTCTTATTTTTAGATTTATTTTACAAATTAACTAACTTTTTTTTTAAAAAAAAATGGAAAAAAGTGGAGATGACGATATTCCAACACCGAGTACAAGTCGTTCAAATAGTATTAATGAAGATGAAGACAGATCATCTTCACGACTCTCACTACCTTCAGTTGAAAAGAGAGTCCAACCTGAGTCTTCGCCTCCAAGTAGATGCAAACAATTGAGTTGATTTTATCGATAACAATTTATCTATTCTATCTAGAAGATGTTATACCCGATGTTGCTGAACAAATCAAAGCAACAATAGCATCAAAACGAGACACATTTATATCAAGTGCTTCTTCTTCATCATCATCATCATCAGAATCCGAGACAGGTTTTGTTGCAGTGAATAAAAAAGATTTGTATACAGCCGGTTCAGCATCCATTAATGCCGTAAGTTTGCTAACTGGCTGATGCGCTCAAATGATTGCTAAATGTGTAACAACTGCAGATGATGGCATGCGATTATTGATTCTTAAATGGCTGCTTAATGCACATAAATCTTCCTTTATCTTTCTATTATATAAAAACTTCTTCTCAATGAATACGAAGAAAAAAAAAATTGAATTGTAACATTCGAATGAAACGATTTGTTGACAACGAAAATTGAATTGATAGATTGTTGATGTATTCATCTATCGTATTTCATAACGATGTTGGTGACCTTTCACGTCGAAAAAAGAAAGAACACAAAAAAAGAGAGATAGAAAAAGAAAAAAAAAAAAATTACTTCCTACACATAACTTAATTATCAGTCGTTCATCACTTGTCAATGACGCATCCTTCTCCTCACCTATGACATTACTTTTTATGTAGGATGTACATGCCTATACGCACATACACATGTGTCTGATGTATATATATAGTGTAAAATTATAATCAATTATTGTCGTCAGTCATGTCGATGAGTAAGACGATAAAAAAAAATGTGGAAATCAACTGAAAATTTTCTTTTTTTTTCTTATATAAATAACTATGTTAATATCTATTGTATTCGTAGTCAAGGATAAATAAGCAACTGATTTATAATCAAGGATATATTTGTTTCAATGTTATATCCGTCCATAGATCAGTTACATATGACAAAAACCTAGTCTATCCTTTGGACAACATTTACCTAACTGATTATATTATCCTATGGCAAGTGTATTGACATCTTCTGTGATCAAAAGGATCTCTAAAAATATTCATCTAAATTCTTATGCATCCTCTTCCTCTCTCGCTCCTGTTTTTTTTTGCCTTTTTTATAATAATATGTATGTAATAATCGTGTCACATACATATTTTGACAGTGGAAAAAAGAAAAAAGAAATTCTGCCTCAGTACCATAAACGAAGGACAATTTGACTCATGAGAGTAGTGTATATATGTGGTAAAGAAAAAAAAAGCATCGTGTAAGGCAAAGAGAAGAAGAAAAAAAAAAGTGTCTTTGGCGCTTTTATTAGTGTTTTTTGTTGTTGTTCTTTCTTCTTTCTTTTGATTTGCTTGCTTATTTGCTCGCTCGCATTTTTTTCCGTATTTTAGACGTATCATCATCTTTTTTTTGTTGGTGGACTCTCTTCGATTATTGTCAATTCTTTGATACTTTTTTTCTTTTTTTTTCTTCATTCTTTTCTTTTCTTCTTCACCGTCGATTTTCTTCGCCTCTTTTTTTTTCGCAACGAACGCAACAAATGTTCATCTAATCAATATGGCATCTGACGTTGAGAATCTCACTACATTTTATGCTAATTTACCTTCAATTTTTGAAACTGATCCATCAACTTCTATTGAACATTCGTCTGATGCAACTGTTAGAATTATTGATAGTGAAAAGACTTATCAACCAATGTTTGGTTCATTTTTATTTGCTGATTCAGAACCATTTACTAGAGCAGCATTTGTTGCTCCTACTTCTCCATCGATAGAAGTGAAACCAAAAGAAGAACAAAGAATAGATGAAGCTTCTGTTTTGGAAGAAAATAATATTCAAACTATGAAATCTTCTCCATTAGCACTTGTTGAAGAAGATATCAGTGATATGGATGATGATGATAATGATGATGAAGATGATTTCGATGGAATTCCTATTCGACATGCTTCTTCAATGATAAAGGAAAAACTTAATGGTGATAATCATTCATTCAGTAATCATTCTGAACATAATAATTTACTTGATAACTTTGTTCATCGTATTGAAAATGAGGATGATGATGATGATGAAGAATTATTTTTAAATGGTTTTACAGATGAACAACAACAACAACAACATGATACAATACCAATTCCATCTTTCTTCAATAATATCCCTGATATTGATGACCTTAATGAACATGAAGAAGAAGATGATGATAGAATACCATTTGATCATATGGATATGCTTGATCAATCAGATTCCATCCGTTCATCATCACCTGATTCTGTCTTATCATCATCCCATCTACGTGATGATGACGATGATGATGATGAAGAGATGCATAACAATGATGATGAAGATGATGTTACACAATGGAATGATGATTATCTTCTTGGAAAAATAACTTTACAAAGTGATCGACCAAATGCACCATTACCTCCTCCAATAGTTTTAAATATTCATCCGCATGATCAAGTCGATTTTATTGATACATCACGTAGTCATTCAAGATGTTCAAATGCCTCATCTCATTTAAGTATTGGTTATGCTGATCAAGCACAAATTTTTCTAAATGATGATGATGGACTTGTTACATCATCTGATTCTGAGAGTGAGCATGAGCATGATGATAATGATGCTGACAAAATTAATTATGAAAATGATCTATTAACTCATGATAATAGTGAAGAACCAACTTTACAAGTTAATTTTGATTATCATCGTTCAAGATCATCTTCATATTCTTCACATAGTCAAAATAATAGTCCACGTTCATTATCACCAGTGATTCCTGATCAATCACCTATAATATCTATTGATGATGATATAAATGAAACAAAAACAAATATTCAATCAGCTCCTATTGCTATAGTTGATGACGATAACGATGATGATGATGATGATTTACTAAAATTTACTTCTGATCAACCAGTATTATCTCCAATACCATTAAAAAATCATATTGAATCAAGAAATGAAAATAGACAAACTGATATTGTTCATGATATTATTAATATCAGACATATACTCAACGAGCATGATAATGACGATGAATTTATTGCTATTATGCATAATCCAACTGTCTTTGAAGATGTATTATATGACAATGATAATCAACAGGTAAATTCTTTTTTTAATTATCTTCGAATAGTCCTTCAATAAAAGTCAAGGTTAAACAATCTCTTTACATTCTCATATGGTTTTTGTTTTCTTTTCTCACTAAATCTATTCTATCTCCTTAGCAGCTGATATATCTTCTAAATAGAATATATACATATTATGTAACAGTGCATTGATAGATACTGTCATTATTATCCATCTATCTGTTAACAAAAGAAAATCAAATTATCTTTCTTTTTTTTTTGATTATAGAAATCTGATTTATTCAAGCAAACCAATGTTGTTACGAATACCTTCCAGGCATCAGCACAGTTGTCAAATAATAATAAAACTGAAAATGAATCATTCAAGCATTATCAAAATATACAAGAGATATCATCATTATCAATATCGAACAACGAAAAGAATAGTCCTTCAAACATAACAACAACAAATGGTAATTCTCCTACTGCTGTCAATCACCTTCCTATAGAAAAAGACGAAGAGGAAAAAGAAAATACTGATGTCGTCAATCGTTCTAGGATAGAACTAAAGAAAACACAGCAGTCGCAAGATAAGAATACAACAAACATCAACATAAAACAAATTACTAACAGTGGAGAAGAACAACGCGATCATTATCAAATGATGAGTTCTGATTCTGAATCAGATAATGATTCTGAATTATTAAAAACTCTAGCACAATTTCATGGTTTAGTTCATACATCTCGATTATCATCTGAAATTAATCAAACAGAAATATTGAAAAATAAAATTCAACAATATGATGAAGAACAAACGAAAAATTTAAATATAGACGAGAAACAAAATATTATCTTTTCTAATAATAATGATGATAAAAATCAAAAGAAAAATGAAGAAAAAAATTCATCGACTTCTTTTTCTTCAACATCATTAACGTCTTCTGCACTATTCAATGATGATGAATCACATTCTATTGATATTATTTTCGATTCTGATGCATCATCTTCATTAATAATGTCAAATAATGATTTACAAATAACAAGAAAAGAAAATAACGAATCGGAACTTCCAATCTTATCTACTTTCGATACTGAAGTCATTTCAATTGTTGAAAAATTAGTTTCAGATACTCTTCAATTAGCAATCAATGAATTTAATCAACTAATCGAACATTTTGTTGAACAAATCATATCAGAAGCCATCTATGAAATTTATCATGAAGATAAAAATCTATTCGAATCAAATTTAAATGAAAGTTTATCTACTGAAAATCTTGCATTAATTATTAATTGGCATCAAAATCCACCTAATCAACAATTATTTGATCCATTTGATCAAAAATTTCATAGTGTTTGGATGAATCATTTTCAAACACCTGATGATATCATCAATGATTCATTCTATTCGAATACATTTGATCAATCAAATTTATTTTCTTCTACATCTAATCAAGTGAACTCAACTTTATTAATAAATCCTTTTGATTCAACTATTACGGCTAATGATTTGATCAAATATTCATTGACAACATCAGTCAAAAATATTAATACTAATAACAATGATGTTTTGACTTTATTTACGGTAATTCATTTAGAAAATGAGTTTTTACTAATCTGTTTTTTTTTATTAATACTTTTTAAAAGTATATGGGTAAAATGATTAAGCACTTTTGGCTAAAAAGCTTTTAGCTCATATGCATTTTACACTTGATTTCATTTTTGTTTTTATTTACTTGAATAATTCAATTGAATTTTATATTTAGAACGAATCATCAATAACAACTGATGATAATATCAATAATGAATCAAAAAATTTATCAGTATGTAGTTTAATTTTAATAATAAAAAAATGATTCTTTTTTTTTCAAGTCATTTGAAAATCAAGATGATACTGAAACATCACCAACAATACAGATCAATGAAAATGAACCAAGTAAACATGAAAATTTCTATGAAAATCAACCACGTTTATCACAATTTGATGAATCATTACAAATACAAAAATCTACTGGTGATGAAAATGAACCATGGGAACTTGAAGATAGTAATGAAGAAAAACTAAAACCAATACCAACAATTATAACACAAAAACATGATTCATATAATAACTTTTCCTCGGATGCTAATAGATCAACAATAGCATCAACACTATCATCAACAGATGAAGAAAATAATAATGAAATTGAAAATGAAAATGAAAATTATGACAGTTATTTTTCTAAATATCAAACAACTGAAAATACTGAATCTATTGAAATTCCATCACCAAAAGTTGTACGATTTGATGATAATCTACAAAATGTTAATATTATAACACCAAAAGATAGTTTAAATCAATCCGAATCATCAACTACAACAAGTGATTCAGATGAAACTGACGATGAACATACGACACCAAATTTGCGAACATTTAATGATCATAGAAATGAAAAAGAAGCAAGGGATAATGAAACAACGGAAGTTATTATGCGCAATAGTAATCCTCGACCAGAAAGTAATATATCATTAACAGAAAGTGAAGATTTACCACCACCATTACCACCGTTACCACCATTAAACAATAAACCAAGTAATTTTCTTTTTCTTTTTTTTTAATACAATTATATTTATTCATTAATATATATTTTAGCTACAACAAATGATAACATTCCATTAAAATCAACACTAACATCATTATCGTCAAATCTAGATTTAAAACGTAAAACAAATTTACGTGCACAATCAGAAAATACTCCAATTAATCAAACAACAACTGATACTAGATTATATAATAATACAGATTCAAAATTACTTCAATCAAATGATTCAGGTATTGTAATATTTATAATTTGAGAATAATTCGATGAAGATAACGAAAAAAGTTAGTCGATAAACTTGATGCTTGAAGAACAGGCAGTGATTTAATAATATTTTTAGTTGATTTTTGTTATTGGACTTCATTTTTTGTTAATTCGTATACCTATTCTTTTGATTCTTGACTTTAGTTTTATTATCAATGAATTCTAGTTTAGTTGTTATTGATGATGAATTGATGTCATTGAGTATAATATTATAAACTACTTCTTCATCAAAAATATTCGAAATTTTATTTCCATTAGTTTTTTTATGAATGAAAAATTTGTATATCATTAAAAAAAATTAGAAACCGATATTTCAATAAGTATTCATGGTCAATATTCTTATTTCTTAGCGTGAATATATATATATAGATAAAAGAACCTTGACCGTTAGATATATACATTATATTCATCATTTTGATTATATATAATACTATGATTATGTCAAAAGATATTTTTTCTAATAATACTTATCTATTATTCTTCGTCATTATCGTTATTTATTTCTGAATTTATATCATTATCAATTTCTGAAACAGAATAAGGCAAAGTTAATGCATATGGTAATGAATTAACTGAGTGGAATTCAAGAAATTCTTCTACAACAACTGTTGTTGTTGTTGTCATTGTTTTTGTTGCAGTCATTAATGAATCATTTGATACTTGTTCAGATTCAACTATATCATCCGTATTCAAAAAATTTCCATTATTAGTATTATTATTACTACTATTCATAGGTGCTAATGTTGTTGTTTCAAATGATTCTCGTGTTATAGTAATAACACTTGGTCGTCGGTTTTTTTTTTCATTAATTATACTAAACATAGGTTGTAATGGTAGTTCAACAGGTGCAAGTGCTTCTGCTATTGGCTTTGTATCGATAGCATCACGACGTAGAACAAGATTTGCAAGAATACTTGTTGATGATAGTGCCGGTTCACGTCTCGGTAGTATTGATTTAATAAATCTTGGTGCTTTACGTGTAATACTATTATTACTAGTAGAAAATGATGATGAATCATTTGCTTGTCGAGGTTTATATTCACCTTGAATAATACGTTGTAATTCAGCATTCGATACAGGTGTATAAGAAAGTGTAAGACGACCATTTTGAGATATAACTAATGATGAACGACGATGAGTTATTTTTTGTCGACGATAATAAGCGATTTCAAGACGATGTAATACTAAACGAGCTAAACCAATAAATAATAGACAAACAATAATAGGTGATACACCGATCATAACAGCATAAAATGCTCGATGAATACATTGACGTGAACATGGTTCCATAATATGGCATAGAAAACAGTTACTTATACAATTATCTTGTATATCAATCATCCGATAAAAACTGAGATTCTCGGATGCTCTTTTTTTCCTGATAAGGACGTGTGTACGATGGGCATTTTCTTCGACTTTACTAACTATTGTCTGGTGCTAACGAAGTGTTGATACAAAAAAAAATGCAATAATAGTTATCACAACAACAACAACAAAAACAACAACAACCAAGGCATAAGAAAAAAAGACAGTAAAGTAGCTTGTTTGATTATCTCCATATGAAGATGGATCTATATTTACACATACAGCAAGAGGGAGATGTAAAGCAATGTATGCAATATTCTCATAATTTGTCCGCCTACTGATGACAGCCCATTCTTGTTGATGTACATAATAGAAAACTGTATATTTATCATAAATGATAAATTAAACGACTTGTGGAAACGATTGTTGATCATTGTCATCTATAGATGGATTTGAGACAATAAGACATTGTTCTGAACATCGTACAATAGCTAATTGTTTTTTCAGACGCCAATTTGAATAACATCGTGATATTTGAATACATAAACTTAAACTAATATAAAGTAATGCAGCAATAACTAAAGGTGTAAAACCAAGAACTAAAGTTTTTCTTAATGATGTATCATTATCATTATCATTTCCTTGTTTTTCTGGATAATTCATTTTATTTTTCCTGAAAACAAAATATATTACTTATAAAAGAAATATGTTATTTCTACCTCAATTATTATCAAATATTCTTGTTCTGATTAGTTTGAAAGAGAAAGTAATGATAAGAAAATAAGATCTTGTT
>Ga0116226_10001312_pt1 | contig 21450 bp, 18 predicted proteins | sample S1TSphfallax_FD_89692 | JGI IMG/M metagenome (GOLD analysis project Ga0116226, IMG submission 89692) | Host-associated microbial communities from peat moss isolated from Minnesota, USA - S1T2_Fa - Sphagnum fallax MG | ecosystem: Host-associated > Plants > Peat moss > Unclassified | place: USA... | reverse complement strand
CGAGGACAGATACGGTTGGGTGCGCAGGGTCAGCAGATTGAGTAGCGTGGTGAGCGGATGTGCCAGCAATGCCGGCACACCGGTGTAGTCGAGCGTCGGCGTGGCGATATTGAATGCGCGCACCACCAGACCGAAACCGAGGATGAGCCCGACCGTCAGCAGATAGGCGCGATAGATTTCCCAGGCACGCATGACAAAACGCTGGGCTGCCTTGGCCGGCCCGGCACGCTGCGCAAGCGCGGTATAGGCGGCTGCCGTGGCATAGCCGCCGAGAAAGACAAAGACTTCCGCCGCATCGCAGTATGCATACGCATGTAAGGTCAGGTGCGACAGCATGCTGCCGGAGATGTGATCGAGCACGATAACGATCAACACCACGCCCCTGAAGAAATCCACTTCCAATGATCTGTGCGATGCCATTGCCCGATACGCTCCCGTTGGCCAGGGTAGGGAGATGGGCGAGATGGGTATCGCGCATCCCCAGATTAAGCCAATTGGTCAGCGGGCCGCGCGAAAGATTCCGGGGGCAGTACAGTTTTTACGCCATTTTGATAAGCATCCATCACGCCGGACAGGTAGATGAAATCAGCCTGTCTGGCAGATGGCGTAGACGACATCAACGTAAGGATGACGAAAGGTCGAATTCGATCGCCGATAAAAAAGCCCGGCATCAGAGCCGGGCCAAATCAAGCAGCGGGTGAGGAAATGGTCAGCCGGGCAAGGTATCGCCACGGGTCTCCGGCGCGAACGGAATGATCAGCAGACCGAGCACGAACGCGATCGCCGTGAGTGCGACAGGAATCCCCAGCGTTTGCATATGCAGCACCATCGCCCCCAGCGCGAAGTTGACGCCGGCACCGACGAAGCGGCCTATCGATGTACAGAAGGCAAAGGCGGTGGCGCGCACGCGGGTTTCGAACTGCTCGGGCAGCCACAGGCTGAACAAAGCGAAGTTGCCGCCGAAAAATCCCAGCACAAACAAGAGACCGATAAACACCGGCAAGCCCCCCGGCAGATAAAAGGCCCAGCCAAAGGTGAGCACAATGCTGATCGCCATGCCGAGAAAATAGATCGCCAGCGTGCGCTTGCGGCCTATCTTTTCCGCCAACGGTGGCAGTACCAGACAGCCGAGGATGGTGCCGATCGAGAGCAGGCCGGTGGCAAGCGAAGCCAACTTGGCGGCGTCGGGCCGCGCCATGCCGGATTTCAGCGCGAGCTGGATCACGGCGGATGGCTCGTACACGGCGCCGGCCCACAGTCCGATCACGGCGACCGTCAACAAGGCGGTGGCGACAATGGTACGGCGCGCGTATTGGGCGCTGAAAATGCCTTTCAGCGTGCTGTGCCGCAGCGCTGTGCTGGGTTCGGCCTTCTTCCACTTGTCGCTTTCTTTGACGCGCAGCAGCACCACAATGGAGACGACCACCGGCAACGCGCCGACCAGGAACATGGCGCGCCAGCCGAAATGCGCGCCTATGGTGTAGTTGAGCGCAGCCGCGAGGAAGAAGCCGGCGTAATAACCGGTCTGCAGATAACCCGCCCCCATTTTGCGACGGTCTTCAGGCCAGGCTTCGGCCACGTAGGTGCCGGCCAGCGCCCATTCGCCGCCGATACCGATGCCAGCGATAAAGCGGTAGATGCCGAGCTCCCACACGTTGTTGGCGGTTGCGGCCAGGCCGGTGAAGATCGCGAACATGAAAATGGTGGCGGCCAATACCTTGGTGCGGCCGAAGCGGTCGGCCAGGGGCCCCCAGATAAACGACAGCCCCCAGCCGACCAGAAACAGCGCAAACATGATGGAGCCGGCCAGCCCGATATTGCCGGGGGTTGCGGCATAGCCCGACTTGGGCAGCAGTTCGGTCAGCGCCGGCGCCAGCACCAGCGCATAGATGAACGAATCCATCCCGTCCAGTGTCCAGCCCGTCCAGGCGCCCCAAAAGCCGACAATCTGACTGCGATTGAGGGGCGTGCGTGTAGGCGCGGCCAGGCCGCGCTCGGTCAATGAACTCATCTGTCTCCTCCGATAGAACCGGTGCCGCCGCTGCGGGCTGAAGTGCCTGCGATCGCGGCGCGATGCTGTGCTGCAACCTGTCACCCGCGGCTGCGAGTTCGGCATCCGGGGTTGCGGTCAGGCTGGCTGAGGCGGAGGATGGACCCTCTCTATTAGCGTTACTCAGGATGGCCTGACTGCAGTTTTATATATAATATTTGAAATTATGCGTAAATCAACGGCTCGTTTTCCCGAGGTCGGATCGACTTCCCTCCCCACCGCCGAGGTGGGCGAAGGCGTGTCCGGACTCGCCTCGATCGCGGCACAGGCCGCGCTGGAAGCACGCGTGAGCACCTCACGCTTGATTGCCGACGCCCTGCGCGCCGGCATCGTCGACGGCACCTTGCAGCCCGGCACGCCGTTACGTCAGGATGCCGTGGCACGGCGTTTCGCGGTCAGCGCGATACCGGTGCGTGAAGCCCTGCGTCAACTCGAAAGCGAAGGGTGGGTCCGCTCCGAAACGCACAAGGGCGCAACGGTCAGCCCACTGCTGGCCGACGAAGCCCGCGAAATCTACGAGATTCGCGCCGCGTTGGAGAGTCTGGCCATCGGCTTCGCCATCGACCACCATGTTCCGCACACGCTGGAGCAGGCCGAGCACTGTCTGCAAGCCGCTTACGCGGAATCGGATCCGGCGCGCTACGCCAAGCACAATGAAGCCTTTCACCTTAGCTTGTATCAACCTGCCGGCAAACCGCATTTGCTGGAGATGATCGACGCCTTGCACCGACGCGGCGAACGCTATCTGCGTCTGAAACTGGATCGGCCCCTGCACAAAGCCAAATCGGATCAGGAACATCGTGCCTTGCTGGCCGCAGTTCGCGACCGCGATCGGGCCTTGGCGCAAGCGTTGGTAGCCGAACATTTGTTGAGCACCGGCCATCTGCTGCATCGTTTTGTCACCGAGTTGCAGGCCGCACAGGCCGCTGTCACGCCGCGCAAGCGTGCCCGCCGCGCAGTTGGCAGCGCAGTTGGCAGCGCAGATTCCACCACGCTCGATGTCCTGGCAGGATCAAGCGAGAGCCCGCTCGCGCCGGCAGCCGGCCGGCCCTGAACCATCTTGAAAGGGAGCAGACCCATGAGTTCCGACGCCGCATTGGCCGACCACAGCGCGCAGCCGACCCGTTCCTGGTCCACGCGTCGCGACGAGAAAGCGCGCCGCCTGCGGCAGATTGCACCCTGGCTCAGCGACGGCATCATCCTGCCGACCGAGCGCATCGTCGAGGCGCTCGAAACGCTGATCCAGCCGGGCGATCGTGTGGCCCTTGAGGGCGACAATCAAAAGCAGGCCGACTTTCTTTCGCGTTCGCTGGCGCGGGTTGATCCGGCTCGCATCCACGACGTCCATCTCTTGATTTCCAGCATCAGCCGGCCCGAACATCTGTCCTTGTTCGAGCAGGGCATTGCGCGCCGTGTCGATTTTTCTTTTGCCGGTCCGCAAAGCCTGCGTGTTGCGCAGTTGCTGGAAGATGGTCTGCTCGAGATCGGTGCAATCTATACCTATATCGAGCTGTACGCGCGCATGTTTATCGACCTGACGCCGCAAGTCGCCCTGTTGTGCGCCGAAAAAGCAGATAGGCACGGCAATCTCTACACCGGTCCCAATACCGAGGACACGCCCACCATCGCCGAGGCCGCGGCATTCCGGCACGGCATCGTGATCGTGCAGGTCAACGAGATCGTCGATGAATTGCCGCGCGTGGATATTCCGGGTTCCTGGGTCGACGTGGTGGTGCAGGCCGATCGTCCGTTTGCGGTAGAACCGCTCTTCACCCGTGATCCGCGCCATATCGGCGATCTACAGGTGCTGAGCGCGATGATGGTGATCCGCGGCATCTACGAGAAATACGGTGTCACCTCGCTCAACCACGGCATTGGTTTTGATACAGCGGCGGTCGAATTGCTGCTGCCGACCTATGGCCAGTCGCTGGGTCTGAAAGGCAAGATCTGCACCCACTGGGCCTTGAATCCGCACCCGACCTTGATCCCCGCGATCGAAAGTGGCTGGGTCGAAAGCGTGCATTGCTTCGGCAGCGAAGTCGGAATGGAAGACTATATCCGTGCGCGCTCCGATGTCTTTTTCACCGGTTCCGATGGCAGCCTGCGCTCGAATCGCGTGCTGTGCCAACTGGCCGGCCAATACGGCGTGGATCTGTTTATCGGCTCGACCTTGCAGATGGATGCCGAGGCAAACTCGTCGACCGTGACGCTGGGACGCCTGGCCGGCTTCGGTGGCGCACCCAATATGGGACATGACCCGCGTGGCCGGCGCCATGCATCGCCAGCCTGGCTCGCGCTGCTCAAGGGTGACGCGCCGGTCGCGCGCGGCCATAAGCTGGTGGTGCAGATGGCTGAAACCTTCAAGAAAGGCGGCGAGCCAACTATCGTCGATGCGCTCGACGCGATTGCCGTCGGCAAGAAAAGCCATATGGCGATTGCGCCGGTGATGATCTACGGCGACGACGTCAGTCACGTGGTGACCGAAGAGGGGATCGCTTATCTGCATCATGCCGAAGGTATTGAAGAACGCCGCGCCGCCCTGGCCGCAGTGGCCGGTGTGACACCGGTCGGCCTGCGCGCCGATGCTGCCGTGACCGCGGCGTTGCGCCGGCGCGGCGTGGTGGCGTTTCCCGAGGATCTGGGCATACGCCGCGGCGAAGCCAAACGCTCGCTCTTGGCTGCGCGCAGCATCGACGATCTGGTCACCTGGTCCGGTGGCTTGTACACGCCACCCGCCCGTTTTCGCAGCTGGTAAGACGCGCACGATGCTAGCCGCTCGCGCCGCGTCTTTGTCTGCATCTCCATCGCTGACGGCCCCGGTCCAGGCCAGTCCGGCGGTGCTCGGCGACTTGGCGGTAGCGGCACTGCTGGAAGAGGCGATGTTGACCCCCAAGCCCGCGCTGGTCGATCGGCGCGGCAGCGGCGCGCATCGGGATCTTGACCTGACGCGCATGGCACGCTCGGCGCAGGCATTGCGGCCCACTTTTGTCGGCTTGGCCGAGGCGGCCCGAACCATGCCGGTATCGCAAGCCTTGCGCGAGCGTTTGGCCGCATTGGGCCGTGACGGCGAACAGGCGATGCTGGTTGCGACGGGCGGCAGCAATGCCCATCGCGGCGCTATCTGGATAGTCGGTCTGTTGGTGGCGGGCGCCGCACAGACGGTCGGCGCAGAGCCGGACGGGCAGCAAGCGGCGCAGCCCGATGCGGGCACCAGCGAATTGGCATGGGCTGCGCGCGCGTGTGATCTGGGCGCCCGTATCGCGCGCCACCCCGATCGTTACGCACCGGTAAGCCTCAGCAATGGCTTGCGGGCGGCGCAACGCTATCAAGTCGGGGGCGCGCGCGAGGAGGCCTGCCGTGGTTTTCCGCATGCCTTGCGGGTGGGTTTGCCTATGCTGCATGCGGCGCGTGCCCGCGGCATCAGCGAAACCGAAGCCCGTCTTGACGCTTTGTTGGCGATCATGGCGACCCTGGCCGATACCTGCTTGTTGCATCGCGGAGGCATGACCGCGCTGCAAGTCGCGCAGCAGGGTGCCCAACGCGTATTGGCGCTGGGCGGCAGTGCTGACGCCCGCGGTTATGCCGAGTTGTTGGCGCTGGATGCGCGGCTGATCGAACTGAACGCTTCACCCGGCGGCGCGGCAGATCTGCTCGCGGCGACCTTGTTTCTCGACAAATGGATGCACGGCCACGCGCATCAGGAGGTGCGATTGCAATGGAACAGCTGAATTTTTCCTATCCCGCCAGCCGGCCCGCGCGTCAACGCGCTCACGTCGGCGTGGTCGGCTCGGGCGACCTCGAAGTGCTGCTGGCGCCGCTGGCCGGTACCCAGAGCGAAGTGGTGGTACGTACCAGCGTCGATGGCTATGGCCAGATCTGGAAGAGCGTGCTGGATCGTTTTTTTACGCGCTACGATGGCGCCGCGCGGATCGAAATCAATGACTTTGGCGCGACGCCCGGGGTGGTCGCGCTGCGTCTGGCCGAGGCAGTGGAGGTCAGCGAATCATGAGCGCAGATATCGTGGCAACAGAATATGCATCGCCGTACGAAGCGATCCTGGCGCGTCATAGCTTTATCGAATTGAGTGCGCGCGAGCGTGCGCGGGCGGTGCTCGATGCGGACAGTTTTGTCGAATTGCTGGGTCCCTTCGATCATCTCGAATCGCCCTGGCTGCCGTTGCAGGGCGTCGTGTGCCAGGCCGACGACGGCATGGTGATTGCGCGCGGCACGCTGGATGGCGCGCCGGCGGTGGTGCTGGCGATCGAGTCGGCATTCCAGGGCGGCAGCATCGGCGAGGTATCGGGAGCCAAGATCGCGGCTGCCTTGGAGCTGGCGCTGCGAGCCTGCGCAGCCGGTGCGCCTGTTCTGCCGGTGATTTTATTCGAGACCGGCGGTGTGCGCTTGCAGGAGGCCAATCTGGGACTGGCGGTGATCGCCGAAATTCAAGCGGCGATCGTCGCCTTGCGTCGCTACGTCCCGGTGGTGGGTGTGATCGCCGGCATGGTGGGCTGCTTCGGCGGCATGTCGCTGGCGGCCGCGCTGTGTTCGCATCTGATCATGACGCGTCAGGGCCGGCTCGGCATGAACGGCCCGGAGGTGATCGAACAGGAAGCCGGTATCGAGGAGCTCAATGCGTCCGACCGGCGTTTGATCTGGAGCATGATAGGCGGCGCCCAGCGTGCCGCAACCGGTCTGGTCGATACCCTGGTCGAAGACGACAGCGCGCAGATCGTGGCTGCGGTGCGCGCGGCCGCCGCCAGCGGCAAGCCGACCCAAGTGCGCAGCGAACAAATAGACCATTACCTGGGGCTGTTGGCGCAAGTGGATCCCCAGCATATTGATCCGGCAGCGATGCGCACGCTTTGGCAGGGCGGCGGTGCGCCGCGCGCTGCCGGAAGCGGTCATGCTGCTGAGGCGGCCTCAGCGGCCTCAGCGGCCCCACAATCTACCGCGCGTACCCGCGGCCAGATCTGGCTCGAAGCACTGGCCGGCGCCAGTGTCACGGCCGCACCGATCTGGAGCGGTACGGGAGCACTGGCCGGCGAGACGGCGCAATTTTTTGCGGTCGTACCCGACCCCGCGCAACGCTTTGAGCGGGCACGCGATAACGTGGTGGGCCTGGAGCAGGGTTGGCGTCTCGCACAGGCCGTGCGGGCAGTGATCGATGCCGATGCCGGGGTTGACCCATCGCGCAAGCGTCCCATCATTGCGCTGGTCGATGTGAAGAGTCAGGCTTATGGTCGACGTGAGGAATTGCTGGGCCTGCATCTGGCCTGCGCGGCAGCCGTCGATGCCTACGCCAGTGCGCGCCTGGCTGGACATCCTGTGATTGCCTTGATCGTGGGCCCGGCCATGTCCGGCGCATTTCTGGCGCACGGGTATCAGGCCAATCGCATTCTTGCGCTCGACGCGCCCGGTACCATGGTGCACGCGATGGGACGCGAGGCTGCGGCGCGCGTGACGCGTCGTTCGCTCGAAGCACTCGACGCGCTCGGTGAAACCGTGATCCCGATGGCGTATTCGATGCAGGCATATCAACAGCTCGGCTTGCTCAGTGGTCTGCTGGAAGGCGTCGATGCCGATGCACCGGGTCCGCGCGATATCGAACAGGTACGCGCGGCCTTGACCGCCGCCATCGCCGATGCGCGCAGCGGACCGCGCGATCTATCGGTACGCCTGCAATCGGCCGCGGCGCAGAAAAACCGTGCGGCGTCGATCGAGGTGCGCCGCCGTCTGGCACAGCAATGGCCAGCCTGATTGCGCCACGCAGCGAGCCGCCGCGCGAGGTCGGCGGCGCGCCGCGCGCCAGGCTCCTGCCGCACGATCTATTGCGCTTGGCGCGCATTCCTCGCTGGCCTGATGCGCCGGCATGGGTGGCCGAGGTGTTGGCCCGCTTACCCGTGGTGGTGGTGCGCCGCGCTGGCGCGCCCAAGGGGGCGGTCGCTATCGGCGTGCGCGGGGCGCAACGCAATCAACGCTATGGCGCCGTGCTCGGCTTGTGCGAGATTGCCGATTGCGTGCAGCCGGAACAGCTGAGCGCGCTGTTCGAAGTGGGCGCAGCCGCGCCTTTCGCGGCGCAGCATGAACCTTTGCCCGCTGTCTCGTTAGAGCAAGCACAGCTGCCGGTCTGGCACGCGCTGCGCGCGATTGCGCCGGTACTGCGGCCCTGGCGCATGGCGTGGGGGCCCACCGGCAGTGTCGGTTTCGAACTGGCGACAGGGATAGCGGTGGTCCATGCCGGCAGCGATCTCGATCTTTTGATACGAGCACCGGCCTGGATCGCGCGCGAACAGGCGCGTTCCCTGCTGGGTAGCCTGTCGCAACAGGCGGCCAGCGCCGGGGTGCGGATCGACGTGCAGTTGGAAACCCCGGCCGGGGCGATTGCACTGGCCGAATACGCCGGACAGTCCAGCCGCGTGCTGCTGCGTCACGGCGGCGCGCCGGTGTTGGTCGAGGATCCTTGGGCCTGGGGCACAGCCATCCCCGCTGCGCCTGACCAGAGCAACGCCGCATGATCGCCTTCTTGTTTCCTGGGCAGGGCGCGCAGACGCCTGGCTTCCTGCATCAATTGCCGCCCCATCCCGCCGTGTGCGCTACCTTGAACCAAGCCTCGGCAGTGCTGGCGCGCGATGTGCTGGAATTGGACAGTGCGGACGCCTTGCGCTCGACCGTGGCGGTCCAGCTCGCGCTCCTGATTGCCGGCGTCGCAGCGGCACGCGCCTTGCGTGCCGATGGCGTCGAGCCCGATAGCGCCGCGGGTTTGTCGGTGGGTGCCTACGCCGCCGCAGTGACCTGCGAGGCCTTGAGCTTTGACGATGCCTTGCTGCTGGTGCGCGAACGCGCGCGCTTGATGGAAACCGCCTACCCCAGCGGCTATGGACTGGCTGCCGTGGTCGGCCTGAGCGAGAACCAGATGGCGGCGCTGTTGCAGGCTCAGTATGCGGCGACCGGTGAGCAAGCCTATCTCGCCAATCTGAATGGTGCGCGTCAAATTGTGCTGGCCGGCAGCGACCGCGCGCTTGAACTGGCCAGCGCCGCCGCATTGCAGGCGGGTGCGCGTCGCGCCGAGCGGTTGGCGGTGAGCGTGCCCTCGCATTGCGTCTTGCTGGCCGACGCGGCGCGCCAGCTCGGGGTGTATGCGGCGACACTGCGTTTTGCGCGGCCACGGATTCCGTATGTCGCCAATCGTAGCGCGCGTGCTTTGCATGCCGCTGAGACGATACGTGACGATCTGGTCGACAACATCCGCTATCCGGTGCGCTGGCATGACAGCACCCGCTTGCTGGCTGAGTTAGGCGTGCGCTTGTTTATCGAGGCGCCGCCTGGACAGGTCTTGACCGGCTTGGTGCAGGAGTCGCTACCCGAGTGCCGTGCGTTGGCGCTGGCTCAGGGCGACTGGCGCCGGGCGGTGGTGCTGGCGCGTGGTGTGGGTGATGACTGAGCGACGATAGCGGCGACCGCGCGACGACCGCGTTCCGTGTCTGGCAGTGCGCCCGGCTCAGACTGCCATCGGCGCTGTCAGCGGCGCATGATGTTGATAGCCTTCGAGACGGAAATCCTCGGGTTCAACCCGCTCCAGCCATTCGGGTTCGTAGCGTCCGGTTTCCGCGTAGGCGGGAATCCGATCGGACAGGATCAGTTGCGGCGCGGGGTAGGGCTCGCGCTTCAATTGTTCCTGCAGCATCTCGACATGGTTTTCGTAAAGATGGGCGTCGCCGATGAAGTAGGTGAACCAGCGCGGCGTATAGCCTGTCAGTCGTCCGACCAGATGCAGCAGAGCCGCCCCCTCGGTCAGATTGAACGGGGTGCCGAGTCCGACGTCGTTGCTGCGGATGTAAAGACACAACGAGATTTCGCGTTGGCTCTGATTGACCAGGAACTGATATAGCAAGTGACAAGGCGGCAGAGCCATTTCTTCGAGCTGGGCCCAATTCCAGCCGTGGAACAGGATGCGGCGGCTGCCGGGGTCGCGCATGATGGTGTCCAGACACTGGCGCAATTGATCCACCGCCTTGTACAGCAGCGCGTGCGGCTTGGGGTGATCGCCCGTGTCGAGCACGCCGAGTTGCTGATAGCCGTGCTTGAGGGCATCGGCCACCTGCGCCTGCGAGGTCGGTAGCGTCAGATCAATCAGTTTATAAGCCGGCCATTCGCGCCATTGAACCCCGTAGACCGGGCCCAGATCGTCCTGTTGCAGGCGATACGGATTCTCCAGCCATTGCCGGTTCTCATTGGCATTTTGATCCCATACCTTGCAGCCCAGGGCGCGGAATTCGGCGGCGTTGCGCGAGGCGCGCAAAAAGCCGACCATTTCGCCGATGGCCGACTTGAACGCCAGTTTTTTCGTGGTGACCGCCGGAAACCCTTGCTGCAGGTCGAATTTCATCATCGCGCCCGGAATACTGAGGGTGCGCACACCGGTGCGGTTGTCTTGCCAAGTGCCCTGGTCGAAGATCTGACGAACGAGATCGAGATACTGCTTCATGCTGGTCCCATACTGGTTGGCGGCGTGTCCGCACGGCCCCGGCGGGGCGAATCTAGCGGCTATTGTAGCAAGCTCGGGGGATCCACGACGCAGGCGCTGCACGCGGGCGCCGCCGGTCCGAGTCGGCGCGCACTGAGTGACTGCAGGCCTGTCGACGCGCTAAAATGCGTCACCCAGTGTGATGGCAGCTACCCACATGACCCCCCCCGCATTGAAATCGATGTCGAAACGCTTGCTTGTCTTGCTATTGCCGTTCCTGCTCGCGATGTTCGCGGGCTGTGCCCAGGGTGGCCCGGCTGCCAGCGCCGGTGCCGGTTCCGGCAGTGTCACGATGTATGGTACGGTAGATCAGGGCGTCAGCTTCACCAATCACTGATATGTCGGTAAGCTTGGGCGCCGGGGCATGCCTGAGCGCGGCGTGCAGCCCGGCCTGGGCCCGCGCAGCCCGATCTGACTGCGCGTGCGGTCGTTATACCCATTACTAGCCGTTCAATTCCCCTCCTGTTGCACCCATTGTTCGTTCTGTGCGAACAGTGTTACCCAGGTCCGCCCCTTTATCCTGAGCGCGGCAGCGACCAGAATTCGAGCATCCAATCAAATGAGATCACCGCGTCTGCGCGCGGTGCAAACCAGCATGGGTGCAATTCTCGATATCGACGAGGTCTGGATCGACGGTTACCAGCAACGTGTTGCGCTGCGCTTGTACAAGCCCAGACACACCGCGCGTGAGCTGCCTATCGTGATTTATTTTCACGGCGGCGGTTTTATCGAAGGCGGTCTCGACGACGCCGACGCGGCGGCGCGCTATCTGGCCGAACATGCCCCGGCCTGGGTGGTGTCGGTCGGCTATTCGCTGGCGCCTGCCTACCCGTTCCCGATTGCGCTCAAGGATGGCTATCTGGCAACCCAATGGGCCTTGAGTCACGCCCACACTTATCGAGCCGACCCGCACCGGATCGGCGTCGCAGGTCATGACGCGGGCGGCAATTTGGCGACCTGTCTGACCATGATGGCGCGTGATCGCGGTGAGTTCACCTTTGGCGCTCAGGCTTTGCTCGCGCCGCTGCTGGATCCCAGCATGACGCGCCTGGGTGATCAGGACAAGCTGGTCTCGGATGTCGATCTCAAGGCCTGCGCCCAGTGTTATCGGGCTTATCTGCCGGAAGTCGCGCAACGCTTGCATCCCTATGCGGCACCGATCGAATCGCGCCGGCTCGGCAATTTGCCGCCGGTTTCGATTGCCAGTGCCGAGCATGACGTGTTGCACGTTGAGGCCGAGCGCTATGCGGCGGCCTTGATCGCGGCCGGCGTGCAGACGGAAATCACCCGTCATCGCAGTATTTCTCATTACGCGCTCGCTTCACACCCGCGCGCGCTGGCCGATATGGCCGCGTTCTTTGGTCGTCGTCTGGGTAGCGACACGGAAAGTTAAACGCCGCGCTGAAACCGCGCCGCACATATTGTCAAAACATCATTTCACGGGGAATCCAGTCATGTCACTCCAACGCAAAACCATCATGGGCGCGCTGGCCGCGCTTGTTATTGCCGGGGGCTTCGCGGCTTTGTTGGCGGCCCACGACGGCGGCGCGGTAGGCACGGCCCATGCGGCCGATGCACCGCCGGCACCGGAGGTCGATGTCGCCAATGTCCTGCGCCAAAACATCACCGACTGGCAGGATTACTCGGGGCGTCTGCAGGCAGTCGACCATGTCGATGTGCGCGCGCTGGTGCCGGGCACCATCATGGCGGTCTACTTCAAGGATGGCGCGCTGGTGAAGAAGGGCGATCCGCTGTTTCTGATCGATCCGCGGCCGTACGCGGCGGCGGTCGATCAGGCCGCGGCGCAGTTGGCTGCCGCGAAGGCGAAGGCGGCCTTCGCCGATACCGATTTCGAGCGCGCCAAGAAACTGCTGGCCGATAACGCGATCGCCAAGCGCGACTACGATCAGAAATCGAATGACGCGCTGGCAGCCGACGCCGACGTCAAGGCGGCTCAGGCCGCACTCGAGAATGCACAGATCAACCTTGGCTACACCCGTATCACGGCGCCCGTCACGGGTCGTGTCTCGCGTGCCGAAATCACGGTCGGCAACATCATTGCGGCGGGTGTCAATTCGCCTGCGCTGACCACCCTGGTGTCGGTCTCGCCGATCTATGCCTCGTTCGACGTCGATGAGCAAACCTACCTGAAGTACCTGAGCCGCAACGCCAACGGCAACGGCAATGCCAGCACCATCCCGGTACGCCTTGGATTGGCCGACGAAAGCGGCTACTCGCGCAAGGGCCACATCGAGACCGTCGACAACCAACTCGACGCGAGCTCGGGCACGATCCGTGTACGTGCGACCTTCGACAATGCGGACGGTAGCCTGATCCCGGGTCTGTATGCGCGCATCTCGGTGGGCGGCGGCGCACCGCATCCGGCGTTGTTGATCGACGACCGAGCGGTCTCGACCGATCAAGCCAAGAAGTTTGTGCTGGTGGTCGACGCACAGAACCAGGCGCAGTACCGCGAGGTCACGCTGGGCAATCTCTATCAGGGCTACCGCGTGATTACCGCGGGTCTGCAACCGGGCGAACGCATTGTCGTCAGCGGTTTGCAGCGCGTGCGTCCGGGTAGCCCAGTTCAGCCTCATATGGTGCCGATGACGGGTGAGCAGGGCTCGGCACAGGCTCAGGCGGCGGGCGCGTAAGCGCAGCCATCGCTACAGCGAGACAACCATGAATATTTCAAAGTTTTTTATCGACCGGCCTATTTTTGCCGGTGTGCTGTCGATTCTGATCCTGCTGGCCGGCGTGATTTCGCTGTTCCAACTGCCGATTTCGGAATACCCCGAAGTGGTGCCGCCCTCGGTCATCGTGCATGCCCAGTATCCGGGTGCGAACCCCAAGGTGATCGCCGAAACGGTCGCATCCCCTTTGGAAGAGCAGATCAACGGCGTCGAAGGCATGCTGTATATGCAGTCGCAAGCCAACAGCGACGGCAATATGACGCTGACCGTCACCTTCAAGCTGGGTGTGGATCCGGACAAGGCCCAGGAGCTGGTGCAGAACCGCGTCTCGCAGGCCTTGCCGCGCTTGCCGCAGGAAGTTCAGCAATTGGGCGTGACCACCCTGAAGGCGTCGCCGACGCTGACCATGGTGGTGCACTTGATTTCGCCTGATAACCGCTACGACATGACCTATCTGCGTAACTACGCGGTGATCAACATCAAGGAGCGGCTGGAGCGGATTCAAGGCGTCGGTCAAGCCCAGTTGTTTGGCTCGGGCGACTACGCCATGCGGGTCTGGCTCGATCCGCAAAAAGTCGCGGCGCGCAATCTGACCGCAAGCGACGTGGTCAACGCGATACGCGAGCAGAATGTGCAGGTGGCAGCCGGGGTGATCGGCGAATCGCCGATGGATCCGAACGTGCCCTTGCAGATGAGCGTCAATACGCAAGGCCGTTTGCAAACCGAGCAGCAATTCTCCGACATTATCCTGAAGACCGCGCCGGATGGTGCCGTGACGCGCCTGGGCGATGTCGCGCGAGTCGAATTGGCCGCTTCCGAATACGGTCTGCGCTCCCTGCTCGACAACAAGCAGGCGGTGGCGATCGCCATCAACCAGTCGCCGGGCGCCAACTCGCTGCAGATCTCGACCGATGTGCGCGCAGCCATGAAGGAGCTGAAGGCCGATATGCCGCCGGGCGTCGACTACAAGATCGTCTATGACCCGACTCAGTTTGTGCGTTCCAGTATCGAGGCGGTGATTCATACTCTGCTCGAAGCGATTGCCCTGGTGGTGGTGGTGGTGATCGTGTTCCTGCAAACCTGGCGTGCTTCTCTGATTCCGTTGCTGGCGGTGCCGATTTCCATCGTCGGGACCTTCTCGTTATTGCTCGGTTTTGGCTACTCGATCAATGCCTTGTCCTTGTTCGGCATGGTGTTGGCGATCGGGATTGTGGTTGACGATGCGATCGTGGTGGTCGAGAACGTCGAGCGTAATATCGCCTCCGGCCTGACCGCACGCGAAGCCACCTATCAGGCGATGCGCGAAGTCAGCGGCCCTATCATCGCGATTGCGCTGACCCTGGTTGCGGTGTTTGTGCCGCTCGCCTTTATGTCGGGGTTGACCGGACAGTTCTATAAGCAGTTCGCGATGACCATCGCGATCTCGACGGTGATCTCGGCCTTTAATTCCCTGACCTTGTCGCCGGCGCTGGCAGCACTCCTGCTCAAGGGCCATGATGAACCCAAGGATCGCCTGACGCGCATCATGGACCGTGTGTTCGGCGGCTTCTTTCGCGTCTTCAACAAGGTATTCCACCGCGGTTCCGAGCAATATGGTCGTGGCGTGACCCGCGTGATCGCGCACAAAGGCGCGATGATGGGCCTCTATGTGGTGCTGTTGGCAGCGGCGCTGCTGATGGCCCGCGTGGTGCCGGGCGGCTTTGTCCCGGCGCAGGACAAGGAGTATCTGATCAGTTTCGCGCAACTGCCGAATGGCGCGACGCTCGATCGCACCGAAGCGGTGGTCAAGCAGATGGCCGATATCGCGATGAAGCAACCCGGCGTCGAAAGCGCGGTGGAATTCCCCGGTTTGTCGGTGAATGGCTTTACCAATTCGTCGAGCGCCGCGATTGTGTTCGTGACCCTGAAACCTTTCAGCCAGCGTCATGGCCAGGCTTTGTCGGCAGGTGCGATTGCGGGCGCGCTGAATCAGAAGTACAGCGCGATCAAGGGTTCCTTTATCGCCGTGTTCCCGCCGCCGCCGGTGTTGGGCTTGGGTACGCTGGGCGGCTTCAAGTTGCAATTGGAGGATCGGGGTGCGCTCGGGTACGAAGCGTTGAACGATGCGACGCAGGCTTTCTTGAAACGCGCCGCGCAAGCGCCGGAATTGGGGCCGACCTTCTCCAGCTACCAGATCGATGTGCCGCAGTTGAACGTGGATCTTGACCGCGTCAAAGCCAAGCAATTGGGCGTGGCGGTGACCGATGTGTTCGACACCATGCAGGTCTATCTCGGCTCCGAGTATGTGAACGACTTCAACCGCTTCGGCCGCGTCTATCAGGTGCGCGTGCAGGCAGAGGCGCCGTTCCGCGCGCATGCGGAAGATATCGGCTTGCTCAAGACACGCAATGCGGCGGGCGATATGGTGCCCTTGTCGTCGCTGGTCAAGGTGAGCCCGACCTATGGCCCGGAAATGGTGGTGCGCTATAACGGTTACACCGCAGCCGACATCAATGGCGGACCGGCGCCGGGCTATTCGTCGGGACAGGCGCAGGCGGCGGTCGAACGGATCGCGGCGCAAACCCTGCCGCGCGGGATCAAGCTTGAGTGGACCGATCTGACCTATCAGCAGATTCTGGCCGGCAACAGTGCCTTGTGGGTGTTCCCGATCAGCATCCTGCTGGTGTTCCTGGTGTTGGCGGCGCTGTACGAAAGTCTGGCACTGCCGCTCGCGGTGATCTTGATCGTGCCGATGAGTTTGCTATCCGCTTTGCTCGGTGTGTGGCTGACGCGCGGCGACAACAATATCTTTACCCAGGTTGGCTTGATGGTGCTGGTGGGTTTGGCTTCCAAGAACGCCATCCTGATCGTGGAATTTGCGCGTGAACTGGAAATGCAGGGCCGCACCATCGTGCAAGCGGCCATCGAAGCCAGCCGTCTGCGTTTGCGGCCTATCTTGATGACTTCGATCGCCTTCATCATGGGCGTGGTGCCGCTGGTGCTGTCGTCGGGCGCCGGTTCGGAAATGCGTCATGCGATGGGCGTAGCCGTGTTCTTCGGTATGTTGGGCGTGACCTCGTTCGGCTTGATGCTGACCCCGGTGTTCTACGTCCTGCTGCGCAAACTGTCGGGCGGCAAACAGTTGATCGACAAGCACGGCCATAATCCGCACGTGCATGGCATCGAAGAAGCGGGATTCTGAGGGCAAGGCAATGATTAAATTATCTCAACACAAACGGCTCGTGCCGGCACTGCTGTCCGCCTTGTTGCTGTTGGCTGGCTGCTCGCTTGCGCCGACCTATCAAGTGCCTGCGGCCGCGCAACCGGTGGCTTTCAAGGAACTGGCAGCGCAGGACGCCGGTAGTTGGAAGACCGCGCAACCGGCCGAGGCACAAGCACGTGGCGAATGGTGGAAGGTGTTCGGCGATGCCCAACTGGACCGCTACGAAACGCAGGCACTCGCGGCCAACCAGAATCTGAAGGCGGCCGCGGCGCGTCTGCAGCAATCGCGTGCGCTGCAGCAGAGTGCGCGCTCCGCGCTGTTCCCGACCATCGGTACTGGATTCGGTCCGGCGCGTGAACAACTGTCGCCGGGCTCGTTCGGCGTGGTCGACGGGGTCGGCACCCAGCCGCAGACAGTATGGACCGCGCAGGCCAACGCTTCCTATGAAGTCGATCTGTTCGGTCGTGTCAGCGATTCCGTGGCGGCTGCAAAAGCCGATGCGCAGCAGAGCGAAGCCTTGTTCCGCTCGGTCCAGCTTGCGCTGCAAGCCGATGTGGCGCAGAACTATTTCAATCTGCGCGAACTCGATGCCGAATTGGCCATCCTTGACGGTACCGTCGATCTGTTCCGCCAGCAGCGTGATTTCGTCAAGCATCGCTACGATGCGGGCGACGTGAGCGAACTGGATCTGGCGCAGGCGCAAGCGCAACTCGATAGCGCGCAATCCGACCATATGACGCTGGAACGTCAACGCGCGACCACCGAGCACAGTCTTGCCGTGCTGCTGGGTCAGGCACCCGCCGACTTCACCGTGGCGGCACACCCGCTGCAACCCGTGGTCGTGCAGATTCCGGCAGGGCTGCCGTCGGCGCTGCTCGAGCGGCGTCCCGACATTACCGCCGCAGAGCGGGCCATGGCGGCGGAAAACGCGCGTATCGGTGTGGCCAAGGCCGCTTTTTTCCCGTCCTTGTCGCTGACCGGTTCGGCGGGTTACGCTTCGTCCAATTTGAGCAATCTGTTCCAGTGGTCGAGCCGGACCTTCCTGCTGGGGCCGCTGGCGGGCGGGGCCTTGACCTTGCCGTTGTTCGACGGTGGCGCACGCAGCGCGAATCTGGCGCACGAACGGGCCAAGTATGAAGAGGACGTGGCCAACTATCGCCAGCAAGTGCTGGTCGCGTTCCAGGAAGTCGAAGACAACCTGGCCAATCTGCGAGTGCTGGATGATCAGACCAAGGTGGAGGACAGTGCGGTCAAGTCCTCGGCACGCGCGGCGCAATTGACGCGTGCGCAGTACGAGGACGGCTCGGTCAACTATCTGAGTGTGATCGAAACCGACCGCGCGGTGTTGCAGGCACAGCGTAGTGCGGTGCAACTTGAGGGCGCGCGTGCGGTATCGACCGTCAACCTGATCCGTGCTTTGGGCGGCGGTTGGGGCAATGAGGTGAAGCCGCCGGTGGTCGCGCCGGATGCGCTGCCGGTGGCAAGCCGCTGAGCGGTGCCGGTAGCCTTGTCGTCATGGTCGCGGCGGATCGCCGCAGCGACCATGACGACTCAACGCGTGTTACGCGTTGAGCGTGAGCGCAGCGCGCGCGGTGGTTGCGGTGTCTCGCTCACTGCCGGTTGCTGCCAGGGGGCGCACCGTGAGTTCGTGCCAGGACAGCTTGCCTAAACCATCGCAGCGATACGCGAGCACCGGTTCCAGCTCGTTATCCTCGCACCAAAGCGCAAAGGCAAGCCAGGCGGCATGATAGGGGTGGGTAGGCTGTGCCATGCCGTTGTCGTTTTTCCAACGGTAGCTTTGCAAAATAGCCAGCACGCTGTCGTTCTGGCCGTTGCCGAGCAGCACCGGCCGCAACTCGGTGTGGGCCAGAATGTCGGTGGTGAACTGCGTGATAGCGCGATGGAAAAAATCCTTCACCGTCTGCAAGTCGCGCTCGGCGCACACACCTTTGCGCGCCGCGTTCTGCTCCAGCTCTTGCATGCACGAGCGGTTCGCGCATGCAGTTTGCGCGCGTAGCATGGCACCCAAGGAACGATCGGTCATGGCACTCTCCGGAGGTCATTGCTGAATCGAGTATAAGGATGTGCGGGCCGCCGACAAGCAAGGACAAACCCGCTGTCGTGGCGGGCACGCGCAACAATCGAGTCCGATGCGGCACCACTGTTGGCTGGGCTAAGCGATCCGAGCGCCCGGCAAGCCGGCCCGCTTATCCCTATAATCCGCGTGACTGCCGCTTTCCCAACGAGTGGGCTTGGATCCGGCGTCAGAATGGCCCGGCGCGGAGGCCGAGGTTTGAGTCGTAACAGAAAATGTGAGCTGCAAGGAGGAGGGCCGGGCCAGTCGGAGGATCGACCCCTGCCATCGCTCCGAAGTGGCCGGGCCGCGCGGCATAGGCGCGGCAAGCGCCGCGCGCGCGGGAGAACACGCCGCGGGACGCAGTGACAGTACACTGCCGACGTCATTTTGAGATGGCAAGGGGAAGCGTATGGACCGCCTGCAGGCGATGGAAGTGTTTACCCGCGTGGTCGAAGTCAGCAGCTTTACCAAAGCAGCCGACAATCTGGGACTGCCGCGCGCCACCGTGACCAATACCATACAGGCGCTGGAAGCGCACCTGGGGGTCCGGTTGTTGCACCGCACCACGCGTCGCGTCAATGTGACCGAGGACGGTGCGGCGTATTACGAGCGCTGCGTGCGTATCCTCGCCGAAATCGAAGAGACCGAAGGGGCTTTTACCCACGCGCGCGTCACGCCGAAAGGACGGCTGCGGGTCGATATGCCGGCCTCGATCGGCAAGATGTTCCTGCTGCCCAATCTGGCCGAATTCCGGGAGCGCTATCCTGACATCGAGTTGATGATGGGGATGAGCGATCGCCCCATCGATCTGATACAGGAAGGCGTCGATTGCGTGATACGGGTGGGTGCGCTGGCGGACTCCAGCATGATTGCACGCCGTATCGGTTCGATGAAGATGGTGCAAGTGGCATCGCCCGAGTATTTGGCGCGCTATGGCGAGCCCCGGACCATTGCGGATCTGGAACGCCATATCTGCGTCAATTACTTTTCCAGCCGTACCGGCAAGGTGATGGACATGAGTTTCATCGTGGACGGTGCCTCAGTCGACGTGCCTATGGTTGGCTCAGTCTCCGTCAACGATGCCGAAGCCTATGTGACGGCGGCGCTGATGGGATTGGGCATCGCCCAGCCGGCCCGCTTCATGGTGCGCGAATTGCTGGCTGCCGGCGCGCTGCGTGAAGTCCTGTCCGATGTGGCTAGCGAATCGATACCGATTTCCGTGATGTACCCGCAGAATCGGCATTTGTCCCAAAAGGTGCGAGTCTTTGTCGATTGGGTGGTCGAGCTGTTCGGGCGCTGTCCGGAATTGTGCGTGTGATGCGCCGTCACAGGGCGCGCGAGCGGTTAAACGTTTGCGCGCCAAGCGTAAGAAAACCAGGAAAAATCAATCTGTCGGATCAATGATTTTGTGCCGGTTGACTCGGCGTCGCGCTACCCGGAAGATGCGGGCTGACGATTTGACTCAGTGAACCATGGCCATCCCTTTTTTCGACGCGTCGGCGACTGCGCGCCTGCTCAATTTCGCCGATCTGGTCGGTGCTTTGCGTCTCGCCTCGCAGGAATTGCTGGACGGACGCATCGTCAGTCCAGAGCGGATCAGCCTGCCGCTGCGCGAAGGCGGGGTGATGTTGTCGATGCCGGCCACCGCCCCCGATCTGGCGATACACAAATTCGTTGCCGTGGCGCCCGCCAACCCGGCGCGCGGGTTGGCGACGATACAAGGCCAGGTCTGTGCCTACGACAGTCATACGGGCGTGCCTATCTTTATGCTGGACGGACCCACCGTCACGGCACGTCGGACTGCGGCCATGACGCTCTTGGGAATACAGTCGCTGCATAGCGCCGCGCCGCGTGAAGTGGCGCTGATCGGCACCGGCACGCAAGCAGCATGTCATGTGGCGGCGCTGGGCGCGCTGTTGCCGGCGACTCGGGTCTATATCGTGGGGCGCACGCTGGAGCAGGCCGAGGCCTTCTGCTTGCGCAATGCGGTTCACAACGCGCGCCTTGAGGCGCTGGCACCCGGTACCTTGCCCGCATCGGTCGAAGTGGTGGTCACCGCAACTTCCAGCACCACCCCGGTCTATCTCGAAGCTGACGTGCCTGGGCGCCTGGTGGTGGCCATCGGGGCATTCACGGCGGAAGCGGCCGAAGTCACACCCTTGTTGGTACAGGGCAGCGTGATCTACGTCGATGATCCGGACGGCGCACGCTATGAAGCCGGCGATCTGATCCAGGCGGGTACCGATTGGGCCCGGGTCTTGCCGATTGCGGACGCTTTCAATCGTCCGGTGCGCGAGGTGCGCCCCATTCTGTTCAAGACCGTGGGCAGTGCGGCCTGGGATCTGGCTGCCTGCCGGGTCGCCCGGCTCGGTTTGTAGTCAAGTCACACGGGGGTCGGTCGTGCCGGCCCGGACTTACTTGGCTTGCACGTGTTGGCCTATGCAGGCTGCCCAGCCAGGGAAATTGCCGTTTTGCGCGAAATTGCTATTGCGCCGGCAGTCGCTCCAGACGGTGAGCGAAACGGCCGGATCCTGTTGGTATTTCACCATATCGTTGATCGCGTCGACGTAGGGCTTGATACAGCTTTGATAGACCCCGGCGTCGGGCTGGTCGGGGTCGCCCGACTGCTTGGTGGCTTCGTCCGTGCAGTGCTGACGGATCATTTGCTGGGCGACATCCATCTCGCCCTGGGATATATCTTTGATGGGCGCGGCGCTCGCCAGGGCGGGCCACAGACAGAGGGCGGCGAGACACAGGGGGAGGCGTCGTTTCAGGTGCATGGTGTGGCTCGGCTGGCGCATGGCAGGGCGGTCCGGCGCGGGCTACGCGCGGCGAACCGGTCGGAATGGCGTGGCCTCTATTGTAAGCATGTCGAGGCGACTCGTGTGTGGCGCCAGCGCGTCG
>Ga0116226_10001309_pt1 | contig 21483 bp, 27 predicted proteins | sample S1TSphfallax_FD_89692 | JGI IMG/M metagenome (GOLD analysis project Ga0116226, IMG submission 89692) | Host-associated microbial communities from peat moss isolated from Minnesota, USA - S1T2_Fa - Sphagnum fallax MG | ecosystem: Host-associated > Plants > Peat moss > Unclassified | place: USA... | reverse complement strand
TGACTTACCACTGACAGTTTAAAAGCCAGACTGTAATCTCGTTGCGTCCGTTTTATTCCCGTTTCCATTTGACTTCCTTTCCCTCCGGCGGAAAAGTGTCAACCTATTTCAGGACGGGTCACACGCAAATAAAAAAGCCGGATGCGATGAGCAATCCGGCTTTTGTAATGCATTTGACGACCTAAGTAGCAGCAACCTTGCGTGTGCGTGGCTTTGCTGTAGCCTTGGCGACAACCTTCTTTGCAACTGGCTTAGCCTTTGCCTTTGGTGCTGCCTTTGCTTTTGGTTTTGCTGTTGGTGCAACCTTCTTCGACAAAGCGATCAAAGCCTTGCTCAGATCGCTGGCGCGGTCTGCACCTTTCAGGATTTGCTTGGACAGTACAACGCGACCTTCTGCCTGCACTTGTTCCGCCTTGGCCTGTGCTGTTTCCAGAATACGTTGAGCCGATTCGCGAATCACAGCAGCGTATTGTTCCGGGTTGAATTTCGCTGCCGATTTTGCTGCAATTGCCATGGTGTGCTCCTATTGGGTTAGTATCGATGGGAACACTCTAAAACTGGGCAAACGGCAAATGCACTTCCATTTGCGGGGGATGCCGCAAGTGCGATGTTTAGAGCGAACCTTTACATTGCTGCTATGTTGTAAGGCTAAACAGAAAAACTAGAGACTGAAATCTAAATGGCAAGAAAAATCTAGAGGATGCCTTCAGGACGACTCAGCAAATCTAATGCACGGGCTGCGATTTATTTCTAGGGCAACACTGATTAAGTTGCTGCGCTGAATTGTTCTCTACTCCTAGACTGTCCTTTGAAAAGGAAAATGCATGATCAAATGGGATGCACACCTTTGCCTGCCGATACACGCGCGGGCTGATTTTTCTCCCGTCGAACGATTGCGTCAGGCTGGCGTCAATCACGTGTCAATTAACGTCGGTGCGGATATGAATCCGTTGCCGCAGGTGATATCGACCATTGCCGGATTTCGCGCCACTATTGCCCAGTATGCTGATCGCTTCATGCTGGCTGGGACGATAGAGGAAGTACTGTTGGCGCGCGAACTTGGGAAAATTTCGATCAGCTTTGATCTTGAAGGAGCATTGCCATTGCTGGATCAACCGGACATGGTCGCACTATTCGCTGCGCTGGGTGTACGCCAGATCCACTTTGCCTATAACCGTAATAATGCCGTTGCGGATGGTTGTCACGACATCGAACGTGGCTTGACGCCATTGGGGCGCCGCATGGTACAAGCTGTCAACGACGCGGGCATGCTGATGGACTGTTCGCATACAGGGCGCCGTTGCAGCCTCGATATCATGGCGGTATCGCGCCATCCGGTGATCTTCAGTCACGCCAATCCGCTGGCGTTGGCGCAGCATGGGCGCAATGCGACCGATGAGCAAATACGCGCATGTGCTGCAACGGGCGGCGTTGTGGGATTATCCGGCCTGTCTTTCTTTCTTGGATGCGATAAGCCGGATGCCGACGCTATCGCTAAGCATGCGGCTTATGTTGCTGATCTGGTCGGCATCGAGCACGTGGCAATCGGGCTCGACATATGCATCCAGCAAAAAGAGCTGGACGATACACCATGGGGCGGTTTCGATCCTGACTATTGGTGGCCAGCAGAGGCTGGCTATGCACTCGATGATCCACCGGCATTCACGCCGATAGAAACCTGGGCTCAATTGCCTCAAGCATTGCAGAAGGTGGGAATGAGTACCGCCGACGCTGAGTTGGTCATGGGCGGCAATATGCTGCGGGTAGTACAGCAAGTCTGGCCCAAAACAGCATAGGCCAGACAAATTGCATTGAGTCGATTAGCCGCGGCTTGGTATCGTCAAACCTTTTGCAACGGCAGGGCGTGCAACGAATGCTTCCAGGGCACGCTTCACGTGTGGGAAATCAGCGAAGCCCACCAGATCGCCAGCTTCGTAGAAACCTACCAGATTACGCACCCATGGGAAGGTCGCAATGTCGGCGATGGTGTAGGTGTCCCCCATGATCCAGTCGCGCTCGGCCAGCCTGCCGTTAAGCACATTGAGCAGGCGACGCGACTCGGCGATGTAGCGGTCACGTGGGCGCTTGTCTTCGTATGCCTTGCCTGCAAATTTATGGAAGAAGCCGACTTGCCCAAACATCGGGCCGATGCCGCCCATCTGGAACATCAGCCATTGGATGGTTTCATAGCGACTGGCTGCGTCTTCAGGAATCAATTGCCGGGTCTTGTCGGCGAGCTAGATCAGGATCGCGGCGGATTCAAACAGTACCAATGGCTTGCCATCAGGGCCGTTCGGGTCGAGAATCGCTGGAATCTTGTTGTTCGGGTTCACCGATAGGAACTCCGGCGACATTTGATCGTTACTATCGAAGCTGACCAGATGCGGCTCGTAAGCCAAGCCGATTTCCTCCAGCATGATGGATACCTTGACGCCATTCGGTGTCGGCAGCGAGTATAGTTGCAGACGCTCGGGATGCTTGGCGGGCCATTTCTTGGTGACGAGGAATGAAGATAAATCTGTCATGCGTTATCCTTGATCGCGGTGAATACATCGGGACACTAATTGTAGCCGTGTTATGAAAATCGTGATGGCGGCACGCAGCTATTCGGTATAAAGGTGGGTAAGAATGAAATGGTATGAGGGGAAGATTGTCGCGGGTCACGGTGTTGCCAGCGGGCGGGCCGATCATTGCCCATTTCCTGGCGGATCAATACGAACGCAATTGCCATTCTTTTTGGCGCAAGGTATCGATCTCTCAGGATATTATCCAGGTACGCTCAATATCGATATGGCGCCATATATCCCGCATCCGATTCATCCTGTGTTTGACGGTACCTTGAAATGGTTTGGTGATCTGGAGGAGCATTTCCTGCTCTCGCGCATTGTGCTGGATGCGCATGGTCGGCAAACTGAGGGGCTTTGGTATTATCCTGATCCGGCCACCAAGGTTGATCATTTTCAACCGGCTTCGTTGGTCGAATTGTTGTTGCCATGGGTTGCTGGCTTGAATACTGGAGATATCGTCCGAGTCGGTTTTGTCGATGAGGAGCAAGCATGAATGCAGAGTTGGTCGTCACTATGGATGATCTGAATCAAGTACTGGCCCAGACGCCTTTTCTGCAACAGCATGGTTTCAGGGTGAGCGTCTGTACGGTGGGGGAATGTACCCTCGTCGTGCCATTCCAACCTGCGCTGGAACGCCCTGGCGGCATCATCAGCGGCATGACCATCATGGGTGTCGCTGATGTGGCAATGTGGCTGGCGATCATGACGCAACGTGGCACTACTGAGAAGTGGGTGACCTCGGATATGAAGACGGCGTTTTTACGCAGTGGGCGTGAGTCCGACCTTATCTGCGTTGCTCGCACCCTGAAACTGGGCAAGCGTTCTGCATATGGTACGGCAGAGTGCCGCGACAGCCGTGGCGAATTACTATCACACCATACGCTGACCTATGCCAAAGTGGAAGCCTGAACACGCACGCAAGCTCTGGTGATGTACATATTCCTGCGTTCGCTATTCTCCGCTTCCTGATTTGGTCGGAAGTGGTGTATTTTGCTGCCATGCCGACGACAAACTTTGCGCTTCCTCAATCTGATGCGAACTTAATTGTTTGCCGAGCGAATTGCGCAAATCCAGTGCTTCCGCATTGCCACTGGCGGATGACAGGTTCCACAGCATATAGGCAATTACATTATCCTTTTGCACGCCACCGATGCCGTATAAATGCATCATGCCAAGCAGGCGTTGTGCTTCCGCATGCCCATGCTCGGCAGCACGGCGGAACCAGATAACGGAGCGTTGGTAATCCTGCGGCGTGCCTTTGCCGGTGAAGTACATTGCACCAAGTATGTATTGCGCATCGACGTGACCATGGTCGCCAGCTTTTAACAGCCATTGCATCGCCACGCGGTAGTCTTGCGCTACGCCCTTGCCGGAATAGTACATCGTGCCGATCACGTATTGTGATTCGGTTTCGCCCTTGCTTGCCGCTTTCTTGTGCCACTCCAGGGCCTTGTCGAAATCTTGTGCTACGCCGACTCCCATGTAGTACATATGGCCCAACAACTGTTCGGCCTCTGCACTGCCGCTCTCGGCTGCGGCACTCAAATCTTTCAATGCCTGGGCATAGTTGCCTGAGCGATAGTTCGCAAGACCTGTGTCATAAGATGCCCAAGCGCCGGTCTGCGCAGCAGACAGCAGGAGCAAGGCGAATAATTTGACGTATTTGATCATGCCGGTCTCAATGATCCCAGTTTACTTTTCCAAAACCACTGACCTGGGCGTTGTGCACGGTGGGGTTGCCATATACAGTTGCCGAGCCGACACCATGTAAATACATATTGGCGGCATCTTTTGCGTATACTTTGGCGCTGCCGACGCCATTGAGGTAGGTGGTTACCGTATCTGCTTTCAAGTCTTTTGCGTCCAGGCTGCCAACGCCATTGATGTGACAGGTCAATGCCTTGGTTTTTCCAGTCAAAAGCATGTGGCCAGCCCCTGGTAAGTTGACATCGATGCTGTCGCTATCGCCATTATTTAAAGTCATTGCGGCGACCCCGGACGAGCGTGCGGTGATATGTTTATAGTGAACAGTGGCGCTGACTTCTCCTGTTCCATCGACTGTCAGTTGCAAGTTGTCGCCGGAAAATCCCGAAATCTGCACCGTGCCTACGCCATTGGACATGAAGTCCGTCAATTGGGGTAAGGTGAGGTCGATACGTACTGAGGGAACGTGCATAAAGAAACCATGTGTTTCAATGCGCAAGCTATCGCCATTTTGCACGGTGCTGATTTGGTTGGTAGTGTCAGAGTCGCCATAGACCACAAGCGATGGCGTTGGCCCTTGATGTAATTGCAGGGTGCCGATGCCGCCGAAATAAATCCGGGATACCGTGGCGTCGATCGTTCGCGTTTCGCTTGGCGGGTTGTCGGCATAGGCTGAAGTCGATACCAACCCGACGACCAATGCCAGTGTGCTGATCCATTTAAATTGTCCCATCATGTTCTCCCGTCAATAACTGCTCATACAAATGCAAGAACCGGAATGTTTGCCGTCTTGTTGATCAGAACTATATTTTGCTTTCGTTAGGTGCTCCAGCGTATTGCGACACACCGCATAAATTGCGGAATAGTCTGCACATTTCCGGTTCAGTCGGGAACCGGCACATTACGACGAGCGTCTGATATAAGTCAAGCAAGTCGCGAATTCATCCAACGTTAATGTTGGCATATGGCAGCCTGACTATACTGAAATCGGACATAACGCATCTGTTTCGTCGCAGCGCAACATTGTGTTTAATCGGTGATCAAACTCAAAAGGTGGCAATCATGTCGATACGCTGGCAGGACTGGACTGTGGTATTTCTGGGCGCATGGTTGGCCATGTCGCCGTGGCAACTGGAATTCACACTAAACCATCCGGCAACGGCGAATGCCTGTGGCGTGGGGATGGTACTGGTGTTGTTCAATGTGATGTCCGTTGCCCGATTGATGGAATTAGGGCAGGAAATCGTCAATATCATGGCAGGCTTCTGGCTGATCCTGTCGCCGTATTCCCTGAATTTCTCGGAATCCCGCAGCCTGACCCTGGATGCAATGGGTGTTGGTATTGCTGTCGTCTGCCTGGCGTTTTGGCAGATTTTCGATGCAGTGCGGCTGGTACGAAAGTAGGGGGGCGAGCAAGAGGCGGGCATAATACCCGCCTCATTGCATAGGCCCGAACTATCTTACAGCTGCGTCAGCGTGGTTGCATTGAACTTGCAGTTCAAGTTGGTTTCCAGATTGCCGATCGCAGTTTCCAGCACCGTGAATATCTTGGCACGATCCGATGCCGTGCTAAGGTCGAGCGTGGCGCTGCTTGATACCCCAGCAGTCGTCAACGCACTATTGAACGCGGTTTGTGCCTGTGCTGCGCTGATGTACGAGTACGTTCCTGAACTGTTCACATAGGCCAAGGTCTGGAATACGCTGGAGAACACTGTTTCCAGCACCGGTACGTTGAATGCGACGTGATTGGTTGGTGTGACCAATGTGGTCGCGCTGGTGGTTGGAATCGGATTATCGTACAACTGGTCGAGATAGTAACGTACCTGATACGGATACTGCTGATAGGTATTCGATACACCCCAGACCGAGCTGTATGAATTTATGCTGCTCAACGTTGACGTAGTCGCTGTCACTCCCGTGCTGCTGTAACTGGCAACCAGTCCGCCGTAATAACCCTGGTTGTAAGCGACATTTAGCAGGATGTCGAGGAAATTGTTCGGCAGCTTCGTGAAATTGGTCAGCGCATTGTTATATGCAGGCTGCCATGGTGTCGTCCATCCGCCCGGCCCGGTTCCGGTCACGATCAGCGAGACGAAATCGTTATAGTGGAAATAGGCGGTCAGCATCGGGCCGTAGTACTTGTTGTTGAACGATGCCGGAGTGACCTGCGTATATTGCGTCGGCGCAGTCGCCATCGTGTAGCCGATATTCTTTTGAATCGCGATATAGTTGATCAGGGAATGCCCGGCTGGCGTATATGAGCCGGAGACCATGTCTGCGGCGTAATTGTTGATCTGGTATGGGCCGCCCTGGCCAGCACCCATCACGGCTTGCTGGTTCGCGTTGGAGTCGATCAGCGTGCTGCTGTCGGTATAGTATTCGGTCGCAATATTTTCCTGCAACAGCTGACCCATGATGGAACCGTACAGGTAATCCTTGTAGAACTGCATACCTGGATAATATTCCTGTATCAGGTGACCGTACATCACGCCTGCAATCAGGTTAGACATGATCAAGTCGTTGTAATTGCCACCGTCGAGTACCAGTTGATCCTCTGACGAACCTGCGCCCAGCAGCAAATGGAAATTGACGGTGCCGGTGGTTGTGCCTGGAGTCGGTGTAGGCGTAGGTGTCGGTGTCGGTGTCGGGGTGGGCGTAGGTGTGGGAGTTGGTGTCGGGGTGGGCGTAGGTGTGGGGGTTGGAGTCGGGGTTGGAGTCGGTGTGGGCGTTGGCGTACCGCACGCACCGTCACTCGTCCACGGTTGACCGCTGCCTGTGCCGCCGCTACTGGTGGATGGGTTATTGCCCGATGTCCACCAGTTCGCGGTGTAATTGATGCCGTTGTAGCTGGCGGTTTGCCCACCGGTATAAATGGCACTGGTGCTCCATGGCGTATAGCAGGCGGGCAGGGCTGCTTTCACGGCACGCACCATCTGCTTTTGTGTGGCATTTAGCGAATCCTGCGAACTACCGCCGCCACCACAGCCTGCCAGCAGGCCACCGATCACGCCGAACAACACGGTATTTTGGACGTTGATTTTCACTCTTCTCTCCTGTTTGTTTTTGTCAGATTTACAGCAGCAGCGAGGGTGCGATTGAACGATCCTTGCGTCAAGTGGTTTTAAAAATTTACTACCAGTAAAATACCACGTGAAAAAATGTCGTTAATTCGCAAGATGTAATGGTATATATGTACTATTACCACTTCAAATTTTAGGCAAAAGTGGTATTGCTCAAAACAAGACGGAAATTGACCGGTGGCTTGTGTTTATTTGTTCGATCAAAAAGCATTGCTTGTCTTCTATCGAGATGCAACCGACGTGGCGCGACAATATGTCACATACCCTGATGCGCTTGAATTCCCTACAATCCTTGCCTTATTGAACAGGTCTATTTCAGAGGATTGGATGTCGAATTACATTGGCGCAGCTGCAAATCAAATCATCACGCGCAAGACTCTTGGGTTCGCAATCGGGGCTGCGCTCCTGATGGGAAGTAATGCCGTATTTGCCTGTGCTACCTGCGGATGCTCCTTGTCGTCCGATGGCGCGCTCGGATATTCCACTACTTCGGGCTGGGGCATCAGCCTCGACGATACCTATATCAATCAGGATCAGTTGCGCAGTGGCCGTGGCTCTGTCTCGCCACAACAGGTGCAGTCGATCAACGGCCAGGAAGTCGAAAAAGATACGATCAACCGTTATCTGACCTTGGGCGTCAGCTATTCGCTCGATGCAGACTGGAACTTCAAGCTGCTCGCACCTTATATCGACCGCAATCACACCACCTACGGTACCGATGCGACCTTGCCGCTGACGGCCTCGCAGGTCAGCAGCGCGAATGTATCCAGCATTGGTGACGTGAAGCTGATCGGCAGCTATCAAGGTTTGCTGCCGACACGCAATCTTGGTCTGCAACTAGGTATCAAGTTGCCGACAGGAGATTACGGCGGCCCCAGCGCGAGCAACAGCAATAACATTGTCGGGCAGGGTGCAGTGGGGCGCAGTCCGGTCGGTTTTGGCCCGACGGGGAATTCAGCATCCAGCTATCTAGATACCAGTCTGCAGGCAGGTAATGGCAGTACTGACCTGATTCTCGGCGCTTACTACTATCAGGCGATCAGTCAGGATTTCGACGCATTCGTCAATGCGCAATTCGAGTTTTCCGTGCGCCATAACCTGAACGACGCTGGTGACGATTACCGGCCTGGCAATCAATCGACGATCAGTTTCGGCGTACGCTATGAGGCTAATCCAAAGATCGTGCCGCAATTGCAGGTCAACATCACGACCAAGAGCAATGATCAGGGGACATTGGCGGACGTCAACGATACCTCCGGTACGGTCGCCTATTTGAGCCCCGGCATCACCTTCAGCGTTGCGCCCAACCTGCGTATGTACGGCTTCCTGCAAGTGCCGGTTTATAGCCAATTGGGCGGCTATCAGTTATTCCCGCATTACACGGCAACAGCTGGTGTCAGCTACCACTTCTGATTTGCCGGATTAATGTGACTTCGGCACGCGTTGCGCAGGATCATAGAAGAACTGTTCCTGCGCAATGCGTTCGCCTTCCCAGCGCTGATAGGCGAGTTCTTCCATGTGCGTATGGGTTCCATCGGCCCATTCGAAATGGAAAATCCAGCGTATCACCACATGATCGCCATTGATGAATACGGGACGCACGCATCGAGACTCGACTGACTTCGCGCGCGCCATTACCTTGCGCTCGTTAGCTGCATGCGCATCACGTCCGATGCGTGGTGGTGCTAAGTTTTCCTGCATCGTTGATTCTGCTGCATAGAATTGCTCGACGGCTTCGACGTGCTCATTGCGCTCGACCATCGCAATGAATTTTTCCAGTGTTTCCTGACTAGGCATTCTGTGGATCTCCGTGGATATGAGGCAAAGGGGCTAATGAACCAATGCTTCCAACACATCAGTTGTATTCACAACGGCACAATATTCACCATGAAGATTCGCGAGCGCCATGTTATGTACTTCATCGGCACTGCGCAAACGGCCACTCCAATCGTTCAGGGCGAACGTGAACGTAGCGTCGGCCACCATGTAAGTATCGAAACCGAGGTTGCCTGCCATGCGCACTGTCGCATCGACCGAATTGCTGCTCGATACGCCAACCACAATCAGTGGAGCATGTTCGTGGTGACGTAATTGTTCTTCCAGATCTGTGCCGATGAAGGCGCTATTGGTGTGCTTGACGATGATCGTCTCGCCATCGTTTGGCAAGACTTCCGGCTTGAACTGATTGCCTATCTGGCCGGGACGGTAGGTCGAATTTGGCTCTGTAGAGTCATGCTTCACGTGATAGACCGGCATGCCGCGTTCGCGCCATGCAGCGAGTAAGCGTCCTGCGTTCCTTTCCGCCTCTGGGTTATTGCGCTGACCCCAGCTTGGATTATCCACGGCCAACTGCAAGTCGATCAGCAACAGGGTAGCGCTGGAAGGTAGGGAGGTCAGCGGATAAGCAGGCAGCGGCATGTCAGAATCCTCAAAAAATGTTGGAATGACATTATGCGGCAGATTCAATAAGGCCGTAGCGCGGTCATTTTTTGGAATGCCTTATACTTGCATCCACAACATTTTTTGACCTTGGAATAAGCCATGAGCAAACTCTCCATCAGCACGGCATTCGACTCGGGTGCCATCGACGTCGTCAGTGTTGCTGACCATCACGATATCCAATTGAATATTCGCGCAGATAATGCCAGCGAATTTGCACAGTGGTTCCACTTCCGCCTGCAAGGCGCGTCTGGCTTGCCAGTGACGATGCGTTTCCTGAATGCAGGAAAGTCCGCTTACCCTGGTGGTTGGGAAGGCTATCAAGCGGTTGCCAGCTACGACCGCGACCACTGGTTCCGCGTGCCGACAAGTTATGACGGCAAGGAAATGACCGTCAAGTTCACGCCGATTGCGCATAGCGTCTATCTTGCCTATTTCGAGCCGTATTCGTGGGAACGTCATCTGGACTTGCTGGGCTTCGCTGCTTCGCACGAAGATGTCACGATTGAACACCTTGGCAAGACTATCGATGGCCGCGACATGGACTTGCTGATCGTCGGCGAACCTGCTGAGGGTAAGAAGAAGGTTTGGCTGATTGCGCGTCAACATCCGGGCGAAACAATGGCCGAATGGTTCGTCGAAGGTTTCCTGCACCGCTTGCTGGATGCTGATGACCCGGTTTCCCGTATGTTGCTGAAAAAATGCGTGTTCTACGTCGTGCCGAACATGAACCCGGACGGCTCAGTGCGCGGCAATCTGCGTACCAATGCTGCAGGCTCGAACCTGAACCGCGAATGGCTGGAGCCATCGATGGAAAAGTCGCCGGAAGTCTATCTGGTACGCCAGAAGATGATGGAAACCGGCATGGACTTGTTCCTGGATGCGCACGGCGACGAAGCATTGCCATACAATTTCGTTGCTGGCGCAGAAGGCAATCCGAATTACAGCCAGCGTTTGGAATCGCTGGAAAATGTATTCAAGGCAGCATGGTTGCAAACCTGCCCGGACTTCCAGACCGAATTCGGCTACGAACGCGACAAGCCGGGCGAGGGTAACATGACGATTGCCACCAACTGGATCGTCAAGCAGTTCGATTGTCTGGCTTACACCATCGAAATGCCATTCAAGGACAACGCCAATCTGCCAGATGAAGAATACGGCTGGAGCAGTGTACGTTCAATGAAGCTGGGTGCAAGTGTATTGCAGCCGGTATTGGCAGTGCTCGACAAGCTGCGATAAGCTGCATTAAGCAGCGACCACGCTCTACTCAGGAAGCGGTACGGCCAATATCATCTGTGGCCGTACCCGCTCCGGCATCCCATCTATTGGCGCTGTGACTGTACCAACAGTTTTCGCGCCGCACGCCTGGTAAAAAGCTTCAGCATGCGGATCGGCGTCGATAGTCATCGTCGTTGCGCCACCTTGTGCTGCGATATTTACCGCATGCTGCAACATTGCGCGACCAACGCCACAACCTATGAAGGTCGGTAGTAACCATACATGTTCCAGCGCCCAGATTTCCTGATTGCTTGAATCCAGTTGCAACACATAGCACCCTGCGATCCGACCATCGCATTCGACCGCATATGCATGGGATTCAGCGATGAGTTGCTCACTGATCGTCAAACCTTCGCGCCATGCTTCAATCTGCGCTGCGGAGTAGGGCCAATATGCTTTTGATTCCATTGCAACCGCAGTCAGTATGGCGGCTTCACCACTGACTGCTGCACGTATCTTGATGACAGGTTTGCTTGAATTTGGCATCGCGGCGATATCACGAATGCGTCATATCCAGTGGATTGACCCATTCATCAAACTCCGAACCGGACAGGTAGCCGAGTTCAATCCCGACTTCACGCAGTGTCTTGCCTTCATGCAGCGCAGTCTTCGCAATCTTAGCAGCCTTATCGTAGCCGATGTGGCGATTCAGGGCTGTAACCAGCATGAGGTTGTTTTGCAGGTTACGTTCGATTACAGGCAGGTTCGGCTCGATGCCAGCTGCGCAATGTTCAGTGAACGCATGGCAGGAGTCCGCCAGCAGTGCAATGCTTTCCAACACGTTATGCACCATCACAGGCTTATAAACGTTCAGCTGGAAATTGCCTTGACTGCCTGCAAATGCAACGGTGGCGTCGTTGCCGAACACTTGTGCGCAGACCATCGATAGCGCTTCGCATTGCGTTGGATTAACCTTGCCCGGCATGATCGATGAACCCGGTTCATTCTCAGGGATGTGAATCTCGCCGATCCCACAGCGTGGGCCACTGGCCAGCCAGCGCACGTCGTTCGCCATCTTCAGCAAGCCACCTGCCAGCGTACGCAATGCTGCCGATGTGTTGACCAATGCATCGTGGGCAGCCAGTGCGAAGAATTTATTCGCAGCCGACCGGAACGGTGAGCCTGTGATAGACGCAATCTGCGCGGCGCAGCGGTCGCCGAATTGTGGATGCGCATTCAGGCCAGTGCCGACAGCAGTGCCACCGATTGCCAGATCGTATAAGCCATTCAATGCATGTTCGACGGACGCCAGGCCGAAATCAATCTGTGCAACCCAGCTGCCGATTTCCTGACCTAAGGTGATCGGTGTTGCATCCTGTAAATGCGTACGACCAGTCTTGACCGTATCGGCAAATTGCTTCGCTTTGGCATCCAGCGTATCGCGCAGTGCTTTTACTGAAGGCAGCAGGGTGTTCTTCAATTCGGTGACAACCGCAATATGCATCGCTGTCGGAAACGTATCGTTGGATGACTGACCGCGATTGACGTGATCGTTCGGATGCACGGGCGCTTTGCTACCCATCTCGCCGCCCATGATTTCAATCGCGCGGTTGGATATCACTTCATTCGCATTCATATTCGACTGCGTGCCGGAGCCCGTTTGGAAAACCACGAGCGGGAAGTGATCGTTCAACTTGCCTTCAACTACCTCGCTGGCAGCTTTGTCGATAGCGGCGGCGATTTCCTTCGGAATTTCGCCCAGTTCTGCATTCGCCAGCGCCGCGGCCTTCTTCAGAATCCCGAGCGAGCGAATCACGGGGTATTGCCATTTGAAGCGATCCACGCCGATAGGAAAGTGATGCACGGAGCGCTGCGTTTGCGCGCCCCAGTATTTGTCGGCGGGGACTTCGATATTACCCATCGAGTCGCTTTCAATGCGTGTTGATTGTTCCATGTAAGCCTCTGCTAAGAATGAGTTCTACTGATTGCTTGCTGACTATTTGCCCTTGCGTGTGCGCTCGAACTTGCGCCAATATTGAAATTCATCCTCATGAACTTCCAGGTCGATTTCCATGACGCGTGTTTGCAGGCGTTCCTGCACTTCCGCTACGGCCTTGTTGTAAACCAGCGGGCCGATCTCCTCAAGAAAATAGGAGAGCAAGGTGCCAGCCGTGACATTGCCGATTGGCTCGTCCATGTTTTCCTGGAAGTATCGCTGAATGGATGCAATCGCCTGTTCGCGATCTTGTTTGGTGAGTTCTATCGTCATAGGGACGTCGTAGCAAGGGATGAATCGGATTGATAACGGGATAGTCGCTGTTGCAGCGTGCTGGTATGCAGCTCGAACAGGTGATGATCGAAATCGTAAAAGTAGAGCGATTGCCCTTCGCCATCAACACGATCACGCGGTGGCTTGATCTCAACGTCGATGGCACGCAAACGCGCCTCGAAATGCGGGAGATCGGCGTTCGCTATCTTAAACGCCGTGTGACGATAGGTGCGCTCTTGTGATGGCTCGCCTTCCATGCAGGCAATCCAGATGCCACCGAGCAAAAAGAATTTTTCGTGTGACAGAGAAAAGTTTTTCGCAGCACTGTCATACACCTCTTGCGCGCCAAGACCATCGCAAAAAAAGCGTGTTGCCAGTTGCAGGTCACGCACGATGAAAGTGATGTGACTCAAACCTTCGATGTTGCCATTTACTGTATTTGTCATGGCAATATTATAGTGAGATATCCGGCACACCGCTTGACGGGTAACAAGCGCGTGGTTGACAAGAAGGCGTGGAACTGGGATTATTGCAGCATGAAATCAACTAACGTAACTGCAATCGTTCAATACTGGTGGCGTCGCTAATTCAGCGCGGCCATTCCCTTTTGTATTACGATTAGTCTTACGTTCTATTTAAAAATGCCGCCATCGATGGGCGGCATTTTTATTGATGCTGATGGATATTGATGGCGCGATATTGCGGAGTCATCATGCATCAAAACACAACAAATCAAGCAGCCAAAATCATCCTGACAGGCGATCGCCCCACTGGCCCATTACATCTCGGCCATTACGTCGGCAGCTTGCGTAATCGCGTGCGGTATCAGCGCGATTATCGTCAGTTCATCATCATCGCTGATGCGCAAGCCTTGACCGACAACATGAACGACCCCGACAAGGTGCGGCGCAATATGATCGAGGTTGCGCTCGATTATCTGGCTGTCGGCATCGATCCGACATTATCGACCATCTTCATCCAGTCGCAGGTGCCGGAACTGGCAGAACTGAGCTTCTATTACCTGAATCTGGTCACCGTCGCTCGCCTGGAGCGTAATCCCACCGTGAAAGAAGAAATCCGCCAGCGTGGTTTTGAACGTGATTTGCCAGCCGGTTTCCTGACTTATCCGGCCAGCCAGGCTGCGGATATCACGGCATTCAAGGCATCACTGGTGCCAGTTGGCGCAGATCAGGTGCCGATGATCGAGCAGACCAACGAGATTGTACGTCGCTTGAACTTCATCGCCGGACGCGAGGTGCTGGTCGAAACCGCTGCATTGGTGCCAGAGGTCAGCCGCTTGCCGGGTATCGACGGCAAGGCGAAAATGAGCAAGTCATTGAATAATGCGATCAATCTTAGCGCAACAGCAGATGAGGTTACTGCAGCGGTGAAGAAAATCTATACTGACCCGCTGCATCTGCGTGTTGAAGATCCCGGTCATATCGAAGGTAATGTCGCCTTCACCTACCTGGATGCGTTTGATCGTGATCAGACAGGATTGCAGGAAATGAAGGCGCATTACCAGCGCGGCGGTTTGGGTGACAGCGTCGTCAAGAAGCGCCTGGAAGCCTGCCTGCAAGATTTGCTGACGCCGATGCGTACACGTCGCGAGGAATTCAGCAAGGATCGTGCTTATGTGATGGAATTGCTGAAGCAGGGTACGCAGAAAGCGAGAGAGGTTGCCGCCCGCACTACAGATGAAGTGAAGGCGGCATTAGGCTTATCGTATTTCTGAAGCTGCTTACATCAGCTTGCGATAGATGACGAAACCTGTCTTTTCGGCGACCTGGTTGTATAGCGCCATCGCGGTATGATTAGTTTCGTGCGTTTGCCAATAGACGCGATCGACGCCGTCGGTACGTGCTTTCTCGTACACGGCTTCGATTAGCGCACGACCTACTCCTTTACCGCGCAAGGACGGATCGGTGAACAAGTCCTGTAAATAGCAAGTCGGCCCTTTGATTGTCGTGTGGCGATGATAGAGAAAATGTACGAGGCCAACCAGCTTGCCGTCGTATTCTGCCACCAGTGCGTGCATGGGCTCATAGGCGTCGAAGAAGCGTGACCACGTAGATTGCGTGATCTCCATCGGTAAAGCTGTGTCGCCACTGCGACCATAAAAGGTATTGTAGCCATCCCATAGCGGTAGCCATGCATCGAAATCATGCTTCTTTGCGGCACGTACGATCGGTTTGTCTTGCATTGTTAGTGTTTCCTCTTTTAGCAATTGCACGCGATTGCTTCGGTGTTTGTTATTGATCCGGCATCGCTGCCTGTCGTTATCGGATTGCCGTCACGCTGCCAGAAATCCAGGCCACCCAGCATTTCCTTAACCTTGAAGCCGAGCGACGCCAGCTTGTAAGCACCTTTGGTCGAAGCATTACAGCCTATGCCATCGCAGTAGGTGACATAAGTTTTATTGCGATCCAGCTGCTTTGTGCTATCTGCGTTCATTGTCCTGTGCGGGAAGCTGATTGCGCCCGGCACATGCCCATCGCGATACGCCGCCTCATTACGTGCATCAACCACGACAATTTCGTCGCAGCCGTTGCGTAAATCTTCGGCGACGTCCCATGCATCGGTATGGTAAGCGAGCATCGTACGCTGGAAATTGCATGTATCTACCGGCGCTGCTGCGGGTATTTCTAGTACATAGGATTTGGGCTGGTTCATCGATTTCCCTCTTGGTGAAAGTATGAAACTGAGAAGATTGTAGGAGTAAAGAGGTCTTATAATTGATACCAATTTCTTATATCTGATAAGACCAGTTGATATGGCAAATGGCAACTCTTCGGTATGGCTGGCGTTGTTCGCCTCGGAAGCGAGCGATGCGCGCAGCCTGCGTGAACAGACCTGCGCGGTAGTGCGCAAAGCAGTCAATGGCGGGCAATTGAAGTTCGGTGAACGCCTGCCATCAAGCCGATTGCTGGCGGGTGATCTTGGCGTGTCCCGTGTTACGGTGGAGGCGGCATATAGCCAACTGGAGGCTGAGGGTTATCTGACGCGCAAGGCAGGTGGCGGCACGTTCGTCGCTGTGCAGGTGAATCACAACACGCCATTGCGGCAAGTTCGGTCAACAGTGAGGCTTTCAAGGCGAGGGGAAGCTATATTGGCTGGTGGTGGTTGCTTCGACCCGCTGATTCCGCATGCTTTCGATGCTGGTTCACCTGATTTGCAGGCGTTCCCGTTGGATATCTGGCAGGCGCTCAGTCATCGCTTGTTGCGCCGTAGCGGTCGTGGTCTGCTTGGCTATGGCGATCCTGCAGGATATCGCCCGCTACGCGAAGCGATTGCGCATTACCTGAACCAGTCGCGCGGTGTGCGTTGCGATGCAGGGCAGGTGATCGTCGTCAGTAGTTCTCAGCAAGCCTTGCAATTGACAGCGTCATTGCTATTGGATGTTGGTGACACAGTATGGCTGGAAGAACCGGGCTACCTTGGCGCGCGCAATGCCTATGCGGCACAAGGTGCAAAGCTGGTCCCTGTACCTGTCGATATGGATGGCATGGATGCAAGGCAGGCACAGGGCAAGTCGCCGAAGTTGATCTACCTGACACCTTCACATCAATACCCAACCGGTGCGAGCTTAAGCTTGTCGCGCCGGGTTGAGTTGCTGGAGTATGCGCAACGCTTCGAAAGCTGGATCGTTGAAGACGACTACGATAGCGAATTCCACTATGATGGGCGTCCGCTACCTGCAATGCAAGGCTTGGATAGGCATGGTCGCGTGATCTATGTCGGCACCTTTTCCAAAGTGTTATTCCCATCGTTGCGGTTGGCTTATCTGGTGCTGCCGCCTGAGCTGGTCGATGCATTCACACTGGCGCGTACGGTACAGGACGGGCATAGCGCACAATGGACGCAAGCTGTTACTGCAGCCTTCATCGAAGAAGGGCATTTCGCTTCGCATTTGCGGCATATGCGGCAGCTCTATCATAGCCGTCGTGATTTGCTGTTGTCGGAGATTACCAATCGGCTGGATGGTTGGCTGCAACCATTGCCGACATCGGGTGGATTGAAGCTGGCGGCATGGCTGCCCAAAGGTAAAGAGGCGAAGTTCACGCGTACAGCAGCACGCCTTGGTGTGGCGACACCTGGCCTGTCTGAGCAATATCTGGAAACATCGAGGGATGGTTGGCTGCTTGGTTTTGCTGCATTGTCCAACGAGCAGATTCGCGCTGGTGTCGCGGCATTGGAGCTTGCTGCGGCGAACGGCCGCTAAAAAACGTAGATGGCTTGCGCACGGAAGGTGGTCGCGCTCTGACCATCGGATACATCGAATAGCAAGCCTGCGTTGTATTTCAACTCGCGTTCTTCGCCGAGATGGATGCTTCCGAACAGGGCGGGGCCAAGCCGATGCGATTGCTGATCGTGCGGCGCCCAATGATTCCACGTGCCGACATCGCCAAACCCTTGCAGGCCGAAATCAACCGGGAAATTCCAATGATGCTTCACCTGCCATTGATAACCAAGCTGCATCGTGTTGGAAAAGTCAGCAAGATAATTGCGTTGGAATAGTAAATTGAAATTCCAGCGCGTCAAGCCAATATCGCCTTGGAACAAGGGGCCGACCGTTACCTGGTAGCCTTGTGTGCGATCAGCTTCGTATTCAATTTCGGTATAGAGTCCGACATCGATGGGATATTGCCCATTCGTCAGACGGAATGTATTTTGCAGGGCTGCGGAATCGAATTCAGTATTGTCGCTGCCGCTACGTGCCCAGCCGACATAGAACTCGCTGAACCAGTAATCCGTCAGGCCGTAGCCGAAGCCTATGGTGGATGCGCTTTGCGTTGCTTGCCCGGATTGCCTGATCGCCCCGATGTGGAAATCAATCTGTCGTTCGCCATCGTCGGAATAGGTGGAGAAGACGATATCGTCAGGGTCGGCTACTGCTGCGGTAGATAAAAATAGACAGACTGAAGCGATAGCAAACGACAGTAGCTTCATCTTCGGCGCCTGCGTTCGGTTGGCGATGGTGGACGATGACGTTAATTTATGCTGCTGTGGTCGGAATTCGTTGCTTTTCTTCCGTGAACCATTCGAACAGTATCAGGCCAATGATGGAGCCAATCGGAAAAAATATCATCGAGATGATCACCCATAGCGCTGTGTTGCGCTCTAGTCTGGTAGCCGCGATACCGACAAAAATAAAGTGCAGGATTGTGCTAATCCCGATTGCCATGCCGAGTGCAGTCATCAATAGCGCGGAGTGGAGAACATGCGTGTTCAGTGGCGGCAGGAAACAGGCCGTGCTGCCTACGGAAATGCAAAGCGTTACCGCAGCAGCGGAAATGGCGTTATGTGCGCATTGATTTTGCATGATCCTCTCCATTTTTCTTTTCTTCCGAGGCAATCAAAGAGGATATTAGCCGAATTCGTCAGTATTTTTGCGTAATGTATGTGCTTTTTGTCGGCTATTTTTCATGCTCGTTTGCAATGCATTTCACGAAATAATACTGGCGACATGCCGAAACGTCGCTCAAAAGCTTTCGATAGTTGTCCGGCACTGGTGTAGCCAGTCTTGATAGCAATTTCCTTCAATGTGATGGATGAATTCAATAACACGCGGGTGTGATCCAAACGTAAGGTTTCGACAAAATGCGCCGGAGTCTGGCCGACCGAACTGGTGAATTTCCGGTGAAAACTGCGATCCGACATTGCCATTTTTTCTGCCAGCGTCGGTACATCCAACGGATGCGCCAGATTGTCGCGCATCCAGTGGATCAGCTTGGCGAATGGCGCGTCAGCCTTTGTCTGCGCGCTCAATAGTGGACTGAATTGCGATTGATTGCCTGGACGGCGTGCGTAGAGCACCAGCCGACGTGCGATTGCGTTCGCTATCGGGCTGCCCAGATCTTGCGAGACCAGTTCCAGGCACATGTCGATGCCGGTGGTTACACCAGCGGATGTCCAAAGCTTGCCATCCTGCACGAACAGCGCGTTGGAATCGACCTCTGCCTTCGGGAAGAGTTGTGCCAACTCCGTACAACCAGACCAATGGGTGGCAACACGTTTGCCATCGATCAAGCCATATGCTCCCAGCGCAAAAGTACCGGTGCAAATTGAACCAAAGCGCGATGCTTTGGCGCAGCTTGCTTGTACCCATTGTTCAACCACTGTGTTCTTGCCGAGATCGCGCAAGGCATCATCATCGCCGCCGACAATAAGCAAGGTATCGATTGAGTCCGGTGGGACATCTTTCAACGATTCGGTTGCAATGGCGACGACTGAATTGCTTTGCACCATGCCGCCGCATTCAGAGACGATGCGCACATCGTAGTGCTTGCGGCGTACGGCGTCATTGGCTCCACAAAACACGGAAGCAGGGCCAGTCACATCCAGAATCTGGGTGCCGGGAAAAGTGAGCAAGGCTAAGCGATGTGGTTTTTGCATTGGCAGATATTAGCTTGTTTTTGTCATTTGTGCCAATCGCAGTGTCATTAGAATTGCATTTGTCGATGACATGATGGAGGGAAGAATGCTGGAGTTAAGGCCAAGCTGTGAGCATTGCAACAAGGCATTGCCGCCAGAGGCGGGCGATGCACGCATCTGTTCGTTTGAATGTACGTTTTGTGCCGATTGCGTGGAAACGCTGCTGCATAACGTCTGTCCGAATTGCGGTGGTGGCTTCGCTCCACGTCCCGTTAGGCCGCAGCAGGATTGGAGTGGTGCCAATTATCTCGGCGCTTATCCGGCATCCACTCTGGTTCGACATCGCCCGGTTGATCTGGCTCGACATGCAGAGTTGCTGGCGCGCCTGGGCGAGTTACCGACGCAGGAGCGCTGAATTTTTAGGAGTGTGAAATGAGTGAAAGAATCGAAATCGGTTTTTTGTTGTACCCGCATGTGACGCAACTTGACATGACAGGGCCGGTGCAGGTGTTAAGCCGTGTTCCCGGCGCACGTGTGCATTTGCTCTGGAAGGACATCCTCCCGATTGTGACTGATGCGAACTTTTCCATCAATCCAACGACGGCGTTTGCAGATTGTCCGCAATTGGATGTGTTGTGCGTCCCTGGTGGCGTAGGCATCGCGGCGCAAATGCAAGATGCGGAGGTGTTAGCCTTCCTCAGGCAGCAAGGAGAAAAGGCGCGTTATGTCACGTCAGTCTGCAACGGCTCGCTGCTGCTTGGTGCGGCAGGATTGATCGATGGCTATCAATCGGCCTGTCATTGGATGTGGCGGCAATTTCTGCCGCGCTTTGGCGCGACGCCGGTGAACGCGCGCGTGGTGCGGGATCGTAATCGATTCTCTGGTGGCGGCGTCACGGCCGGGATCGATTTCGGTTTTACCCTGGCGGCGGAATTGGCCGGTGCTGACGTGGCGAAAGCCATCCAGCTTGGCCTGGAATATGATCCGCAACCGCCGTTCGATTGCGGCTCGCCTGAAAAGGCCGGGCAGGAACTGGAAACGCGTTTGCGTGACAGGCAGCGTGAACGACTTGCACAGTTCGAGCAACAACTTGAATCAGTCGCCCTGTATCCTGCGAACGATAAGGTCAAGGCAGCATGAATTGCTGATACTTTTTCAGAATTGCATCATAAGTGCCGTTGCCGCGTATGATCTTCAACCCCGCATTGAAGCGATCACGTAACGCGGCGGTACGAAACGCCGCCTTGCGCGGATTCGGCGGGAAAATGGGATGAAAGGTCACAGGCAGATTGCCATCAATCGATGGCATCATGTGTTCACTAAAGTAGCGGAAAATCAGCCTGTCCCCAACAGCAACGTCAACCCGGCCTGTGTATAGCAGATTGTCCTGGATCAGTTGGTAAGGATATTCCTTGTAATCCTTGTGATGTGTCACCAAAGCGTTAAAGCGTGAACCCAATATCACACTGGCGTTCTGGAATCCAGCGACCGAATAATTACTGAGATCGTCGATGCTGTTTAATTCGATATGGCGATTGGTCAATGTCGTGGCAACATTTTGGTAGGTGATATAGCTATCGGAAAAATAGTACTCATCGCCGATACCTTCGTCGGTCGTCATCAAGCCGTCGATCTGGCCTGCTTTAAGCATGTCAAGCCCGCGTGATGGCGGGAAATGCATGGGAATCATCTTGCAACCGCTTGCTGCCAGAGCTGGTCCCGGAAATTCAGACAGTGGTTTAAGTGGTCGCTTTGCTTCACAATCTCGGTCGGAAGGCCGGAAACAGGAGCAAGAGCATGACCAAGAGAACAAGACGAAACCATTCTGGGA
>Ga0116226_10001308_pt1 | contig 21491 bp, 16 predicted proteins | sample S1TSphfallax_FD_89692 | JGI IMG/M metagenome (GOLD analysis project Ga0116226, IMG submission 89692) | Host-associated microbial communities from peat moss isolated from Minnesota, USA - S1T2_Fa - Sphagnum fallax MG | ecosystem: Host-associated > Plants > Peat moss > Unclassified | place: USA... | reverse complement strand
GCCTGCTCCAGGTAATCTTCGTGCTGGCCCGCCAAGATCGGGGGGGTGGGCGTGATGGGATTTTCCGCGCCCGCGCCATTGGCGCCGTGACAGGCACCGCAGGCAGCCACCTGTGCGGGCGCCTTGCCCGCCACCGCGGTGCTGGGCTTGATCGGCTCCCCACCCTGCAGGTAGGCCGCGATATCGGCCATGTCTTGGTCGCTCAAGGACACCGCCTGCGCATGCATGGTGGCGTGCGGGCGCTCCCCGCTGCGATATTCCTGCAGTGCCGCGATCAGATAAGAGGCGGTCTGGTGACGCAGCTTCGGCACGCTGTAATCAGGGTAGGCGTTCTTGTACGTGTCGAGGCCGTGACACCCGTAACAGGTGTAGAACTTTTTCTCGCCGATCACCGGGTCGCCGGCCGTCGGTCCGCCCTCTGCATGCGCGCCGGATGACAGACTCAAACTCAAAGCTGTGCCGGCAAGCAACGCCAGGGCATTCGATCGCGAAAGCATCTACATCTCCGAACCACACGGGTTCTTCCGGGAGCGCTGATGTTAAAGACTGGCAGCCCAAATTGCCACCTAATGCACCGGCGGCTCTAGAGAAGGTTGGCCAGGTCCTGCAAAAACGCCGGATCCGTGGGCTTGGTGGTGGGTGGGTATCTGCAGGACAGCCGACCCTCGCGGTCGATGAGGAATTTCTCGAAGTTCCAGCCGATGTCGCCGGAGTAGCCGTTTTCGGGCGCGGTCAGCCACGCGTACACGGGATGGCGGTGCGCACCGTTGACGTCGATTTTTGCCGCCAAAGGAAACGTGACGCCGTAGTTCACCGAGCAGAACTGCTGAATTTCCCCGGCGCTGCCGGGTTCCTGCGCACCGAACTGATTGCAGGGAAAACCGACGATCGTGAAATTCTTGTCTTTGAGTTCCTCGTACAACTCCTCGAGGCCGGCGTACTGCGGGGTCAAGCCGCACTTGCTCGCCACGTTGACGGCCAAAGTCACCTTGCCGCGCAGCGGCTCGAGAATGTTGGCGCTGCCGTCCAAACCTGGTACGTTGAAATCGTAAAAACTCTTCATGGGCGCTCCTCCTCAGGCAGCGTGGTCGCGTTTCTTCAGGTGCACCAACAACAAGGACACCGCAGCGGGCGTCAGCCCGGGAATGCGCGCCGCCTGTCCCAGCGTCTCGGGACGCACATCGACCAGACGCTGTCGCACTTCGTTCGACAAACCGCTCACCTGGCCGTAATCGATGTCGCGCGGCAGCCGCAACGTCTCATGCCGCAGCTGTCGATCGATCTCCTCGCTCTGCCGTTTCAGATAACCAGAATACTTGGCCTGTACCTCGACTTGCAGTTTCACCTGCTCGCAAAGACGTTCATCCGCCTGCCATTCCTCGCCAGCGGACGGTGCCGCATGCCGCAAATCCTCGTAGACCAGCTCAGGCCGCCGCAGCAAATCGATCGCATGCGACTCGCGGGCCAGCGGCGCGCCCAATTTCTCCAGCAGCGCTGCATCGACCTGGTGCGGATGCACCACGGCCGCGCTCAGGCGCGCGATCTCCGCGTCCACGGCCGCGCGCTTGGCTTCGAACAACCGCCACCGCGTATCGTCCACCAGGCCGAGCTCCCGGCCGATGGTCGTGAGGCGCAAGTCGGCGTTATCCTCCCGCAACGACAGGCGATACTCCGCGCGGCTGGTGAACATGCGGTACGGTTCAGGTGCGCCGCGCGTGATCAAATCATCGACCAGCACGCCGAGGTAGGCGTCGCTGCGTTTCGGCCACCACGCGGCCCGGCCGGCGGCGGCGAGCGCAGCGTTCGTGCCTGCCAGAAGGCCTTGCGCCGCGGCCTCCTCGTAGCCGGTGGTGCCGTTGATCTGGCCGGCAAAATACAGAGACTCGAGATGCTTGCTCTGCAGACTGAAATGCAGGTCTCGAGGATCGAAGAAATCGTATTCGATCGCGTATCCCGGGCGCGTGATGTGGGCGCGCTCGAACCCCTTGATGGTGCGCACGAATTCCATCTGCACATCGAACGGCAGGCTGGTGGAAATGCCGTTCGGATAGATCTCGTGCGTGTCCAGGCCTTCCGGCTCGACGAATATCTGGTGCGAGTGCTTGTCCGCGAAGCGCACCACCTTGTCCTCCACCGACGGGCAATAGCGCGGACCCACGCCCTCGATCAAGCCGGTGAACAGCGGCGAACGCGCGGTCGCAGCACGGATGATGTCGTGAGTGCGCTCGTTGGTGGCGGTAATGTGACAGGGCAGTTGCCGCGGATGTTCGCGGCGGGTCCCCAGATAGGAGAACACGGGACGCGGCTCATCGCTGTGCTGCTCGCGCAAATGCGTGTAATCGATGCTGCGGCCATCGATGCGCGGCGGCGTGCCGGTCTTCAAGCGGCCCACGCGCAACTTCAGCTCGCGTAATCGCGCCGCCAGGCGCAGGGAGGGCGGGTCGCCGGCGCGGCCTCCGGGATGGCTCTCCATGCCGACGTGAATCCTCCCGCCGAGAAAGGTGCCCACGGTGAGCACCACCGAACGGGCACGAAATTCGATGCCGCTCTGCGTGACCACGCCCGCCACGCGGCCGCCGTCCAACAGCAAGTCGCCCGCTTCCTGCTGAAAGATCTGCAGGTTGGGCTGCGACTCGAGCATGCGGCGGATCGCACGTTTATACAGTTGCCGGTCCGCCTGCACGCGGGTCGCGTGTACCGCCGGACCCTTGCTCGCATTCAACGTCCGAAATTGGATACCGGCCTGGTCTGCCGCGCGCGCCATGGCACCGCCGAGCGCGTCGATTTCCTTGACCAGATGCCCCTTGCCGATTCCGCCGATCGCGGGGTTGCAGCTCATCTGTCCGAGCGTTTCGATATTCTGGGTCAACAGCAGGGTGGGCGCGCCCAAGCGTGCGGCGGCGAGGGCGGCCTCGGTACCGGCATGACCGCCGCCGATGACGATGACTGCGTATTCCTGCGCGAAGCGCATGGGGCTCCACCCGAGATCATGGGAACTGAGGGCCGCGTAGTCTAAACATAGCTTTGCACCGGCACCAGGGAAATACCGGGAACCAATGCCGCGACGCTACCACTAACTTGTGTTAACTCAATATGCTGGCATCCTGCGGAGGTCACATGACGACACTGTCCGAGTCCCCGGAAACCAATGCCCAACCAACCCGCGGCAGCCTCTTTGCCGCCATCATGGTCGTCGCCGCCATTGCAGCGCTGGTGGCCGGCCTGGTGGGCATACTCGACGTGGCCGCTGCGGCGCCGCCGCAAATTGGCCAGCCGGCGCCCGACTTCTCGGCGCAGGACAGCAAGGGCGACTCGCTGCGCTTGAGCGATTACAAGGGCAAAACCGTGGTGCTCGAATGGACCAATGCCGACTGCCCGTACACCCGCAAGCACTACAGCAGCGGCAACATGCAAAGCGTTCAAGCCTTGGCCCAGAAAAACGGCATCGTGTGGCTGAGCATCATCTCCTCCGCGCCCGGCAAGCAAGGTTACGTCAACGGTCCCGCCGCCGACGCGCTCACCGAATCACGCCATGCCGAGCCGACTGCCGTGCTGCTGGATCCCACAGGTTCGCTCGCGCGTATGTACAACGCCAAGACCACGCCGCATATGTTCGTCATCGATAAGAACGGCGCGCTGCGGTACATGGGCGGCATCGACAGCATTGCCACGTCCAACCCCGGCGACATTGCGCATGCTGAACCTTACCTCAAGGAAGCCATGTTGGCGGTGGCACAAGGCGAGACGCCGCCGCATTCGGTCACCAAGCCCTACGGCTGCTCGATCAAGTACGCGGGCGGGGCCTAAGCTCGTGATGCTGATTGGTTCGCATATCCGGGAGTGAGAGGCCGTTGCAAGGGAACGGCAAGGCGCAGTTCCCTTGCAACGGCCTCTCGCCCCCGGGTGGTTATGCGCGCCAACCGACACCACGTGTGAGGACCACCCAGTGCCTCCGAGTACGTGATATCGACCGGTCAGTGTTCAGCCCAGTGGGATAGCTCGCAAAGCGGGCACTGCTCTTGATCGTGCCCGCTTTGCAAGCTATCCCACTGGGCTAAAACGCTGCAAACCGGTCAACCTCACGTACCCGAGGCAACCGTGACTGGGATGCCCGCAAACTTGCCCGCCCATGCCTTCGGGCCCGTCTCGTGCACCGATTCCCCCGCGGCACTCACCGCCACCGTGACCGGCATATCCTTGACCTCGAACTCGTACACGGCCTCCATGCCCAGCTCGGGAAACGCCACCACACGGCTCGAGCGGATGGCATTCGACACGAGAAACGCCGCGCCGCCGACCGCGATCAGATACGCGGAGCGATGCTTGGCGATGGAAGCTACGGCTTCGGGACCGCGCTCAGCCTTGCCGACCATGGCGAGCAAGCCCGCCTTGCCCAGCATGGTATCCGTGAAGCGGTCCATTCGATTGGCGGTGGTGGGCCCGGCGGGCCCGACGACCTCCGCACCGACCGGATCGACCGGACCCACGTAGTAGATGACCCGGCCGTGAAAATCCAAGCCGTCGGGCAACGGCTGACCGGCATCGAGCAGCGCGCAGATGCGCTTGTGAGCGGCATCGCGGCCGGTCAACAGCTTGCCGGAAAGCAACAGCCGCTCGCCCGGCTTCCAGCCGGCAATGTCCGGGGCAGTCAGCCCGTCGAGCGACACGCGCCTTGCACTGGCATCCGCGCTCCACGTCACTTTGGGCCACAGATCGAGATCCGGTGGTTTGAGCACCGCCGCTCCGGTGCCATCCAAGGTGAAATGGATGTGACGAGTTGCCGCGCAATTCGGAATCACCGCCACCGGCAAGGATGCGGCATGGGTCGGATAGTCCAATACTTTGACGTCCAACACCGTGGTCAAGCCGCCCAACCCCTGGGCACCGATCCCTAACGCGTTGACGCGCTGGTAGATCTCGAGGCGCAGTTCCTCCAGTTGTGTCTTTGGCCCGCGCGCAATGAGGTCGCCGATATCGATGGGATCCATCAGGGACTTCTTGGCGAGCAGCATGGCCTTCTCGGCGCTGCCCCCGATGCCGACGCCGAGCATGCCGGGGGGACACCAGCCCGCTCCCATCTCCGGAACCATTTCCAGCACCCAGTCGGCAACCGAGTCAGACGGATTCAGCATCGCGAACAGGGACTTGTTCTCCGAGCCGCCGCCCTTCGCCGCCACGGTGATGTGGAGGTGATCTCCGGGGACGAACTCGGTGTGTATCACGGCGGGAGTATTGTCACGGGTGTTGCCGCGCTTGAACGCAGGATCCGAGACGATCGAGGCGCGCAGCTTGTTGTCGGGATTCAGATAGGCGCGGCGCACGCCCTCGTTGATCATCGCCTCCAGGTCGAGCTTCGCCTCCCAGCGCACTCCCATGCCTACCTTGACGAACACCACCACGATCCCGGTGTCCTGGCAGATCGGCCTATGGCCCTCGGCGCACATGCGCGAGTTGGTGAGAATCTGCGCGATGGCGTCACGCGCCGAGGAACTTTGCTCGACCTCGTAGGCACGACCCATGGCACGGATGAAATCCGGCGTGTGGTAATAAGAGATGTATTGCAACGCGTCCGCGACGCTGGCAATCACATCGGCTTCGCGGATGACGCTCATGGAACCACCGATAAAGTCGAACTGGGCCGCAAATCTACCAAGTTGGGGACCGGGTTGGGTAGCGAATCCCCTACAATCCAGAAGAGATGATCAAGACTCTCGTACTGGCTGGCTTGAGTCTGTGGGTGGGCGCCTGCTATTCCCTTGGCGCGGCGGATGCCGTCGAACGCGAGTCCGCTGAACGCGCCTCCTTACCCCTGACGGAATGCCGGCTCGAACACCCCCTGAAAACGAACTCGGTGGCGGCCCGTTGCGCCACGTTGAGCGTTCCCTTAGACCCCAGCCATGCCGTCGAAGGCGCGGTCGACTTGCATGTTGCCGTGGTGCCCGCGCTGAATCGGCGCAGCAACCTGGCACCGCTGTTTATATTGGCGGGCGGGCCGGGACAGAGTGCTTCAGATTTGTACGTGGCGCAGAGCGGCGCCTTTGCGCGCATCAATCGCGACCATGACATCGTGGTCGTGGACCAGCGCGGCACCGGCATGTCCAACCCGCTGGCGTGTACCTATCCCGAGGACTGGCAGGAACCGGCCGATCCGATGCCGGCGCTGCGCCAGGCAACTCAGGCCTGTCTCGCCAAATTAGGCGAGCGGGTACGCTTCTTCACCACCAGCATCGCGGTGCAAGACCTCGATGCCGTACGCGCTGCCCTGGGGTATCCGCGAATCGACCTGTACGGCGTCTCGTACGGCACGCGCGTGGCAGAACTCTACATGCGGCGCTTTGCGACGCGCACGCACGCGGCCATCCTGGACGGCGTCACCTACCCAGAACAGATCTTCGGACCGGACACGCCCAAGGATGGCGAGCGGGCCTTGCAGTTGATCCTGGTCCGCTGCCACAACAGCAGTGACTGCAGCGGCGCCTACCCGAATTTGCAGGGGGAGTTGGACGGGCTGCTGAAGCAGTTCGGAACGCAGCGCGTGGGCATCACCTTGGACGACCCCAATGATGGTACGCCCAAGCGGATCGACTTCACCCGCAGCATCCTCGGTGCCTCGTTGCGTTTCCTCTCGTATAGCGCCACGCAGGCATCGCTCCTTCCTGCACTCATCCATCAGGGCGCCAACGGTGCATTGGCGCCGCTCGCCGCGCAAACCATCATGAGTTCGCGGCAGGTCGGCGACCAGTTATCGACCGGCATGCAATACAGCGTGCTATGCAGCGAAGACGCACCCTTCATTGCCGCCATCGACGTGGATCGCAACGCGATGGCCAAGACCTTTCAGGGCACGGATCAAATCGACGCCATGCTGGAAATCTGCAAGCTCTGGCCGCGCGGTCCCATGGATGCGGACCTGCACAGCCCGCTGCACAGCGACGTGCCCACATTGCTGCTGTCGGGAGAAGCCGATCCCGTGACCCCACCGGCCGACGCCGAGCGCGCCGCGCGGGGCTTGACGGTGAAGCGGCACTTGGTCTTGAGCGGTGAGGGACACGGCCAATTGACCGTGAGCTGCGTGCCGCGGCTGATGGCTGCCTTCCTGGACTCTGCCGACCCCGACGGCCTCGACGCCTCGTGTCTGCAGGGACACATCGTCCAACCTTTCTTCGTCAGCATGAGCGGGCCCTCGCCATGATCGAGGCCCTGGGTCTGAGCAAACGGTTTGGCCATGTCGAGGCGGCCCGCGACGTGTCGTTCGTGGCGCGTGACGGCGAGATCACCGGGCTGCTCGGCGCCAACGGCGCGGGAAAATCGACGTGTCTGCGCATGCTGTACGGCGTACTGACGCCGGACAGCGGCAGGGCCTGCATCAATCAAATCGACATTCTGGGCGAAACGTCCAGGGCGCGCGCCCATCTCGGCGTGATGCCGCACGCCACCGGCCTCTACAACAACCTCACGGCACGCGAGAACATCCAATACTTCGGCACCTTGCACGGCATGCAGCGCAGGATGCTGAAGTCGCGCATCACGGAACTGGCCCGCATGCTCGACATGCAGGAATTCATCGAGCGCCGGGTCAAAGGATTCTCGCAGGGTCAGCGCATCAAGGTGGCGCTGGCGCGCGCGCTGGTGCACGACCCGGGCAATGTGGTGCTGGACGAGCCCACCAATGGTCTGGACGTCATGGCCATCCGCAATCTGCGGGAAATGTTGCTGACGCTGAAGGCGCAAGGGCGATGCGTGCTGTTTTCATCGCACGTCATGCAGGAGGTGGCGGCTCTTTGCGACCGCACCGTCATCATCGGACGAGGGTGCGTGCTCGCGGACGCCACCCTGCAGGAAATACGCCGGCGCAGCGGGCGCGAGTCGCTGGAGGAGGCCTTCCTGCAAATACTGGGCGATGCCGAGGGGGTGTCGTAATGCACACCTTGTTCAGCGTATTTGCCAAGGAATTTCTCGACAATTTGCGCGATCGCCGCACGCTGATTTCCGCACTGGTGTTCGGTCCCTTGTTCGGGCCGATCTTGTTCGGCTTCATGGTGACGCTGATGCTGAAGCAAAGCGTGGTGGAATCGGACGAACCGCTGCAGCTCAGCATCGCCGGCAGCGAGAACGCGCCGGGACTGACGCGCTATCTCGAGGCGCAGAGCGTCAAACTCATCAAGGTGGATCTGTCTCAGAGTGCGGCACGCGATGCCGTACGGCGCGGTTCAGTCCCGGTGGTGCTGGTCATCCCCAAGGAATACCCTTCGCTATTTGCAGCATCATCCCCGGCGCCGGTCTTTCTCGTGGCCGACAGCGCCGACTCGACCACGCGCAAGACCGCCGATCGCGCGCGCCGGGTACTGGCGGCGTATGGCGGCACGATCGCCCAGCTGCGCCTGCAGATCCGCGGCGTCAACCCGGTGATCGCGCTGCCGCTCGCGGTGAACGATGTCGACGTGGCCACGCCGACGGGGCGCGCCGTGGTCGTCTTGGGGTTCATGACGTACTTCGTGTTGTTTGCACTGCTGATGGGGGGTCTCTATCTGGCCATCGATTCAACCGCCGGCGAACGCGAGCGCGGCTCTCTCGAGGCGCTCTTGAGCCTGCCGGTACCGCGAGCCTCCTTGGTGGGCGGCAAGATCCTGGCGACCTGCGCTTACATGGCCATTTCACTGGCATTGAGCCTGTCAGCGTTCGTGTTCGTCTTCCGTTTCGTGCCTTTGGACAGAATCGGCATGAGCGCGAACTTGGGTTGGGGAACGGCGCTGGCCTTTTTCGGCATCTGCCTGCCTTTCATTCCATTGGGTGCCGCACTCATGACCTTGGTGGCATCCTTCACCCGAACTTACCGGGAGGCCCAGACGTATCTCACCACGGTCTTGCTGGTGCCCACGCTGCCGATTGCCTTTGCCAGCATTTATTCATTGAAAACACAAAGTTCGCTGATGTTCATCCCTTCTCTGAGCCAGCACTTGCTGATGACCAGCATCCTCAAGGACGAATCCGTTCCCTTGCTGGATGTGCTGGTGTCGGCGGCCGCCTCGCTGACCTTGGGCGTGCTCTTATTCTGGCTGACCGCCCGTCACTGGCGCCGCGAATCCATGCTCGGCTGATTTTTTGGGATTACATTTACGGTGATATATAATCAAGTGGGGGCAAGCGCCCAACCTCTGCAACCGCCCACATGACATATGCAAAAAGTGGGGGCTACGTCGTAGCGGTTTTCTGACGCGTTATGTATAATGATCAGTCCGTGATCTGGACCGGTGCGCTGGGGGAAATGGCATGACCGAATCATCATCGAACAGGACAAACGTCGCCGCGTTTCTGGCAATCCTATTGGTGTCGGCTGTCACCATGGTGGTGCTGTTCTGGCATTTTCCGCTGACTACCACTGTCGTTGCCCTCGGTGTGTTCGCGCTCTTGGGCGTATCCGCGCGGCTGGCCCGCGCGATCGAATCCGTTGACGTCGCCGACATGGACCGGGGCGAACCGCTTCTGTAGACCAGGGTGGGACTGCGGCCCAGTTTTTGTGTCGAGTTCGGCGCGTTACTTGCCGATGCAAAAACTGCGAAATATTTCGCCCAGCAATTCCTCGCTGCCGAAGTGGCCCGTGATTTCGCCGAGCGCAAGCTGAGCCAGCCGCAAGTCCTCCGCGAATAACTCGAGCGCGCGCGTGCCCGCGAAGCCCTCCGCCCCTTGTTGGGTGTATTGCCGTGCACGCGCCAACGCGTCCACATGCCGGCGCCGCGCGCTGAGCGAACCGCCATCCCCGCCCTGGTACCCTGCCGCGGTCTTGAGGTACGCGCGCAGCATTTCCGTGCCCGCCCCCGATTTGGCGCTCAGATGGATCTGCACCGGGGTTTCTGAGGAATCGATTCGTGCCGGCACGTCCAGCAAGTCGATCTTATTGAATATGACCGCGCACGGCACGCCGGGCGGCAGGTCATCGACCGGCACCGGGCCGCCAGGGGTAAGACGGCCGCCCTGTGTCGGAAGTCGGCTCGGGGCGGGTGTTTCGGTGGCGTCCACCAAATAGAGCACCAAGTCCGCCTTGCGGATTTCGCCGCGGGCGCGGCGCACGCCCTCTGCTTCGATGACATCGGTGGTGGACCTCAAACCCGCCGTGTCGATCAAGTTCACGGTCAGTCCGTCCAAGTCCAACGATTGGCGCAGCACGTCTCGAGTGGTCCCGGGCAGATCGGTGACGATGGCAATTTCATCGCCGGCCAGGCGATTGAGCAAACTGGACTTGCCCGCATTCGGTTTGCCGGCGATCACGACGGTCAGACCGTCGCGCAACAAGCTGCCCTGGCGCGCCGCGGTCATGATCGAGTCGAAGGCGGTGAAGATATCCGCAAGCAACGTCTGCAGTTGCGGATGCGCTGCAAATTCGATGTCCTCGTCCGGGAAATCGATCGCCGCTTCCACCAGCTTGCGCAGTTCCGTCAAGCGCTGCTGCAATTCTGCGATGCGCGCCGAGAAGTCCCCGCGCATGGACCTGATCGCGGCTCGCGCCGCTGCCGCGGTGCCGGCGTCGATGAGATCGGCCACGGCTTCCGCCTGCGTCACATCGATCTTGCCGTTCAGGAACGCCCGTTCGCTGAATTCTCCGGGCAACGCGGCGCGGCAGCCCAAGGCCAGTAGACGCTGCATCACGAGATCGAGCACCACCGTACCGCCGTGCCCCTGCAATTCGAGTACATGCTCGCCGGTGAAGGAGGCGGGCGCAGGAAAATACAGCACCACGCCTTCATCGAGCACGGACCCGTCGTCAGCCAGGAAGCGCGACAGCAACGCGCTGCGCGCTTCGGGCATCTTCCCGAGCAGCGCCAGGGCAACGTCCGGAACCTTGGAACCCGAGATGCGTATGATGCCGATCGCGCCACGGCCTGGCGCACTGGCGATGGCGGCGATGGTGTCGGCGGAATTCAAGGCGGCCTCAAAAAGCCGGTCCTCAGGATCGCGGCTTGTTCGCCTCGGATTCAACCACCTGGTTGACCCGCCACTGTTGTGCAATCGACAGCACGGTGTTGGTCAACCAATAGAGCACCAGACCGGAAGGGAACCAGGCCATCATGCCGGTCATGATCAGGGGCATGAACTGCATCACCTTTGCCTGCATCGGGTCCGGTGGCGCCGGGTTGAGTTTGAACTGCGCGAACATCGCGCCGCCCATCAACAGCGGCAGAACGAAGAAAGGATCGCGCGAGGACAGGTCGTTGATCCACAGCAGAAACGGCGCCTGACGCATTTCCACGCTCTCGAGCAGCACGCGATAGAAGGAGATGAAGACGGGAACCTGCACCAACATCGGCAGACAGCCCGCCAACGGATTGATCTTTTCCTTCTTGTACAGCTCCATCATGGCACGGCCCAATTTCTCGCGGTCGTCCTTGAAGCTTTCCTGGATCTGTTTCATGCGCGGGCCGACCGCGCGCATCTTGGCCATGGAACGGCCGCTCGCCTGGCTCAACGGATAGAAGATCAGTTTGATGAGGGCGGTCACGATGATGATGGACCAACCCCAGTTACCCACCAGCTTGTGCACGAAATTGAGGCCGGCGAACAGGGGCTGAGCCAGCACGGTGAGAATGCCGAAATCCACCGTACGTTCCAGACTCGTGCCGACGGCAGCCAGTTGCGACTGCAGCTTCGGTCCGACGAACAGCTCCTCGTGGAATGACGCTTTACCGCCCGGTGGGATATCGACGGTGGGCCCGGTGGCGCTCAGCAAATATTCCTTGCCGCGGACCTGCAGCTGATATTGGAAAGCCTGTCCGGCGGGCGGCACGATGGCCGTGACGAATTGATGCTGCAGCGATGCCAGCCACCCGCCGGTGATCGACGCCGAATATTTCGATTCCGTATCGCTTTCGACGTTCAGGTCCTTCGATTTCGAGCCGTCGTACACCGCCGGGCCCTTGAAGGAGTACGTCTCGACATCGAAATACGAGCGTGAGGCATGTTCCCAGTGACGCAGGATTTGCGCGTACGACGCCAGCTTGCGATCGCCCGTGCCTTCGTTCCTGACCTCGTACTCGAGCGCGATCGCGTACTGGCCGCGTTTGAAGACGAAGGTCTTGGTGACGGTGAGACCTTGATCGCTCCAGGTGAGCGGCACGCGCAGCTCGTCAGCGCCGGGTGCCAGCGTGTAGGTTGGCGAGTCCGAGGTCCACAGCGCCAAATGCGTGGGTGCCGACTCACCGGGCGCACCGGCGAGGCCGCTTTGCAACAGGTACAGCGCGCTCGGCGGTTCGCGGCTCAGAAGCCGCACGGGCGTGCCCGGCGTGTCCTTGCGCAGCGGATATTCGAGCAGGTCGGCGCGATCGAGTTCGCCGCCCTTCAAATTGATCGAGATGTCGAGAACGTCCGTGACCACGTGCAGCGGCGGTGCCGCGGTGGCAGCGCCCGAGTCTGCAGCGGCGGCGGGCAACGCCAGCGTCGGAGCCGTGCTCACGCCTGGCGCACCGGCTGCGGCGTTGGTATCCGACGCTGCCGGCGCTGTGGCGGCAGGGGCAGAAGCCGCCAGCGGCACCGAATCGCCCAATGCATTCGCGGGCTTGCCGCCTGCGGAATCGGCGCTGGTGCCGACCGTGGCCGGCGTGGGCGGGTAGTCGCGCATCCACGCTTCGTAATTCATGAATAGCAGCGCCGCGAGCGCACCCCACAACAGCCAGCGCACATTGCCCATGGTGTTACCCACGGATGAAGTCCTCATCGGGCACGGGATCGTAGCCGCCGCTGCACAAGGGGTGACACCGACAGATACGGCGCAACCCTAGGCAAGTGCCGCGGATGACCCCGAAGCGCTCGAGGGCGGTATGTGTGTATGTGGAGCAACTCGGATAGAAGCGGCAGCGCGGCCCCAACATCGGGCTGATCGCGATTTGATAGCCGCGAATCACGCACAGCAGAATTTTGCGCAGGCTCAGCATCGCTTTGAAAGGGTCTTCCAGTGCTTGTCGAGACTTGCGCGCAAATCGCGCAAATCAGCTTTGCCCGCGGCCGCTCTCGCGGAGACGGTGACATCGACCGGTGGAAGTGCATGTTGGTTCAAACGAAACGATTCCCTTGTGATGCGCTTTATACGGTTGCGCGCCACCGCTGTGCCAAACGTGCTGGTGGCGATGCTCAACCCCAACCGCGGATGGGTTTCGTGATTGGCCAGAACGGATAAACTGAAAAACGCATCCGCGAATCTCTTGCCGCTGCGTTTCACTTCGCGAAATTCGGCCGCCTGGTGCAAGCGCATGCGCGGCGCGAAGTTCAGTCTACGGATCGTTAACCGGCTCGTTGAATCGGTGTTTACGGACAGAGACGCTTGCGGCCCTTTGCACGGCGCCGGGCGAGCAGGGCACGGCCGCTTTTCGTCGCCATGCGTGCGCGAAAACCGTGTGTACGGGCGCGATGTAGATTGCTTGGATTGAAAGTACGTTTCATGGCGGATCAGACGGCGGGCAGGTTGACGAAAGGCGGCAAGGGTACGCAAGGCGGCCTATATGTGTCAATAGACGCATCTGCAACTTGGAGCTAGACTCGCTGCCCCCGTTTGTTGATCGGCCCCATTTTTACACCCTAAGGAGAGCGCTCTTGTCAGAGACGCTGTGGAATCGCTGTCTGCGCGTGCTCGAGGGAGAGCTCCCGGAACAGCAATTCAACACGTGGGTGCGGCCGCTGCAAGCGATCGAGCGGGACGGCGAGCTGAAGTTGCTGGCGCCGAATCGTTACGTGGTGGAGTGGCTGGCGCAAAATTCGCTGCCACGCATCAGGGAGTTGATGGTGGCGTTCGCGGAAGGGACGGCCCCGGAGTTGGTGCTCGATGTCGGTACGCGGGCGGGTCCCGTGCATGCGGTGGTCGCGAACGGGCACGACGCGGCGGCTGCGGTACGCGCCAAACGCATGCTGCCTACGGTACTCGGCAGCCCCATCAATGCGGATTTTACATTCGCCAGCTTCGTGGAAGGCAAGAGCAATCAATTGGCCCGCGCCGCGGCGGTGCAGGTGGCCGGCAATCCCGGCCGTGCATACAACCCGCTGTTCATTTACGGCGGCGTCGGTCTTGGCAAGACGCATCTGATGCACGCAGTTGCAAATCAGCTCAAAGAGGGCAATTCAGATGCTCGACTGGCCTACGTGCACAGCGAGAGATTCGTCGGCGACATGGTCAAGGCTTTGCAGCACAACACCATCAATGATTTCAAGACGGCGTATCGCACGCTCGATTGCTTGATGATCGATGACATCCAGTTCTTCGCAAAGAAGGATCGCTCGCAGGAAGAGTTCTTTCACACCTTCAATGCGCTGCTCGAGAGCCAGCAACAAGTGATCCTGACCTGTGATCGCTATCCGAAGGAAGTCGATGGATTGGAAGAGCGGCTGAAGTCGCGCTTCGGCTGGGGGCTGACCGTGGCGATCGAGCCGCCGGAATTGGAAACGTGCGTCGCCATTTTGATGAGCAAGGCGGCGATGACGCATGTCGATTTGCCGGAGGAAGTGGCGTTCTTCATTGCGAAACGCATCCGCTCGAACGTTCGTGAACTGGAAGGGGCGCTGCGCAGGGTGGTGGCTACCGCAAATTTCACAGGCCGGCCGATTACGCTCGAGTTCACCAAGGAAGCATTGCGCGATCTGTTGGCGCTGCAGGAGAAACTCGTCACCATCGAGAATATTCAGAAGACGGTGGCGGAGTACTACAAGATTCGCATCGCAGATCTGCTGTCGAAACGGCGCAGCCGCTCGATCGCTCGGCCGCGCCAGGTCGCGATGGCTTTGGCGAAGGAATTGACCAACCACAGTCTGCCGGAGATCGGCGATGCGTTCGGCGGTCGGGATCATACGACGGTGCTGCATGGATGCAAGCGGGTCAAGGAGTTACGCGAGACGGAGCGGCGCGTTGGCGAGGATTATATGAACCTGTTGAGAACCCTGGCTGGATAGGGTGGCATAAGCTGTGGAGGAAACTGTGGATAAAGTTACCCACAGGTGAGTGACAGGTTGCAGGCGGGGCGCGGACAGCAATCGAGCAGGGTTTGAGGGATGCTAGCTAGTTGATATGAAAGGTTTTTATGGAGTTCTACCGGAAAGTGCCGCGCTTCATAATCATAGTAATAATCTCTTTTTAAGAATTTAGATCTAAGACGTTCACACGGGTGTGTTCATGAAATTGACGGCTGAGCGCGAGAAATTATTGGCCCCCTTGCAGGCGGTGATCGGCGTCGTTGAACGTCGCCAGACCATGCCGGTGCTGGCCAACGTGCTGTTGAGCGTACGCCAGGGACAACTGTCCATCACCGCCACCGATCTCGAAGTGGAATTGGTCGCGGCAACCGAGGTGACGGTGCAAGATGCCGGGGACATCACCGTGCCCGGGCGCAAATTTTTGGACATTTTGCGTGCCCTGCCCGAGAAGCTGTCGGTGTCTTTGGCCCTCGAGGGTGAAAAGGTCGTGATCAAAGCCGGGCGCAGCCGATTCAGCCTGTCGACGCTGCCGGCGGCAGATTTTCCCGTGATCGACGACATCAACGCGCAGCAGACGGTGCAAATTCCCCGCAAGGAACTGCAGCGGTTGCTCGAGAAAACGCACTTTTCGATGGCGCAGCAAGACGTTCGCTATTACCTCAACGGCATGTTGCTGGAGATAGATGGGGCGATCTTGCGCGCGGTGGCGACCGACGGTCACCGGCTTGCGCTTTGCGAGACTGAGCTTTCGGCCAAGGCAAAGAACTCACAGCAGGTGATCGTTCCGCGCAAGGGCGTGCTGGAATTACAGCGCGTGTTGACGGCGGACGGGGTAGCGGATTTGGCGATCGGTACGAACCACGTTCGCGCCCAGATTGGCGATGTTCGGTTCACTTCGAAGCTGATCGATGGACGTTTCCCGGAATACTCGCGTGTTATTCCTGCCGCGCCCGGCGCGGCGATCCGGGCTGATCGGGACGTTTTGCGGGCCGCGCTGCAGCGCACGGCGATTCTGTCTAACGAGAAATATCGCGGTATTCGTGTGACCGTGAAGAAGAATGTGGTCACCGTTCAGGCGCACAATCCGGAGCAGGAGGAAGCCGAGGAGGAAATCGAAGTTGCCTACGATGGCAAGGATCTCGAGGTGGGATTCAACGTGAATTACCTGCTCGATGCGCTGGCTGCGATCGACGGCCAGGATGTCGAGCTTGGCCTCACCGATAGCAACAGCAGCTGCCTGATTCGCTCGCCCGGGAACGCCAATGCCCGTTACGTCGTCATGCCGATGAGACTCTAAGCAGTGGCCCTTCGCCGGGTGCAAGTCACGGACTTCCGGTGCTTGCAGTCGGCGGTGTTGGAGCTGGATCCCCACTTTACGCTCATCAGCGGTCCGAACGCGTCGGGCAAAACCAGCTTGCTCGAAGCCCTCTATGTTCTGGGCCGGGGAAGATCCTTTCGCACCCGCCATATCGAGCACCTCATCCGCCGTGGAACCGAGCGATTCGTGGTGTTTGGTGAAATCGAAGCGATGCAGCGTCATCTGCCGATGGGCATCGAGGGGAGCTCCGCCGGCATTCGTGCCAAGGTCGGCGGGGAGAAGGCCGCGACGCTTGCAGAACTGGCGCTGCAGTTGCCTATTCAGATCATCGATCCCGAAGTTCACCGACTAATAGAGGAAGGACCCAGCCGCCGACGGAGATTCCTAGACTGGGGAGTGTTCCACGTGGAACAAGAGTTTGTGGGGCATTGGCGACGCTACCACCAGGTGCTCCGTCAGCGAAATGCCGCTCTTAAATCGAGGCAGGCGCCATTGGTATCCGCTTGGGACAGTGACCTTATCCGGTATGGTGAGTTAGTCACGATGGCCAGGCAGCGGTATGTGCAGGCCTTGGGCGTGCAAGCTATGCCTATTGGTGCAGCACTGCTGGGACAGGATTTGACGCTGAGCTACCGCGCGGGCTGGGTCAAGGACCAATCCTTGGCGGAAGCTTTGGCTAACAACCTGAAGTCGGACCTCGATCTGGGAATCACCCAGATTGGGCCACATCGCGCGGACGTAGGTATCCGGTTAGAAGGTCTATCGGTGAAGGATCGGATATCGCGAGGTCAGCAGAAGCTCCTGGCAGCTGCATTACTGGTTGCCCAGATCAACCTGTTCCCAGAGGGTGCCCCGATTCGCCCGACGTTGCTATTGGACGATCCGGCCGCAGAACTTGACGACGAACGACTGGCGAAGCTGATCGCCGAGGTGTCGACACATGCGGTACAGTTGATTGTTACGACGCTGCACGGGGAGTTTGGGGCTTTCGGCGACCCTGGCAAGCGGTACGCCATCAGTGGAGGTGCGGTCACGGCTAGGTAGGATGTTCCACGTGGAACATGCGTGGAACATGCGTGGGACAGGTGTGGCGGGGCCGATTGCGTTAGATTCGTTCAAAAGGCAACTGCCACTGCGCAGGGGCTTCACAACTTGGGTTCCCGAATGGCCAATCGGGGAACACCTATCGCCAGCAGGCAAGACAATCTCTCTATAAAGCTCCGGCGCAATGTCGGCGTCAAGGTTCATTTCTGCCGTAAATTGCTCAAATTCGGCATTGATATTCATCGCTAGGATACTGAGTCGTGAACGCCCTGGTACAAACACTGACCGGGAGTGTGCAGCAGCTCATAAGCTAATGAATTCACAAGGATTTTTGAGTCACAAAGATTCGTTTTTGACGGCAAAAAATGTTAAGCTAGGCGGTCAATAAATAGGACCGACTATGGCGCAAGACGACGTATACGATTCCAGCAAAATCAAAGTCTTAAAGGGACTCGACGCCGTCCGCAAGCGCCCCGGAATGTACATCGGCGACACCGACGATGGCAGTGGCCTGCACCATATGGTGTTCGAGGTTGTGGATAACGCCATCGATGAGGCCTTGGCGGGATATTGCGACCGCGTCGTCGTCACCATTCACGCCGACGAGTCGGTCACCGTCTCGGACAATGGCCGCGGCATTCCCGTCGATATTCACGAGGAAGGCGTATCCGCCGCCGAAGTCATCATGACCGTGCTGCACGCCGGCGGTAAGTTCGATGACACGTCCTATAAGGTCTCCGGCGGTCTGCACGGCGTCGGCGTCTCGGTGGTCAATGCCCTGTCCGACTTCCTGGAATTGACCATCCGTCGCGACGGCAAGTTGCATCGTCAGGAGTACCGTCTCGGCGAGCCTCAGGCGCCTCTCGCAACCATCGGCGAAACCCCTGAACACGGCACCACCATCCGTTTCAAACCGAGTGCGCAAATCTTCACGCACATCACCTTCGTCTACGACACGCTGGCGAAGCGTCTGCGCGAACTGTCGTTCTTGAACTCCGGCGTGCGCATCGAACTCATCGATGAGCGCGACGAGAAATCGGAAGTCTTCCAGCACGAGGGCGGACTGAAGGCGTTCGTGACGCATTTGAACCGCAGCAAGGCCTCCGTCCATGACACCGTCATGTGGTTTCAAACGCGGGAAGGCAACACTCAGGTCGAAGTAGCCATGCAGTGGAACGACTCCTACCAGGAGAGCATGTTCTGCTACACCAACAACATTCCGCAGAAGGATGGCGGCACGCATCTTGCCGGCTATCGCGCGGCGTTGACCCGCACGCTGAATAATTACATCGAGAAGGAACTCGCAGGCAAGAAGGAAAAAATCCAAACCACCGGCGACGACTCGCGCGAAGGCTTGACGGCCATTCTCTCGGTCAAGCTACCGGACCCGAAGTTCTCCTCGCAGACCAAGGACAAACTGGTTTCCTCCGAAGTGAAGGGAGTGGTGGAATCGTCGGTGGCGGAGCGACTCGAGGAATTCCTGATGGAGCATCCGCAGGAAGCGCGTGCCATCGTCAACAAAATTCTCGAAGCGGCCTATGCGCGCGAGGCGGCACGCAAGGCGCGCGAAATGACCCGTCGCAAGGGCGCACTCGATATCGCAGGCTTGCCCGGCAAACTTGCCGACTGTCAGGAAAAGGATCCCGCCTTGTCCGAGATGTTCCTGGTGGAGGGCGACTCCGCCGGCGGGTCCGCAAAACAGGGACGCGACCGGCGTACCCAGGCCATCCTGCCACTCAAGGGCAAGATCCTCAACGTCGAGAAGGCGCGCTTCGACAAGATGCTGGCGTCGGCCGAAGTCGGCACGCTGATCACGGCGTTGGGTTGCGGCATCGGGCGTGATGACTTCAACGTCGATAAATTGCGGTATCACCGCATAATTATCATGACTGACGCTGACGTTGACGGGAGCCATATCCGCACCTTGTTGCTCACGTTTTTCTATCGCCAAATGCCTGTGCTCATCGAGCGCGGCCACATCTACATCGCGCAACCGCCGTTGTACAAGGTGAAGAAGGGCAAGCAAGAGAATTACGTCAAGGACGATTTGGAATTGAACGCGCTATTGCTGACCACCGCCATCGAAGATGCGGCTTTGCACGTGAACGCGTCTGCTCCCCCGCTGTCCGGCCTTGGCCTCGAAACCTTGGCGCGCCAATACGTCGAAGTGCAAGCCATCCTCGCTCGCTGGGCCCGCCGTTACGACGAGCGCTTTCTGGAACAGCTGCTGTACGTGCCAACGATGACCCTGGAGGCGTTCGACCGCATAGATGCTCTGCGCGACTGGTGCCGCGTCATGGAGCAAAAACTCAACGCTTTGGATGATGTGTCGCGTCGCTACAAGGTCACCGTCGAAGCGCTACCTGTCGGAGGGCATCGGATCGATCTGCAGCGTTTCGAGCATGGCCTGAGCTCGACCAAACATATACAGCGAGAGTTTTTCGATTCGGCCGAATATCTGCGTATCGCCGATCTCGGGCGCACCTTGAATGACCTGATCGCTCCCGGCGCCTTCGTACAGCGCGGCGATGAAAAACTCGAAGTGGCCAGCTTCAAGTCCGCCATCAACTGGCTGTTCGATCAGGCCAAGAAAGGTCAGACCATCCAGCGCTATAAAGGCCTGGGCGAAATGAACGCGGAGCAGTTGTGGGACACAACCATCAATCCCGAAACCCGCCGCCTCATGCAGGTGCGCATCGAGGACGCGGTGGCCGCGGACGACATCTTCACCACGTTGATGGGCGACGCGGTGGAACCTCGCCGCGAATTCATCGAGAAGAACGCGCTGCAGGTGTCGAATCTGGACGTGTGACCAATAAAATCGTCGCGCTACTTGAACTAGGTCAGGCGAACCAACATCTTGCCGAGATTGGCCCCTCGAAATAGATCCAAGAGAGCGGCTGGTGCGGATTCAAGACCGATCTTCGTTGTCGCTTTGGGCTTCACCCGACCGGATTTGATCCACGACGACATTTCCGCCGCGAACGTGTCAGTCTCACTGAGATAGTCTCCGACGATAAAACCTTGTAGCCGGATTCGTTTCGTGATCGCCAACAGCAGATTCGTCGGCGGCGGACTGCTGGCAGCAATTCGACCACTCCCCTGGGAGATCATTCCGCAGAGTACAAACCTGGCAAAAGTGTTGGCGACGTCGAGCGCCGCCTGCAGATGCTCGCCACCCACGTTGTCGAAATACACGTCGATGCCGCTGCCGGCCGCTTCACGAAGCGCCGCGCTCAGGCTCCGTGCCGCGTGATAATCGATGACTCGGTGTACGCCAATGGATGTCAGGTATTCGCATTTCTCAAGGCCACCCGCTGACCCGATTACCGTGCATCCTTGCGCCAGCGCGATCTGGCATGCCACCAAACCAACGGCGCCTGCCGCGGCTGAAATGAAGATCGTCTCCTTCGTCTTGATCCCGGCTATGCGCACTAATCCGATATAGGCTGCAAGTCCGGTGGTTCCTGCTTCGGCCAGGAAGACCTCCGGCGGTAAATCGCCGATCTTCAACCTATTCAGAGCGGACACGGGGGCGTTGAACGCTTCGCGCCAACCCAGTCCGCTCAGCACGAGCGTGCCTATCGGATAGCCGGGATCGTTTGTGGCAGTCACCCGGCCGACTGCCGCACCCTCGAGAGGCTGTCCGATCACAAATGACGTCGTATAGCCTGGGTCGTCGTACAGCCGACGACGCATGTAGGGATCGACACTCATCCAGAGATTGCGCACCTGAACCTGATTCTCTGCGGGAGGCGGCAACTCAACAGTCTCGAGCCGAAAATTCGACAGTGCGGGGGCTCCTGTGGGCCGCTCGTGCAGCACGACCTGCCGGCTCACCCCGGTCACGCCGTCTCTGCCGCGAGAGTCGCCAGAATACGTGTCCGAAGTTCATCCTTGCGGATCTTCCCGGAAGGCGTTCTCGGCAACGCCTCACATATCTCGAGCCGCTCGGGAAATTTCTGTTTTGCAAATCCCAAGCTCGCCATGTGGCCATGTAAGTCTTTCAGCTCCACGCGGGCCCCCGGTTTGAGTACGGCGTAGAGACAAATGGTCTCACCGAGCCTTGCATGTGGCATCCTGACCGCTGCGACGTCGCTGATCAGTGGGTGAGTGAGCAGTGCCTCTTCCACCTCGCGTGCACTCAACTTCTCTCCGCCGCGGATGATCAGATCCTTCTTGC
>Ga0116226_10001307_pt1 | contig 21497 bp, 16 predicted proteins | sample S1TSphfallax_FD_89692 | JGI IMG/M metagenome (GOLD analysis project Ga0116226, IMG submission 89692) | Host-associated microbial communities from peat moss isolated from Minnesota, USA - S1T2_Fa - Sphagnum fallax MG | ecosystem: Host-associated > Plants > Peat moss > Unclassified | place: USA... | reverse complement strand
GGGCGGCTCGGAGCGCCAGATGCTCACCATCCTGAAACAGAAATTCGCTGCCGTGCGCCACGCCAAACCGCCCGCCAGCCGCAAGGAAAGCAGCGAGCTTTATGTCGTCGCCACCGGCTTCCGAGATTGACCCTGGTCGTCGCCTACGTCGTCGACCCAGCGGCGTCCTCTGGCATTTCGCCCAGGACCGTGATGGGACGAAGTAAGGAACGCCTTCTTTTTTGAAACAGTTTATATTGAGCCTGGCGGCGCTTGAAAAGGACGTTGGCAGCGCAAGGTGACAGCCGCGCCAGAGCAAAAGTGTTTTGGTTCTTGTTTTCAAAAAAGAACACTGCCTTTTATTCCACCTCAATTTTCGCCGCTTCTTCCGCCACCAGCTCCTTCTTCGACAATTTCCCGATCAACGTCTTCGGCAATGTCGCGCGGATCTCGACTTCCTTCGGCATCTCGATCTTGCTGACATAGCCGCCCAGAAACGCCAGCAGCTCGGCCGGCGTCGCCGCTGCACCGTCCTTCAGCGTCACGAACGCTTTCGGCGCCTGGCCGCGATAGGCGTCGGCGACGCCAATCACCACCGCATCCTGCACCGCCGGATGCTGGTACAGTGCCTCCTCCAGCACGCGCGGATAAACGTTGTAGCCGCCGGCAATGATCACGTCCTTGATCCGATCGACCAGAAACAGATAGCCGTCATCGTCCACATAGCCGATATCGCCGGTGCGCAGCGCACCATCCGCCATCACGGCAGCCGTCTCGGCCGCGCGGTTCCAATAGCCGCGCATCACCTGCGGCCCGCGAATGCAAATCTCGCCGCGCGCGCCGGGCTCCAGCACGCGGCCAGGCTCCTCGGGGTCGCGGATTTCCACCACCGTGCCCGCCACCGGCACGCCCACGGAACCGTTCTTGTAGCGACCGCCCGGCGGCGTGAACGTCACCACCGGACTCGTTTCGCTGAGCCCGTAGCCTTCCATCAGCTCGCAGCCGGTCAGCGCCATGAATTTCTGCCGCGTCTCCACCGGCAGCGGCGCCCCGCCGCTGATACATAACCGGATCGACCCCAGCGACATTTTCTGCTTGGCCGCCGCCGCCAGCAGCGCCGTATAGATCGTCGGCACCGCCGGAAACATGGTCGGCCGCGTGCGCGCGATCGTCGCCAGCACATCGCGCAACTCGAACCGCGGCAGCAGGATCATCAAGGATGCGGTATCCACCGCCACATTCATCACCGTCGTCATCGCGAACACATGAAACAGCGGCAGCACGCCCAGCACGCGATTTCGCCCCGCCATGCCCATGCCGGCCACCACCTGCGCGCAATTGCAGGTAATGTTCGCGTGCGTCAGCGCGGCCGCCTTCGGCGTGCCGGTCGTGCCGCCGGTATATTGCAACACGGCAACATCATCCACGTCCACCACAACCGGCGCCGGCCGCCCGTCATTGCGCATCAGATCGGCATAGCGCAGCGTGATGTCGTCGCGCGCCGGCGTCACGCTGTCGCGCCGGCGCAGCCACGGATACAGCACGCCTTTCAACAGCGGCAGCGCGCCTGCCATTGGGCACACCACCAGTTTTTTCAACCCCGTCTGCGCCGCCACCCGCGCCAGCTTCGGATAGATCACCGCCAGATCGATCGTGATCATGATTTCGGTGCCCGAATCACCGATCGCGAACGCAAGCTCGCGCTCGACATAAAGCGGGTTGTAATTCACCACGATCCCGCCGGCGCGCAGCACGGCGAAGTAGAACATCACCGCATACGGCGTGTTCGGCAGGCACAGCCCCACCCGTGTGCCGTGCACCACGCCGATCCGTTGCAATCCCGCGGCTGCCCGATCCACGCGCGTATCGAGCGCGCCATAGCGCCACACCCGGCCCATGAAGTCGATCGCCGGCGCGCGCCGGTGGTCGCGCGCGGCGGCGCGCAAAAGATCATCGATCCGCCGGGCAGCCCCGGCGATATCGAATGCGGTGCCGGCGCGTGCAGTCATGTCGATATGGTCACGTCAACATGGTCATTTGGGCGGCGGCACGATCGTCACGGACATGTTCAACGTCGTATATCCTGGCTTGCCGCGCACCTCCAGATGCACAACGAAACTATCATGCCCGATAAATCCCACCGAGGGAACAAATTCCACGCTGGTGCTGCCATTATATTTGATCACCCGCGGGGTGCCGTGCTCGGGCAGCACCGGCACCAGCGGCGCATCATAAGGCTGGCCGCTCGCCGCGGTCAGCGCGGTGGCGCAGTAGCCGCCCTCGTTGCTGACCGTCATGGCCACCGTGGCGCTGCCGCCATCCGTCACCTTGAACGGTGTCACGTCGCACAGGCGAGCGGCGGCCGGCCCGATATGATAGGGCAGGGGGGGCGGCGGCGGCGGCGGCGGCGGTGGCGGCGGCTTCTCGCACCCCGCAAGGGCCACGGCCACGCCAAGGAAAATACCAATTCGAGCCTGCAAAACGGCCACTCCTGTATCAACGCCGGTGATGCCGCAGCCCTTAAACGCCGCCGCCGCGCCGGCCAAGGCCCCCCCCCGCGCGCACTGAACGGGTTGCCAGCACCACGCATTGCGGTGCTAGGTCTGATCAACCAAACACCGCACCACGCCGTTCCGGAGGTCCCGCATGAACACACGATTTGCCCTTCTGGCCGTCGCCGGCATGCTCGCCGTCACCGCGGCACCCGGCCGCGTGCGGCCGCACCACGAGGCAGCGCCCGACCCCTGCACCCAGCCGGACGACCGTGCGGCGTTCGACGTCATGAGCCTGAAAAGCGAGCTGACCGTCATCGCGCTGAACTGCCACGAGCAGGAGCGCTACAACAGCTTCATGCGCACCTATCAGCCTGCCATCGCGGCCGCCGACCACACGCTGGTCGGCTATTTCAAGCGCGTCTATGGCCGCAAATACCAAGCCGAACACGATGAATACATCACCAACCTCGCGGCGGTGGAGGAGCAGGAAGGCCTGAAATCCGGTACCGCCTATTGCGGCGCGTTATCGGACATGTTCGACGAGGTGATGAGCCTGCACGACGCCTCGGAACTGGCGGATTTCGGCAATAGCCAGGCGTTGGCGCAGCCGGTGCCCTTCACCAAATGCTCCACCGTGGTGGCGGCGAAACCGACGCCCGCGAAGCGGCGGACAAAGCGCAAATCAGCTTGAAGAAGGGACGTGTTCGTTTTTGAAAAAAAGAACCAAATAGATTATATTGGGTCTAACGGCACTTAAGCAGGACGATGGCAGCGGCAGGTAACGACAGCGCCAGAGCAAAAGTTTTTTGCTTCTTTTTTCAAAAAAAGAAGGAATTTTTCTTTTTAGAAGACCCAGTTCCACGCCCGGCTGAAGAACCCCGGCCGCGGGCTGTTTTCATGCGACGTCTCGCCCACGACCGCGTCGGTGCGCACCAGCTCGTTCCAGCTCGTCTCATACCAGGGGCTGCCCGGATAATTGTAGGCCAGCACCGACGCCGTGCGCTTGGCCTCACCCACCATGCCGAGCTTCAGATAGATTTCAGTCAGCCGCGCCAGCGCCTCGGGCGTATGGTTGGTGGTCTGGAAATTATCCACCACGCGCTGGTAGCGGCCGATCGCGGCCGCATACAGGTTCTGCTTTTCGTAATAGCGGCCGATCGCCATTTCCTTGCCGGCCAGATGGTCGCGGCATAAATCGATCTTCAGCCGCGCATCGCGGGCATAGGCGCTGTCCGGGAAGCGGTTGACCACTTCCTGCAGCGCCGCGAGCGCCTCGGTCGTGCCCTTCTGGTCGCGCGAAATGTCGGCGATCTGCTCGTAGAAGCACAGCGCCCGCAGATAATAGGCGTAGGCGACGTCCTTGCTGGTCGGGTGCAGCTGGATGAAGCGATCGAGCTGCCCGACCGCCTCGGTATAGTTGTTGCGGCGGTACTCGGTATAGCCCTCCATCAACTGCGCGTTGGTGGCCCAGGGACTGTAGGGGTAATTCTGCTGGATCGCGTCGAAATGCTTGACCGCGGTGGAATAGCTCTCCTTGCGCAGCGCATCGACGCCGTTGGTGTAGAGCAGGTCCGGCGGCAGTTCGTCGAGCCGCAGTTCGGGCTCGTCATTGCTCTTGCCCCCCCACGGCCAGAGCGACTTGATGGTCTGGCAGCCGGAGAGCAGCAGAATCGCGGCAAGCGCGGTGACGGCGGAGCGGGGCAGGGTCATGCGGCGCTGCTTACACCAGAGGGCACGTGGCGCAAACGCGCGGGCGCGTAAGAAAGGCCTTCTTTTTTGAAAAAAAGAAGCAAAAAACTTTTGCTCTTACGCCTGCCCCACGATCCGACAAACCTGCCGCAGCACGGCTGCCCAATAGCAAAAGTTTTTTGGTTCTTTTTTTCAAAAAAGAACATTCTTTCTTTCCTGGTCTAAACCTTCTCCACCTGCCCGTATTCCAACTCCACCGGCGTCGACCGCCCGAAGATCGAGACCGACACTTTCACGCGGCCTTTCTCCTCGTCCACTTCCTCCACCGTACCGTTGAAGCTGGTGAACGGACCGTCGGCGACGCGCACCTGTTCGCCGATTTCGAAGATGACGCTGGGGCGCGGACGTTCCACGCCCTCCTGCGTCTGCTTCATGATGCGGTCGGCCTCGGCCTCGGAAATCGGCGTCGGCCGGGTCTTGGTGCCGAGGAAGCCGGTGACCTTTGGCGTGTTCTTCACCAGATGCCAGGCATCGTCGGTCAGCTCCATCTTCACCAGCACGTAGCCGGGGAAGAATTTGCGCTCGGAGTTCACCTTCTGGCCGCGGCGGACCTCGACCACTTCCTCGGCCGGGACCAGGATTTCGTCGAAATGGTCGGCCAGGCCCTTCTGGGCGGCCTGTTCCTTGATGCCCTGGGCGATCTTTTTCTCGAACCCGGAATACACGTGCACAACATACCAGCGCTTTGCCATCGCGATGCTCCTCAGGCCGCGCCGGCGAACAGCGCGCGGACGCCGAAGCCGATCACCTGGTCGACGGCCAGGAAGAACACCGCGACCAGCGTGGCCATCACCAGCACCATGCCGGTGGTGAGCAGGGTCTCGCGGCGGGACGGCCAGGTGACGCGGCTGGCCTCGACGCGCACGTCACGAAGGAATTTGATCGGGGCGAACGCCAAGTCGGTAACTCTCTAAAGAAGAAGGTGGGCCTAAGGGTATGAAGTGGCAGGGGTGGAGGGTCTCGAACCCCCAGCCTCCGGTTTTGGAGACCGGCGCTCTAGCCAATTGAGCTACACCCCTCGCGCGGGCGCGACGGCTATCAAGGCGCCGTATCAAGAGGGTCGGACGCCGGAAGTCAAGCGTAAGGGCGGAGGGCCGATGGCCGTAGGGCGAGGCGCGAAGCGAGGTCCGCCTCGTGTTCGAAAGGCGAGGCGGATCTCGCTGCGCTCGTCCGCCCTACCGTACATGGAAGATGGACACGACGGCTTCGCCGTCCACCAGCTCCGCCTTGCGCCAGCCGCCGCGGTCGTTCAGCCCCACCCAGCGCCGCTCCTCGGTCCGGTAGTGCCAGTCCTTGTCGCGCTGGAAGAAGATCTGCAGCCCCTGGCCCTCCAGGATGTTGACGATGCTGTTGTCGTGCGAATTGCGCTCATCGAAGTCGGTCGAGGCGCGCTGGCCCATCTCCGAGTAGATCTCGTTCAGCTCCAGCAGCAGCCGGTTCGCCTCTGGCGGCAGCGCCTCCGCCTTCAGGCCGATCCGCACCGCTTCGCGCAGCGTGATCGGATACGAGTGCGACGGGTAGCCGGCGTTCAGCGTGTTGCTGATCTCCGCCGCCCGCGTCTCGTCCGGCATATGGTAGGACAGGATTTCGGTGCAGATGCGCGTGGAGAGCGCGCTGGCGCGGTCCACCGCGCCGATCACCAGCGGATGCACATGGCCGAACAGCGGCGCATACGGGTTCGAGGTCGCGGTGCCCTCCTCCGCCTGCCACAACCGCACCACGCGATGCAGCTCGTCCTGGCTCACCCGCACCCGGTCATTGTCGCGATCGATGGGCGACAGATCATGCGTCAGCGACGTGTCGACCGCGGACAGATGCGCCAGCGGTCCCATCATGATGCAGTCCGCGCCCAGCGCCAGCATGGTCGCGGCACTGGCGCATTCCAGCGGGATCAGCACGGTGAGGCGGCCGACATGCTGGCGCAGCAGGTTGACCATCCGCAGCGACGCCTCGCCGGACCCGCCATCGGACTTGATGAACAAAGCCAGCCGGTCGACATGGCCGACATTCTGCATGATGCCATACAGGCCGATCACATCGTTGGCGCAGATGCCGCCGTCGAACGAGTTCCAGTAGGTGATGACCGGCTGGTCGAGCGAGGCCGCGAGTCGCGCCAGCACAGCCTGCGTGCGGGCAACCAGGACGGGCGGCTTTTTCAACGGGATCATGTCGGGCATGGGGACAGCCTGAAGGCAAAAGAAAAGAACCTGTTCTTTTTTGAAAAAAGAACCAAAAAACTTTTACCCGTTGCGGCCCGCATGCGGGTCAAAGGGGCCATGAATGCCAGACGCAACGCGCAAAAGTCTTGGTTCTTTTTTTCAAAAGAACACTTTCTTCTGCCGGTTGCCCCGCGCTCGACCGCGCTCTATCTGTGCGTCAGCGCGGGCGTAGCATAGTGGTAATGCTCCAGCCTTCCAAGCTGGCTAGGAGGGTTCGATTCCCTTCGCCCGCTCCAGCCCGCCGCGCATGCGGCACCGCAACATGCCGGTGTGTGGCGGCTTGGATACGGTCTCGCATGGGCGCGCGTGGGCTCGCTTGACGCTATTAGTGTGTCCACCCTAACGTTCTCGAACGGTCATCGGCGCGCCGGGTCCTGACTTTCGTGCCGACGACGGAGCAAAAAACCGCCCGGCCAGTAAGGCCGGCGCATAGGGGGGTAAACCATCGTGCATAAGCCTTGCTTTGCCGCGGCGACGCCGCGTCGGCTTTTCCTGCTCGCCGGCGTTGCTGTTGCCGGCCTCGTCGCAACACCGCCGGCACACGCGGTGGACTACACGGTCGGCGACTACCAGATCAGTCTCGACACGACCTTGTCATCCAGCGTCGCGGTCCGCACCTCGAACATCGATTACGGCTTCGTCGGTATCCCGAACGGTGGCACCTACGGCACCGCGAACGCCGACAATGGCGATCTGAACTTCAAACCGGGCAGTGTCGTCGGCGCGCAGCAGCGCATCACCGAGGAATTGCAGGTGAAGAACGGCGACACCGGCATCTTCGTGCGTGCCACCGGCTTCTATGATCCAGCCTACGACACCAACGTCGATGACCGCGCATTCCCGCTGAGCCGCGCCACGGTGCGCGACGTGGGCGAGGATCTGCGCCTGCTCGATGCGTATGTGTTCACGCGGCCGGATATTTTCGGCCATCCGGTGGATGTGCGCATCGGCAACCAGGCGCTGAACTGGGGCGAAAGCACGTTCGTGCAGTTCGGCCTCAATTCCATCACCCCGCTGGATGTGACAGCGCTGCATACGCCAGGCTCGGAACTGCGGACCGCGCTGCTGCCCATTCCGGCGATCGATCTGAAGACCGAAATCACTTCGGATACGACGATCGAAGGATTCTGGCAGCCGTACTGGACGCGGTTCAAGCTGGACCCGTCGGGCAGTTTCTTCGGCACCAGCGACGGCGTCGCCGACGGCGGCATGTTCAATAATTTCTTCAGCTTCTATCCAGACAATCTGAAATCGATCAACACCGCGAACCTGCTGCCGCAAGCCAATCCGTTCGGCGGATCGTTCCCCCGCAGTGTCGATCGCCACCCCACCAGCCTGGCGGAGTTCGGCATCGCGCTGCGCAAGACCGTTTCGCAACTGGACGATGCGGAGTTCGGCCTGTATTTCGAGAATTACAACAGCCGCACGCCGTTTGTTTCGCTTCGCACGGGCAGCGCCCATATCGGCGGCCTGCCCGGCGGTCTGAGCGTGTTGCCGGCGCAGAATTTCGCGCAATTGCTCGAATTGCTGCATCTGCCTGCGATCGTGTGGCCCAAAACCTATTCCAATACGGACTCGTATTTCGACGATTACCCGAGCGATATTCACATGGCCGGGTTCAGTTGGAACTTCAACGCGCCCGGCGGCATCGCCATTCAGGGCGAAGTCTCGCACCGCTTCAACCAGCCGATCCAGTTGTCGGGCGCGGACCTGGCACTCGCGGTCAATGCGCCGGCGATCTGCCGGCTGGCGACGAGCGCGCTGTTCGCGGCGGCGCTGGGGCCGTCCTGCGCCGCCGCGCACGCCGATCCCGTCATCGCCGCGACCGGCGGCGTCGCCGGGTTCAACAGCACGGTCGATGGCTGGGTGCGCAAGCCGGTTACGCAAATCCAGAGCACGGCGACGAAGCTGTTCGCGGCAATCCCGTCGCTCTACATCAACAGCATCGCGGTGATCGGCGAGCTCGGCTTCGACTATGTCAGCGATTTCGGCAATCGCGGCCTATACAACGCGTCCTATTCCACGTCCGACAACTCGGCGTTCACGCTGGCCGGCACGGTCGATACCAAACCGATACCCGGCACCAATTACAGCGTGGGCACGCTGTCGACCAAGGGGCTGACCACCGCGTTCTCGGGCGGCGGCACCGCGGCGGTCATCGTCGATATGCCCGATGTGCTGCCATACGGCATCGGCATGAAACCGCAGGTTTCGGTTGAATACGACTTTGTCGGCACCGCGCCGGTGGGCGTGAACGTGTGGCAGGAGAACACGGCCGCCGCGAGCATGGGCGTAACCTTCACCTACTTGCAGGCCTGGAGCCTGGGGGTGCAATACACCAACCACTTCCCGGTATTCGATGGCGGAAAATATTATGGGTTGATTGACCGGGACTTCGTATCCGCGTCGCTGAGCTACGAGTTTTAGGTTGGTGGGAGGTCGGGTTTTTGATGAGGCAAAAGGAAGGCCAGGGGCGTCACGCGAAGCGTGCCTTCGCACGACGCCCCTGGACCAAGCTGGGCACGTCACGCGAAGGCGTGCTGAGCATGTCACGCGAAGGCGTGCTGAGCACGACACGCGAAGGCGTGCTGAGCACGACAGCCCCAGACCCCCGCTCTCCTGGCATACGCGTTAAAAAAGCGGGGTCTGGGGACTTGTCCCGCGCCTGGTCCAGGGGCGTCGCGCGAAGGCACGCTTCGCGTGACGCCCCTGGCCTGCTTTTACTGGCCTGCCTTGCGGTCCTTCCGGCGGCAACTCCGCTCAACAGCACCGACACCGACCAACCCATCTGGCGCGCCATGCACGGCCTGCTCCTCGGCATCACCCGCGCCGGCGACCGGCTCGTCGCCGTCGGCACCGCCGGCGCCGTGCTGCTGTCCGACGATAACGGCGCCAGTTGGCGCGCCGCCAAAACACCCACCGACGAATTGCTTACCGGCGTGCTGTTTCCCGCCCCGCGCGAAGGCTGGGCGATCGGCCAGGACGAAACCGTGCTGCACAGCACCGACGCCGGCGAGACCTGGACCCAGCAGCACGTCGCCGCCACGTCCGACCAGTCGCTGTTCAGCATCGCCGCGGTCACCCCGCCGCATCTGATCGCCACCGGCGCCTACGACCTGGTGCTCGAAACCCAGGACGGCAGCGCCTGGCAGGAAAACAAAATCCCCGACCTGGACGACGATTATCACCTGAATTGCGCCGTGGCGCGCGGCGACGACGTGCTGGTCACCGGCGAATCCGGCCACGCGTTCGTCCGTCACGCCGGCGCCTGGAGTGCGCTCAAGTTGCCTTATGACGGCTCGCAATTCGCCTGCCTGCTCGGCCGCGACGGCAGCTTCTACAGCTTTGGCCTGCGCGGCAGCGCCTATCGGATCCAGCCCGGATCGACCAACTGGGCGAAAATCGATCTGGGCGGCGACCAATCGACCTATGGCGCGGCGATGCTGGCGGACGGGCGCATGGCGCTGGTGGGCGCCAACGGCGCGGTGCGGCTGCTGGATCCCGCCACCGGCACGGTGAAAAAATTGCCGCAGGTCGGCGAGGTGACGCTGTCGGCCGTGGCGGAGGGCAGCATGGACCACATCGTCGTGGTCGGCGATGACGGGCTGCATATCATCGATATAAATGCGGCCGCGGCGGAGGCGGCACCATGATCCGGCTGCTGGATGCAATGCTGTTCGGCCACCGGCGCAAGGTGCTGATCCTGTTCGCGCTGATCACGCTCGGGCTCGGCTATTTCGCGGTAAAAGTCCATCCGGACGCGGGGTTCGACAAGCTGCTGCCGACGCATAATGCGTATATCGATACGTACAAGCGCACGCAGGAGAAATTCGGCGGCGGCAACCTGCTGCTGGTGGCGCTCGAATCGAAACACGGCACGATCTTCCAGCCGGAATTCTTCGAGGCGCTGCGCAAGCTGACCGACGAAGTGTTTTTCCTCCCCGGCGTCGATCGCACCCATGTCTCCAGCCTCTACACGCCGGATACGCGCTTTGCCGAAGTGGTCGAGGGCGGCTTCAACGGCGGCCCGGTCATTCCGAATACGTTCAAGCCGGACGCGGCCGGTTTCGCGCTGGTGCGGGCCAATATCGTCAAGGCCGGTATCCAGGGCCGGCTGGTCGGCAATAATTACCGCAGCGCCGTGGTCAGCGCGCATCTGAACGATGTCGATCCGCATACCGGCGAGAAGCTGGATTACGCCAAGTTCGCACAACTGCTCGACGAAAAGCTGCGTGCCAAATTCGATAACGCCGATACTGAAGTGCATGTGCTCGGCTTCGCGCAGGCAGTGGGCGATATCACCCATGGCGCGCAGGCGATCGTGCTGTTCTTCGGCATTTCGCTGCTGGTGGCCGCGGTGCTGCTCTACCTGGTGTCGCGCTCGCTCTATCTCACCGTGGCGACACTGACCTGCTCGGTCATTGCGGTGATGTGGCAGCTCGGCATCATCACGGCGCTGGGCTACGGCATCGATCCGATTTCGGTGCTCATTCCGTTCCTGATCCTGGCGATCGGCGTCAGCCACGGCGTGCAGATCGCGCTGTCGAACGTGCGGCTGGTGGGCGAAGGCCATACGGCGCGCGAAGCGGCACGGCTGAGTTTCCAGCGGCTGCTGGAGCCTGGGCTGGTGGCGCTGTTCCTGGCGGTGATCACCTTCGTGACCGTGACGACCATTCCGGTGCCGGTGATCCGCGAACTGGCGCTGACCGCGGCGATCGGGATTTCCTGCCTGGTGGCGACCAATATCGCGGTGCTGCCGGTGCTGGCGAGTTTCGCGCGTATATCGACGAAGAACGCGGACGCGGCGCGCCGCGGCGCGGATGCGTTCGAGGGCATGTGGCGCGCGCTCGCGGTGCTGATCGCGCCGCGCTACGCCATCATGATCACCGGCGGCACGTTCCTCGCCGCGGTCGCGGCGCTGGTGCTGATCGGCCAGCCGGTGGTGGGCGACGTGCATATCGGCGTGCCGGAATTGCGGCCGGAAAGCCGTTACAATGTCGATGCCGCGTTCTTTCAGAACAATTATACCGTCAGCACCGATATTCTCCAGGTGATCGCGGAAGGGCCGCCGAATTCCTGCCTGAATTACGATACGGTCAAGCGGATCGACCAGTTGGATTACCGCTTGCAGGGCGTGCAAGGCGTGCGCAGCACGTTCTTCATGGGCCACCTGATGCGCGGCGCCAACATGCTGTTCAACGAGGGCAATCCGAAATTCTTCTACCTGCCGCATGACCAGCGCGTGCTCGGCCGCGACGGGTCGGTGTTCGAGGTCTCGACCGGCCTCGACAATGATGATTGCAGCGTCATGCCGCTGATCATCTTCCTGACCGACCACAAGGCCGACACGATCGAGCGCGTGCTGCACACGGTGGAGGATTTCCGCAGCACGCCGACAGCGTCGCCGATCAAGTTGTCGCTGGCGGCCGGCACCGCGGGCGTCATCGGCGCCACCAACGAGGTGGTCGAGGCCGCGCAGGCGCCGATGCTGGCCACCGTCTATGCGGTGATCGTGGTGATCTGCCTGGTGGTGTTCCGCAGCGTGCGGGCCGCGATCTGCATCGTGCTGCCGCTGGCCGCGGTGTCGATTTTCGCCAACGCCGCGATGGCGGTGCTGGGCATCGGGCTGAAACTCGCGACGCTGCCGGTCACAGCACTCGGCGTCGGCATCGGCGTCGATTACGGCATCTACAAATTCAGCCGGCTGAGCCATTACATCAGGCAGGGCTACTCACTGAATGCGGCCTATGTGCAAACGCTGCGCGAAACCGGCAGTGCGGTGATTTTCACCGGTCTGTCGCTGTCGATCGGCGTGGCCACCTGGGCCTTCTCGCCGCTGCAATTCCAGGCCGATATGGGCATGCTGCTCACCTTCATGTTCATCATGAACATGCTCGGCGCCATCATCGTGCTGCCGGCCATCATCGGCGTTATGGATCTGGTGGTGCCGCAGAAGAAGGTCGGGCCGCCGGTGGTGCTGGTCACCGATTAACCCGTAGGATGGGTGCGCGAAGCCCACCGATCCTACGGTTCCGCGGTAGCCCAAACCGGCTCCTTCAACTTCGCAACAAACGCCTTGTGGCGCGCGAGCTGCGCCTCGGTCGGCTCGATCACGATGGCTGTGCGTGGCCCGCTGCGCGTGTACGTGAATTGCACCCCCTCCTGCCCTTCGGCCACCAGCGACAACCCACGCTGCCGCCCGCCGGTAAGCTCGATATAAACCTGCGACAGCAGTTTGCAGTCGAGCAGCGCGTTGTGCCTGGTGCGTTCGGACAGGTCGATATCGAAACGGCGGCACAGCGCATCGAGGCTGTTCGGCAGACCCTGATATTTGCTGCGCGCGAGCGCCAGCGTGCACACCATGCGCGATGGATGCAGCGACGGCAGGCGCAGGCGCGCAAGCTCGGCGTTGATGAAGCCGAAATCGAACGCGGCGTTGTGCGCAACGAGCGGGTCGTCGCCGAAGAACGCCAGCATGTCGTCGACAATGTCGGCGAAGCGCGGTTTGCCGATCAGGTCGCCACGGGTGAAGCCGTGCACGCGGGTTGCTTCCTCCGGCACGTCGCGCTCGGGGTCGATCACGCGATGGAATGATTTGCCGGTGGGCAGGTCGCGCAGCAATTCCAGGGCGGCGATTTCGATCACGCGGTCGCCGGTCAGGGGGTCTATGCCTGTTGTTTCGGTGTCGAACAATACAGAGCGGCTCATGGTGAAATATCCAAAAGGAGGAAGTGTTCTTTTTTGAAAAAAAGAACCAAAAAACTTTTGCTACTTGGCATTCGCGGCGCCTGTCGACATGCGCCGCGTACGCCAAAGAGCAAAAGTTTTTTGCTTCTTTTTTTCAAAAAAGAAGGCCTTCCTTCCTTCTAAAAACCTGCTGATCGCCTTGCCCGCATGATGCCGCGATAAACCCGTCCTGATCACCGTATCAGCCAAGGCGCGCTTGGCGGCGTCCGGCATCTGCAACGAAATCATAGCAGCGATTTCCGAGTCGGACATTTTCCGCCGTGCGCGCACGCGGGCCACCTGGATCGCGCGCGGCGCGCTGACAACGACGATATGGTCCACGCCCCGGTCGCCGCCCGTTTCAAACAGCAACGGAATATCCAGCACAATGATTGGCGCGCCCCGCGCGCGGGCAATGAAGCGGCGCTGTGCGGCGCGCACCAGCGGATGCAGAATGGCTTCCAGCCGACGGCGCGCGGCGGGATCGGCCAGCACCTGGCGCCGCAGCGCCGCGCGGTCGAGGCGGCCATCCGCCACGGTGCCGGGAAAGGCGCGCGCGATCGCGGGCAGTGCCGCGCCATTGCGGGCCTGCAACTTATGCACGGTGGCGTCGGCGTCGAACACCGGCACGCGCGCGCGGCGGAAGGCGGCGGCGGCGGTCGATTTGCCCATGCCGATGCCGCCGGTCAGGCCTACGACCAGCATGATGCCCGGATCAGGTCCCCGCGATATCCGCGGCGAGCAGCGCAAAAACCTCGTCGTCCACCGCCGGGGTCACGCCGAACCAGTGTGTGAAGCCGGGCACCGCCTGGTGCAGCAGCATGCCGAGGCCGGAGACGGTGCGCAGGCCGCGCGCGGCGGCGGCGGCCAGGAATTTGGTCACGAGCGGCACATAGACGATGTCGGCCACGGCCAGGTTCGCAGGCGCGCGCGAAAAATCCTGGTCGAGCCCGGCCGCGCTCTCCATGCCGGCCGCGGTGCAGTTGATCAGCAGCGCATGGTCGGCCAGGGCCGCGTGGCGCTCCTGCCAGAACAGCACCCGCAGCTCGGGCAGGGCGCGGCCGAGCGCATGCGCCCGCTCCTGCGACCGGTTGGCGATGCTGACCCGCACGCCGAGGTCGAGCAGGGAGGCGGCGATGGCGCGCGCCGCGCCGCCGGCGCCGAGCAGCAGCGCTGGGCCGGCGGCGGGGTCGACACCATGCGCGCGCAGGTTTGCGATGAAGCCGGCGCCGTCAGTGTTGGTGCCGAGAATAGCGTCGTCGGTGAACAGCAGCGTGTTGACGGCGCCGGCCCGCCAGGCCGCGTGGTCGATGCGGGTGCATACGGACGCCGCCGCTTCCTTATGCGGAATGGTGACATTGACGCCGCGGAAGCCGGCGGCGCGCAAACCATGCACGGCGGTCTCGAACTGCGCCGGCGCCACCGGCAGCGGCAGATAGGCGCCGTCGATCCGATGGCGGCGCAACCAGAAATTATGCAGCAGCGGCGAACGGGAATGCTGCACCGGCCAGCCCAGCACGCCGGCGAGCCGTGCCGCGCCGGTAATCAGTTGCGGCTGCTCAGACGGGCTCGGCGACTCTGAGCATGAGCTTGCCGAGCTTGTCGCCATCGAAAAGGCGGTTGAGAGCGGCAGGGGCATTTTCCAGTCCGTCGACGATCGTTTCCTGGTGCTTGAGCTGGCCGCCAAGCAGCCATTGCGCAAGTTGCATCGCACCTTCGGCGAAACGGGGCGCGTAGTCCAGGATGATAAAGCCCCGTAGCGTAATTCGCTTCATCAGGAACGGCGTGATGTCGACCAGGGCTTTGTGATCACCCTCATTATAGCCGCTGATCATGCCGCACAGCACCATGCGGGCATGCAGGTTCAGCCGGCCGATCACGGCGTCCATGATGGCACCGCCAACATTTTCGAAATTGATGTCGATGCCGGCGGGGGTCGCGGCAGCGAGCTGGTCGCGCCAGTCGGCGGCGCGGTAATCGACGGCCGCGTCGAAACCGAGGTCTTCTTTGATATGACGGCATTTTTCCGGACCGCCGGTGATGCCGACGACGCGCAGGCCGAGGATTTTGCCGATCTGGCCGACGATGGAGCCGACCGCGCCGCTGGCGGCTGACACCAGCAATGTCTCGCCTGCCTTCGGCGCGCCGAGGTCGGTCAGGCCGAAATAGGCGGTGAGGCCCGTGGCGCCACATACGCTGAGCAGGGCCGGCAGCGGGATCGGCACACCGGATGGCAGCTTCTGCATCGGGTTGCGCGGGCCCGCGATGGCATAATCCTGCCAGCCCAGCACGCCGTTCACCAGGTCGCCGGGCGCGAGCGCGGGGTTGTTGGAGGCGACGACCTGGCCGATGCCGTAGCCGCGCATCACCTCGCCGAGCTGCACCGGCGGCATGTATTGGTCCATGTCGGTGATCCAGATGCGGTTGGTCGGATCGAGGGACAGATACAACGCGCGGACCAGCGCCTCGCCCTCGGCGGGTTCGGGGGCCGGGTTGGTGACCAGGTGGAATGTGTTGTCGTCGACGGCGCCGGTGGGGCGTTCGGCGAGGCGGAATTGGCGGTTGGCGGGCATGCTTCGGGTTTCCTAAAACAGCGGCAGGGCGGAAGAGTGTCGCAGATCCACCCTACCTCGTTGCTTAATCAAGGGCTTTTCTGAGCGGCCGATACAGCACCAGCAGCGCCACCGCCGCCCCGCCCACCAGCCCGGCATGCAGCAGCCAGAATGTCGGGTTCGGCACTTTCCCATAGAGCGCCCCCAGCCAGCCCACCATCAGGTTGGTGCCCACGAACAGCAGATAGAACACGCCCACCATCGTGGCATTCAGTCCGGCCGGGGCGGTCCGCGACACCAGGGCCAGCCCGACCGGATAGAGGTTCACGAATGCGAGCGCGTTCACCATGTGGAACGCCAGCAGCGTCGGCACCGAGACTTTTGCGCCCGCGCGCTCCGCCAGCGCGCTTGCCGCGGCCAGCATCAGCGGCGCGAGCACAGCGCATAATGTGCCGCCGGTGATCTTGGTCAGCTCGTGCGGCGCGATGCCGCGCGTCGCCATGAAGCGCCAGAACAGCACGATCAGCGGCAGCATGATGGTGGTGGTCAGCGCGTCGACCGAGGCGAACCAGGTCACCGGCATGCGCCAGCCGAACATTACCAGGTTCGCGTTGTCGCGCGCCCAGATCGGATAGAAGCCGTAGATCTGGTCGTTGTTCACGAACGCAACGGACAGGATCAGCGCCAGCGTGATCTGCGCCGCCAGCGTGTACCAGCCGGCGCGGGTCAATGCGGGCCGCGCCGGACTGCCCGCCTTGGTGCGCGCCTCCGGCGGCAGCGTACGGCGCCCGGCCAGATAGATGAAGATCGACACGAGCATGCCGGCGCCGGCAACGGCAAAACCCCAATGGAACCCGATCCGCTCGCCCAGCGTGCCGCACACCAGCGGCGCGGCAATCACGCCGACCGAAATGGCAAGCGCGAATATCTGGAACGCATCGGTGCGGCGCGGATCATGGTCGTCGTACAGGCCGCCCACCTGGGCGGCGATATTGCCTTTCACCAGCCCGCAGCCGCACACCAGCAGCAGCAGCGCCACGATGAACCCGGCGTCGAACGCCATGGCGAAATGGCCGGCAACCATCAGCAGCGCGCCGATGACGATCGCCCGCGTCCGCCCGAGCCAGCGGTCCGCGAGCAGGCTGCCGATCACCGGCGTCAGATAGACGCCGGCGGTGTAGAGGCCGAAAATCTGCGAGGCGAGTGATGTGGTGGTCTGTGGCCCATAGACCCAGGTGATCGCGGCGCGCAGTCCGGCCAAGCCCGGGACAGGCCCCGCCATGCCCGGTTTCAGCAAATAGTCGAGCATGTAGAGCGTCAGCAGCGCCTGCATGCCGTAGAACGAAAAACGCTCGCATCCTTCGGTGAAGGCGAGCACCGCCAGGCCGCCGGGGTGACCCGTACTGCGTGCGGCATGCGGCAGGGGGGTGGTGTTTGCGGCGGCGTGCATCGCACTGTCCATGCACACGCCGCGCCATTTTGTCAGCACCCGGCGACATGAACAGAAGGACGTGTTATTTTAAAAAATAGAACCAAAAACGTTTGTCGGTTTGGCGCCGCGCAAGGCGATGCCGACGAATGCGAAAGGCAACCCAGCGCCGGAGCAAAAGTTTTTTGTTTCTTTTTTTCAAAAAATAACACGTCTTCCTTATGGTTGGCGCGCGCAAGAATGGTGGGTTGCAAGGGCAAACCCACCTTCATCGCCACTGCTCATATTTGACGAGACGCTCGGCTGTCGTCGTGCCGGTAACCAGCCCGGCGAAATTTTTTCAAACCGATGTCCGGTTTCGCCGGCGCAGCACGGCTTACCAAGCAGAAGGACGAGATCCGCCTGTTGCCCGGAAGGGCCGCCGGCCGGTCTCGCCGCATTTGAGCTTGGGAAGAGATCAGCGCGATGACCAGCACCACACTGACCGGCATGTACACCAACACGGTTATTCTCGGTAAGGGCAGTATCGGCGACAGCGTTACCGTCACCGGCACGATCGCGATCGGTTCCGCCGGCGGTAACGGCATCTACGCGAGCGATTCCGTCAGCAACGCCTATGTCTACAACAAGGGGGGCCTGATCGTCGGCAGCACGGAGGACGCTCAACAGGGCTGCGGCATCTTCCTGCGTAACGCCGGCACGGTGAACAATGTCGATGGCGGCCGTATTTTCGGTGGCGACGGCGGCAATTATTACGGCGGCAACAACGGGTCGCTCGGCGGGGCGGGCGGCATCGGCGTGGATCTGATCAACGGCGGGACCGTGGAAAACGCCTATCTGATGCAAGGCGGCCACGGCGGCAACGGCGTCACCGGCGGCTATGGCGGGCTCGGCGTCTACATCGGCGCCGCCGGCTCGGTCGTCAACCTGGCCGATATATTTGGTGGCGCAGGTGGCAATGGCAGCCAGACCGGCGGCTACGGCGGCGTCGGCATCCGGCTGGAGTACGCCAGCCTGGGCAATAGCGGGCTCATCGAGGGCGGAAACTCCGGCGCCGGCGGCGGCGACGCGGCCGGCGTCGGCGCCACGCTGGTCGCTTACGCCTCGCTGTCCAATTACGGCACGATCCTCGGTGGATACGAACAAGGCCTGTATGCCGGCCAGACGGGCGGCGCCGGCGCCACGGCTGTCAACGCCTACACTGCGACCAAGGTCGTCAATGGCGGCGTGATCCAGGGCGGCGCCGGCGCGTCCAGCCCCGGCGGCACCGGCACGGCGGGCGGCGTCGGCCTGTTTGTCGGTGATGTCTCCGTGCTGTCGAACCTGAGCACGATTCTGGGCGGCGCCGGTGGCGCCGGAGAGGACGCAGGCGGGGTGGGCGGCGCAGGCGGGGCAGGCCTGATCATCGCTCACGCCTATGGCAAGGCCACCAATAGCGGCACGATCACCGGCGGCGCCGGCGGCGCGGGATACACCCAAGGCGGCGTTGGCGGTTTCGGCGTCATGATCGAAGGCGGTGCCACGCTGGTGAATCGCGGCGTGATTACCGGCGGTGCGGGCGGTGCACCCGAGTCGCAAAACGGCAGTAACGGCGACGGCGGCGCGGGCGTCTATCTGAACGGCGGCACGCTGATCACCTCCGGCACGATCATCAGCGGCGGCACGCTCACGTCCGACCTGGCGCCCGCAATCGCTTTCGGCAACGTTGCCTCCACCCTCGTCGTCGAGCCCGGCGCGGTCTTCAACGGCGAGGTTCTGGCCAACGACGCCGACACGCTCGATCTCGCCGGCACGGCCGCAGGCACAATCTCCAATCTCGGCGTAGAATTTGCAGGATTCAAAACCTTCAATGTCGAGGCCCAATCCAACTGGACGCTGGCCGAAGTAGACATCTTCGATGCTTCGAACGCGGTGCTCAACGTCGCCGGGACGCTCACCGTCGATGACTATTTCGACGACAACACCATCACCCAGATCGCCGCCGGTGGCGAGCTGCAAGCGAGCGGCAGCGCCATCATTCTGGTCTCGGATCTCGCGCTGGCGGGTGGCACGCTGAACTGCGGCGCACAGGCGGAATTCGTCATCGGCACCACCACCACCGGCGCCGTGAAGGGCGCGATCATGCTCGATGCCGGCGCCACACTTTCCGGTAACGGCGCGATTGCTACCGCGCTCGAAGGCAGTGGCACACTTGATGTCACGAAAGATGTATTCTTCATCGACGGCGTTCTGGGGCCCGACGTCACCGCATCGGTTGCCGCCGGCAGCACGCTCGATCTCTTCGGCGGCGCTGTTCTCGGCGCGTCCGTCAGCGGCGCGGGCACGCTGCGTCTCAACGGCACCGGCTACACGCTTGCCGGCGCGGGTGCCGGGGCGAAACTCGCGATCGCGGACCTCGTGATCGATTCTAAAACCACCCTGTCCGGCACCGGCACGATCATGGGTTTGCTCGCCAATGCGGGCACCGTAAACGCCTCGGGCGGCGAAATGATTTTGGCGGGCGCGGTGACCGGCAAAGGCGATTTTGCCGCCGCCAGCGGTGCCACGCTGGATATCGCCGGGGGGATGACCACGGCGGGCGCACTTTCCGGTGCCGGCACGATCGATTTCGCCAGCGCCATCACGCTCGACGCAGGCGCCAGACTCGACGCCGCACAAGTGGTCGATACCGATGCCGTGACACTCGGCAGTGGCACCGCCGTCACCATCGCCGCGGGCGAGATATTCTCGATCGATGCGGCCGCGGGCAGCACCATCACGCTCTCCGGCGCCACCGGCGACAGGCTTTCCAACGCCGGCAGCCTGGCCGCCAGCGGCCCCGGCACCGCCGACATCGACGTTGCCTTCGTCAACACAAAAACCGTTTCGGTATCATCGGGCACGCTGGCCTTCCTCGGCGGCGTCACCAATAACGGCACGCTCGCCACCGGCGCCGGCACGCTCAGTTTCGAGAAGAAAATCTCGGGCACCGGGACGCTTGGCATCGGCACCGGCACGCTCTCGCTCCTGAGCGGCGCGGTCGCTACCCAGTCCGTGCGGTTCGAGCAAAGCGCGGGCCTGCTCGATCTCGCCCATCCGACTGATTTCAGTGGCCTGATCAGCGATTTTGGCGCCCAGGATAAAATCGACCTGCTGGACACCAAGGCGACAGGGTTCACGTTTGCCGGCGGCACGCTGACGCTGGAGGATGGCAGCAAAACCGTCGCCAGCCTCAGTTTCACCGGCAGCTACACCCAGAACGACTTTGCCATCAGCACCGACAATCACAGCGGCACGCTGATCAGTTTCAAGTAGGGCGGATTTGTTGTTCGCCTTTTTCATGCGTTGGGAGCGACTGATGCTAGTCAGCGTTGAGTTTGGCGTAGCAAAACGTTACGATGCAATGTACGTTATTGCGAGCCGTGGCGAAGCGCTCCCGGCTCGCGCGCGAGATCCCGCGTGTTATCGTGGATTGCTTCGCCGCTTCTCGCAATGACGGGAGAGTCGGAGTGCACGCGGGCCAGTTCTAAAGATGGCCATCTTTACTTGTTTTGAAAGGAGTTTTGACATGCGTGGATTTTATGTAGTGGCGCTCGCGGCGTCGGTGGCGGCAGGGCAGGCGGGGGCAGCGCCGGCGGTGAAGCTTGCGCCGAGTTCGGGGCATCCGGGGGTGACCGTTGCGGTGACGGGCAGCGGGTTTGGCGATAGCGAGGCGGTGGATGTGTATGTGGGGACGGTCGATACGGCGCTGCTGGTGACGTCGGGCACCGGCACGCTCAGCGGCAGCGTGACCATTCCGTCCGGCGCGCAGCCGGGCGCGGATTACATCACCGCGGTCGGGCGGCATAGTGGCGTGGCGGCGCAGGCGCCGTACACGGTGACAACGCTTTGGACGCAGTTCGGGTTTGGCGCGTCGCACGGGAATTGGAATCCTTACGAAAACACACTTAACGCGAGCAACGTCAATACGCTCGGGACGCTGTGGCAATTCGCAGCGAATGGCAATGGTTCCACGCCGGTGATTTATGATGGCTATGTCTACAACTCAACCTCGTCTGGCATTCAGGCGCGGTCGATTGGCACCGGGAAATTGGTCTGGAACGTGCTGAGCGGCGATGCGTTCTACGCCACGCCAACGGTGTCGCAGGGCGTAGTCTATATCGGCACGATTAACAGCACGTATTCGACGTTGTATGCTCTCAAGGCGTCCAGCGGCGCGCCGATCTGGGCGACACCCCTGGGCGGCAGCGCGTTCTCCTCCGTCACGGTCGCCAACGGTATTGGCTATGTGGGCACCGCGGACGACCACAAAATAACGGCATTCAGTGCCTCATCCGGTGCCACATTATGGAGCTACGTCACCGGAGGC
>Ga0116226_10001306_pt1 | contig 21500 bp, 16 predicted proteins | sample S1TSphfallax_FD_89692 | JGI IMG/M metagenome (GOLD analysis project Ga0116226, IMG submission 89692) | Host-associated microbial communities from peat moss isolated from Minnesota, USA - S1T2_Fa - Sphagnum fallax MG | ecosystem: Host-associated > Plants > Peat moss > Unclassified | place: USA... | reverse complement strand
CCCCAATTCCTTTTCCTTCCATTGTCTTCACCTTTGGATTCACAATTGAGTCCATCAAGGAGCTTGGGAGTGCGTCACACAAATTGCCATGAACAAGGACACAACATGGCATACAATATAGCTTAACTAATGAAATTTAACTTGGTTCTTCCATGCCTTGTGGTCAACACTAACCAAACTGGGATCCATTTTGTTCCAAATGTTGGAGAAAGAACATGGGAAAACAAAGGTTCAAAACACATTCAAGTATTAGGGATGGAGGACAAGAGACAAATAATTCTTGTGGTATCTTCTATAGCAAATGGAAACCTACTTCCTAGACAAGTTGTTTTCATAGGTATAACTCATAGGTGTTTATTTTCTTCAAATGAGGGAAAACAAAAATGTATCAACTCAAGTTGGAATTTTACATTTAGTGAAAATCATTGGTCCACAGTGGAGACAATGAAGGATTTTGTTTGTAAGGTTTTGCTGGCCTAGCTACACAAGTAGATCCAACAATTCAACTTACAAGAAAATCAAAAGCCTGTATGGTTGATTGATTGTTATAGCATACACAAAAATAAGGAATTTTTTGATTAAATCAAGATAGAGCACCCAAACATGCTTGTCAAGTTTGTTCTTGCCAATTGTACTAGTGAATTGCAACCTACAAATGTCATTATCTAACAAGCTTTGAAACATGTATTCAAAATCAATTTCAACAAATGGATTGCAAATGTTATCAAACAACAAATCTATGATGGGAAGGAGCCATTCATTGATTTCAAGATGAACAATCTCAAACTTCAAATTTGTGGATGGTTGGATTTAGCATGGACACAATTGTATGGCATGGATGGAATGATTACCAAAGGTTGGGAAAAAACAAGGATCACAAAAGCTTTCACACTTGATTTCCAAGTAAAAGCCATGGAGGCTAATGCACTCGCCCCTATTTTCACATTTACTTTAAAAGTTGAAAAGTACAATGATGCAAAAGATAACAAAGTAGATCCAATAGATTCCATTGTAGTGCTTATTGAAAATTGTATACAACTTATTCTACTCCACTTGGAGTGGGAACTAGAGGTGGATGTGCATCAACTTCAAGTAATGTAAAAGTGTTTGGATTAAAACAACAAACTAGATTGAAGCTCAAGAAATTAGACTAAAACAAAAAAAAATTGAGACATTTTGAAAACATTATAATATTTCATATTAGGTCACACACCAATTTTGTTGTATACAATGTGTTCACCTCTAGTAGTTGTATTAGCTTTGGCTAGCCTTTTTGTTTAGGTTTCTCTTGTTAGATAAACTTTGGATCCATCCTTATTGGTGGCATCCGTAGAACAAAAGCCTTCTAGAATCCACAAAATAAAAGCCTTCGCAACAATATGTTTTTTTTGTCTGCTATGAAGAAACTTTAATTGATGAAGGTGATTATAAATTGCAATAAATGTTTTCTGGGCTAAGAAGAGATGGTTTGGAACCAAATGTCCAGTTGGAAGCTGTTATTGCCACAAGATGTTTTGCAAACATGTCAAAGGTAGCTTGTGCACCAATGGCTAGAAATTAAAGTGTTATGAGAAAGTGAGGAAAACAAGCTTGTCGTATTAAAAAAATACCCCGCCCACTAATCATGTGGTGATGCACACCAGCTAATGTTGAACTCACCACCCATCTTAAGGCAACAAAGATTGGTTATTAACACATCCAAAACTCAAACAAAGTAAAAGTAGATTTTTTTTTCCTAACATGACCTAAAACTTAAGATAGACCTCAACAAATAACTCCTTAACATTCAAATTTCAACCTTTAAATCTTTTAATCAACATATTTCAGTTCACCCAAGGTTAATTCAAAAATCCATGAAGGTGCCAAACACCTTGAAGAATGGGATCTATTACAAAACCAAGAGTTATGATTACAAAAAGTTATTCAAATTGTAACAACAAAGTCAATAACATGCAACTTTGGCTTGTGGTGGCAGTGTGCAACAACAAAAGTTGAAGTGGAAAACAACAGATGAAGGGATGCTGATGAGAAAAAAATCTCATGGGAAAGAACCATGCCCATTGTTTCGTTGTCATTAATTTCCTTTGATGAATGTATTGGAGAAGCTACATGAAGACATTGATGCATTAAAAACATGCCCCAAAAAAGTGCAACAAAGGAGAAAAGTTTACACTAAATATCTTAGGAATCTTATGTAATTTTGGCATTAAAAAATATTTTAAAAAAATTCAATAGGATTTTTAAAATATAATTTTCTAAAATTTTGGATGTTTGAGAAATAATTTAATTTATGCCGAACTTGAAAAGGTATTACGATAATCCATAAACAAGTTAGTATGGTGTGTATCCTATAACTACTTTGTTTTATAAGAAAAATAAAATGTTGGCACATGTTCATCCTAGTCCATTTTATTCTCATTGACGAACTTAGTCATCAATGTTCCCAACACCTTATTTGTGGACTTTGTTTGACCATTCCTTTATAGATCTAATAGGTAGTGGAATCAACATGCTTAAGAAAAAATGATCTATCAAATCTTTAATATCATAAATAAAGTTCACACCTTGATCTTTGACTATAATTAGTGGGCATCCAAACTTAGTAAGAATCATTATGAGAAAACTATGTCCATTGCAACTTGTTTGATGCGATTAAAAAATGTCCAATAGAACTAAATTGCAACTAAAAAATGTCTAATAGAACTAGATTATAACTAGATAAACAAATTGCAATGGACATGATTCTCTCATAATGAGTGCATTCATATAAAATTTTGTTGTCATTGTTGCAATATTTATCCATAATGCTCTAGCCTCCACCAATTTTGTTGCACAATTTATGGCCACCAATATGTACTTGTTCAATGTATATTGTCATGGATGTTAATGCCATGGATTTCATTTATATGAGTGTTCATTCATGACTTGTAATGAACTTGTACTTAATTTTTAGTTCAATCTAAGTTCACTTGTAGTTAGTTCTAGTGAATTCAAATTCACTCTTAGTTCACTTCTAGTTAATTCTTATTTCATTCTTAGTTAAGTTTTGATTCACTTTTAGTTAACTCCTAGTTCATTTTCAATTAATGTGGTAAGAGAGGCATCATGAACCAACATTAATAATACAAAGAAGTTTTGCACCACTAACAACACAAAAACGTTTTCCACCTATAATTCTAACCTAACCTTTGGCAACTTCACCAAAGGATGACCTTAGATGCAAATTGATAAAAGAAGATTCAAGCCTTTCATGGAACAAAAAAAATACTATCAACATACAAATAATCTTTGTTTGTATTGTGGAGAACTAGGTCATGTTGTTCGTGAATGTTCAAAGAAACGTGGTCCACATGTAGCACATGCCACATTTGTTACTAATTCACAACCAAAACAGTCGGGAAATGAACATGTCCAATTTTAGTAGGGACTATGAGGTTGGACTTCGATGCATTATGTAATGAAAATGGTCCCAACCTATCTTCAGATCCAACATTACATTTCTTGGTGCCAATCATGTGATAAGCTTGTCACAATGGTGGCCCAAACACTTTTTAATTCTAGCACATCAACATGTTTCATGATAAAAAGTTGGTGTGACAATATAAATTGGTTTTAGTGGAAAAGAACGCACCAATGCCGATTGAGGTCATTGACGATCAAAATCTTTCATTAGGACCAATTACACATGAAATGAAGCATTAGATGTTACCATTGGTTTTCACACTAGCAAGGTTGTTTTCAGTGTCATTTCATCTCTAAAAAATATTGTTATCATTGGATTGTCTTGGCTTGCTCTACATAATCCACGAGTGGATTGGCATATGAAGAGTTTTCACTTTGAAACACCACAACATGAGGCCCCAGAGTGTGAAACCCTTGTTGGAAGCATGCATGGAAAAAATCAAGATCAAATATGTCATCTAATTGAAAACAAACATGGGGATGAATGCATGCAAAATTCAAAATAGAAAGAAGACTTCAATAGTACAAGAAGGCTTAGGTGCCCTAAGCTTTTATTTGTTGGAATAAAAACTTTCATGCAGGATGCCAAAAAAGGAGATGCATTCTTGATTTACACTTTTCCCTCACTAGATGTTGAACCATGTCCACATGAGATTCCTTCCTAGTACAAAGAATTCAAGGATGTGTTTGAGAAGAAAAATGTAGACACTTTGATTAAGCATCGACCACACCATTGCACCATTGATCTTGAGGAAGGAGCGCAACCTCCATTCAAACCCATCTATAATTTGTCAAAAAAAAAACTTACAGAACTTTGTGAATACATTAACGAGAATTTGAAAACAAAGGTTCATTCAACATTCCAAAACTCCAATTAATGCCCCTATGTCTTTATTTTTTTTAAAAAGGCTCTTTACAAATGTGTGTCAATTATCATGGACTGAATCAACTCACTATAAAAAATCAATACCCTTTGCCCTTGATCTTAAACACTACAAGAAATCATGTATGTTTCAATTAGAAGAATTGACTGAAAAATTCCCAAATGTCACCATGGTCAACTTGACCAAAATGTCATTTTGGACAAGTCAATTTGGACCCGGCCATTTTGAATAGGCTTTTTTGGTGGTTTTATTGGATTTTTTACTATATTTTTAACTAATCAACAATATTTTGATAGCAACTATATATAATCATAATTATTTTAATTAATTAATTAAAATACTTACATTATTTAATAATTAACATACAAAATAAAAATAAATAATTTATGTACTTAGCGTATTTAACTTAGGTAGCCAAATGTTCTATGTGTGAGGACTTGAACTCTTCACCTCCACTTTGAGGAGTCAAGTCTTTACCATTGGACTACCATTTGAAAAATTGAAAACTTTTGTCATCATTTATAATAAACTTGATTGAATCTTTTGTTTTGATGTACATATTGTAACATTCATATATGAATTTCAATATTTTATATTATTCAAGTAGGAGGTTATAACATGTACCAAATCTCCACCTAGATAACATGTAGGTATTTACACCTATTAGGTTATTACATGTTATTAACTCAATTAATAAATAATTAATAAAAAAAATGATTGATTGATTACTTCCTAAAATTACTAAATATTAAATATTAAATAATCATTATTTATTATCAACTAATATATAAGAAAATAGTTTAAATAATCACTCATCAATAATTATTAATAACTATATATTGACTATCATTAAATATTATAAAATATTAGCAAAAATAAAATAAATAAATAAAATGATAATAATAATTAATTGATTAACAAGTTGATGGATAAATTAGTTATTGGTTATTAATTAAGATTTATTTAGCGATTAACTAATTACATAAAATATTAATCATACATTATTGAATGTCATGTTGTTAATGCAATAAATTTAAGTACTTACATGTGCTTAAAGGTAGCATGTAAGTAGCCTATTAAACTTTATAAGTACCTACTAGGTGTAATATGCTTAACCTAAGGCCTATTAGTTATGAACTTAAATTTGATACGTACCTTAAGTAAAATAAACTTGTAGGTTAAGTAGTCAAGTAAGTATGGTTGATTTGATTAAATGTCAAATTAAAATGGCCAATTTGAGTAATTATAAATTACAATGGCCATTGAATATGGTCAATTTGATTAAACCTTGGTCATCTTAATGGACCTTTAGTTTTTTTACTAGGTGTTGCATGTTTTAAAATCTCATTTTAGTCAAATGTCTTAGTCAAAAATGATTCATGTTTTTCATGCCCCAAGCTTTTAGTCAAAACAACCATCCCCTTTAGTCAATGTGAACATTTTAGTCAAGTTAAACCTTGTGAAAAACCATATTTCTTGTAATGAAGGTTGTTGGATAAGTTAAGTCATGCCAAGGTGTACATTAAGATTGATTTATGTGGAGCATACAACTTGGTGCACATTTGAGAAAATGATGGATGAAATATGACGTTCAAAACCTATTACAATTATTTTGAATATGTTGTGATGCCATTTGGTTTTACTAACACACCTACTGTCTTTCAACATTTGATGAACAATGTCTTTGATGGGTACTTGGATGATTTTGTGGTTTGTTATATTAATGACATCTTCATTTTCTTGAAAACATGGAGGACCATGAACACCATGTACATTTAATTTTGGAGAAGCTTTAGGAAATTAGACTTTACACCAAATCAAAAAAGTGTGAATTCCATCAATCTAAAGTGGAATTCTTGGGTTACATCAACTCTGAAGATGGCATTTGCATGGATCTTCGTAAGGTTTAGACCATTGTTGATTGGGCTATTCTAGCTTCTGTTTGAGATGTCCATTGGTTTTTTGGATTTGTCAACTTTTATTAACATTTCATTACCTAATATTCTTCAATAGTGGCCCTTCTTATTTGTTTGACTTGGAAGGATCAATGTCTTTTTTGGGGAGTTGAAGCTAATAATAATTTTCAATTTTTAAAGGTTTTTTTCACAATTGCCCCATTATTGACTCATACAAACCCTTCCAAACCATTTTTTTGGAAATGAACATTTCCAACTTTGTAGTAGGTGTCATACTCTCACAACTTGGAGAAATAATCTTCTTCATCTTGTTGGCTTCCATTTTCATAATTTTTTCCTTGTGAAAATTAACTATGAAATTCATGATAATGAACTTCTAACCATTGTGGATGCCTTTGAAAAGTGATGTCATTTGCTTGAAAGAGCTAAACATGAAATCACTATGTATTCAGACCATAAGAACTTGCAATTATTTATGACAATTCATGTTTTGAATCGACACTAAGTTTAATGGGCATTATCCTTGTCTCAATTTTGATTTTTCATCACATATTGCCTTGGGTGCCTACAAAGGAAACCTAATGTGTTGTCCCATTGCTTGCCTCGTGCTTAAAGAAGGCAATGTAGCCTATAAGCAACAACGTAATGTCATTATGAAGCAAATCGTTGATTTTAAGCATTGTTAATAATTCCAACCCTTTTTTTTTCGAATCCATGAAGATTTGAAAAATGACCTTCTTGTTATTGGCATCCAAGGTTAATTAAGGAGTCATCATTAATTCCAAGATTTTTCCAATGATCATGTCAAGTTTGAATTTCAAGATGGTTTGTTATTTGTGATGGTCTTTCGTATGTTCTTGATGGCCCTTCACAACTTTAAGTGTTCCAAATTGGGCGTGATGCTTTGGTTATAAGCCATTTTGGATTCACCAAGACCATGGAGTTAATGTCTTAATATTATTGGTGGCCACAACTTGAAAATATGTGAAGGAGTTTGTTGGATCTTGTGATGTTTGAGCTTGAGCAAAGAATCTTGGTCATTGCCCTCATGGTTTCCTTCAACCATTTTCAATCGTTGCATCCCCATGGTTTTCAATTTTCATGGACTTCATCCCAAATCTTCCACTTTCTAACTCTTATGATTCCATCTTGATGGTGGTGGACCGTTTGACGAAGATGGTTCATTTCATTCCTTATATTAAAACAATAATTGGCAAAGGAACAACCAAGTTATTTCTTGATCATGTTTTTCAATATCGTGGTCTTCTTAAGGATATTATTTGTGATTGTGGACCTTAGTTTGCATTTAAGTTCTAAAGGTGACTCTTTGAGCTTTTAGGTGTGAAGATGAAGTTGTCATCAGCTTTCCAACCTAAACGGATGGGCAAACAAATCGGTCAATCAAATCTTGGAGCATATTTATAATGCACAACTAATTATTAACAATATAATTGGTCGAAACTTTTGTCCATGGTAGAGTTTGCTTACAACAACACAATGCATTCATCAACCCAACAAATCTTTTATTTGCAAATCATGGTTTGCACCCCCCCAATTTTGACATTCAATTTGTGAACAAATTTGTGAATTTAAAAACTAAGGATCAAACCATGTGGTTAATAGATGTTTGAACTAAACTTGTATCTAACTTTGAAAAAACGCAAAAGTGATATAAGGAGAATGTTGATGATCATTGGATGGAACAACCCAACTTCAAAGTCAGGAATTAGGTTTGGTTTCAACAACAACATATCAAAACAACAAGGTTATTAAAGAAGTTGAATCATTAGAAATTAAATATCTGATAATTAATTATTTGGATTGATTATTTGAATTAATTAAAAAAATTAGCTAGCAATATAATTTTATTAATTTTATTCAAATAATTAATTATTTGACTTTAGATCATTTATTATGAAATGATTTTTTTTAACATTCATATAATTAATCATTAATCATTTGAAAAATTGATAGTTATTTTTATTTTATTAATTCATAATAATTAATTAAATTAAATAATAATTAATAATTAATAAGTAGTAAATTATTGAAAAAAATCATTATTAAATATTAAATATGAATTTGGGTAGAAAACATGAAAGTATAAATAGGCATATCCATATGTACATCGAATTAAAATTTTAATATTATAAAAATTTCTTTTAGTTTCACATCTAAATTAATTATATGTATCAAAATAATTAATTAATTAGTAAATTTTTTAAAATAATGATTTGGTAATTATTGATGAATTAATAATTATCTTAAATAATCAATCTAATTCATTATGAAGTATCTCCAACTTGGACAAATATTTATCTAATTATTATTTAATAAATATTAATTTTTTAATTATTGTAAATTTAATTATATTAATTGCACCCATTTATTCATATTAATAGTCAATTATTCATTATAATAAAAAAAATTCATAATAAATAAGTGTATAAAACATAGTTAATATTTAATAATCACATGATTAAAATAATGTTTTTAATAAAACATTATATATATATGTGAATATATATATTTATTATGTTATAAATAGTTTCATTATAGTTATAAGATGATTGAACAATAGTATTTTAGTAGTGGCGCATTAGTGGTTATATTAATTGTATTAATGGGAAATCATAATTGAAAACTAATTGCAAATGTATCCCATAATAGGTGGTGGAAATGTGGACACATGGCATGATTACATGTATATACATTGTACACTAGTTGCAACAGAATTGTTGTTTTAATGGCACATTTACAATAATTTTAAAATAGTTACCACATGCAATTACAATGCACCTCTTGAAAAAATCAAACATGGTTGACTATATATGTATGTATGATGTGTATAAATTATTGTATAGAAGACCCATTTTCAACTCATAATTGTTATACAATTAACTAAATTTTTGACATGATAATTTATTTATTAATATTTTGTATTTCCAAGTGGATAATTACACAATAGTTGTATATGAGTTTTTTTAAAACTTTAATTGCATGGTAATGTGGTTTCGATGAACGTGATTTCTCATAGTGATCCATGAACCAACTTATGTATGTGCTCATAACACACATGGAGTTGCTCAATCTCTCCTTATTTGATATTATTGAATTCCATGTAAATCTATTCATCATTTTGAGTCTTTCAATGACATTTACAAGATGTTTATGTTAGCTTAAAAAAATTATAATTAGGATATTTTGACATGCAATTGTGACACCAATCTAATCCCAGTTCTCTTAATGTATAACTAAATGTGTCGACGATGTATTCCTTAAATGTTTTTCCATTTTCTTTCACAATTACATTGAATATTTTCACATGAGCATTTGGATCCCATCTTTCTTGTGGTCTAGATATTTTAAAGCTCGTTAGTATGGTCTTGCTACTCAAATCCCTACTCCATGATTTACCACCAATCTAGTTCTCTATCCTTCACAGTTCATTGGAATCAGTGGTGGCCATCCCATAGATTTGTTTACTTGCATTATCATAATTGGTGTTGTAAACCATTTGAAGTCTTGAAATAAATGATGTTATCCTACATGGAATTCTATGAAATTAGTTTGCACTTTTTCCAAATTGAGTACTCATTAATATTTGGTATGTACCTTGACCATTTTTAGAATGTTTCATTCTTCTCAATGGTTCAGATTCTTTTATAAGCTTACAAGCTACTACAACTATTTCTAGCACACAAATTTATTTGATTTTCCTTTTAAAATAATGACTGGCATTTATAGTATCCCACTCACCATTCTAATCATTTTTGGTGATGGTGTTAACTCTCTAGATAACCTAGCTCCAATCTACATGACATTCATCTATACTCTTTGTGGTATAAAATATGTTCTTGTAGAAAATGGTTTTTCTCTACTCACATTAGAAGAATTATGGATCATTGGTTTGTTTTGTACAAATTGTCTTTCACCCACAATAAGTTCTTGCATCTTGTCTTCTACAATGTTTTGAATCTACTCTCTTTATTGTGGTTGCTCTATAGATTCTCTATCCAACATTTATTGCCCCACATGTTTAACAAATCCATCTCTCACTTCACTATCAATTTGTAGACATTCAATGATCCCATGTCCTTTACTTCTATAGAAAGCACAAATTCTAAAAAGAGTTTGTTCCAACTTGGTTAAATCCATAGAATCGTAACTTCTATGTTTTGGATTCCTACTCTCTCTTCCAATTCTTTTGCTCTTGTGGTTTGATTGAAATGGTAATGCTTCCTCTAGAACATTCACTTGTACATCATCGTACATAGACGTTCTTGGATAATTTGCATTTGCTTATTTCGAAATGTTGGGATTGTAGTTATTTTCTACGGACGTCCCAATTTTCTTCTAGCTCATGATACTTTGGCAATACTAATGGTACACAAATGGTAAGTTTATGTGCCTATTGTAATGACTCTTCCAACTATTCATAAATTTTGTACTTGAGGAATTCCCAAGGTCCACCAACAACAATTTGTCCCTTGGACTTCTCTCTTCCCGATGTTGTTGAACTATGGTGGCACTTGGAAAGCATGGATAACCCCTTCTCTTGGGTATACATCAGGTTTGATCCCATTCACTAGAGATCGCCTTTTGTAACTAGGGCATCTCTATGGACCCCCACTACTACAAAACCATGGCCTTTTTGCTATCAACAGGATGACTGAAGTGATTACAAAGTCAAAATTAATTATTTCATCTAATTGATTTTGTTTGATGTGACTAATATGAAAAGTTGCGATGCCCATTATAATTTTTAAAAAGTAATAACTCAATCACATCCGAGGGTTTAGACATGTGGCATATGTAACACCTACATGAAGCTATCCAATCTAATTGAAATGATTAATATGATTGAAAATAGTCATGTAGGTTTGCTTGAATATGATTACCTTGGATTTTTTTTATGATGTGGCAATACTAGTTGGCTATATTAAGTTGAAAACACATTATAAATATATTTTACAAATGAAACTTACAAAAAAGATGAAAATATAGTTTTATTATCAAGTTTTTTGAATTTTTTTTCTTTAATTATTCGTAATAAAATGGAGGATTCATGATCAACTAAAATACTCTACTTTGTTATATTATAAAATTATTTAATAAAAAATTAATAATCATGTAAAACTTGAATTATATGTCTTCCACATGACTTGTGTTTGAACTATTTGAACCAATGATGAAAGTAGAAGTTGAAATATATATATATATATATATATATATATATGAAGTTCATATGGAACTAGAGAAAGCAAGTTGTTTTAAACAAATTAAACAACAATAGAGGCATAAGATGAAAGTTTGATCTTTGACGGATTATTTATCATAGTCAAAATTGAAAAAATCAATGTCATTCCAAATTAAATATAAACAAAACATGGTTAGTGACCACCCTACATAGTTGTAGGTTAATTATCATTATCAGAGGTTGTTGCATATTGATTAACATTTGTTCCATCATCTTCCCCTCCCATTAAGCAACACATTAACCACCAAAGTTGTTGCAACATTGACACCTATAATTGTGGTAGGTTGAACTAACTCAATAGATATAAGAGCTTGTAGACCCATGTAATCATCAACATTATGAAATTTGAACATATCAAATTCCACAAGGTCAATTTGAATCATTTTTGATATTCGTCCTCCTCATGGTTCTTTCCATATTACTACCTTCCACCCTCTTTCTCTTGGATCATTTGAAGAAAAAACTTGTTTCACATGTAGGGGAAAATAAATGATTGGTTTGTAAAATGGGAATAAAATAAGAGAAATCTACTATTGTGAAACCTTATTCATCTTGCTTGATTATTTCATTACTCCTATTGTATTTTGCTTTGACCTAGTTGGATAGTAACACAATAGTGTTGAGTACCTATTCAATTCAAGTATCTTTTCAACCCAACTTACATGATCCAACTTGGCAAGAATCAACCTTTGATCATTTTTGTTCAAAAGTTGTAGCTACACCATAATCACTTGTGGTTAATTGTTCTTCTACAATCAAAACAAAAATGTGGTTGCCATAATCATACATGGTGTAGGGTGCATGCACAATTGGGTGGACTGATTTGGATGTCATGTAAGCCAAATCTACTTGGTGATTGCCATTGTAATGCCCATGGGGTGTAGTCACAATAAAATGTACCATAACAAGTGTAATGCTTGCTTGATTTTTTCATGTTTTAAAGTTGTAATTTAATTTGATGTTGAAATTGTAAGATTTGTTTATATAGATGTATTTAAAATATATTATGGGAACATGTGAATTAATTTGAAATTAATCCAATTAGTAAAAACAAAAACAAAAACACTCATTAAGCACTATAACACTTGTTTTAAAGTAGTAAAAGGACTTGTAAATGGATTTGAATTTTTTTGAAAATGGGGTGAAAACATGGTAAAGTATACCAATTGGTGATCCCTATCAACAAATAGCAATAAATTTGGAATCTTTTGCATCTTAAGCATTTTAGTCATCCCATAAATTTTGGGGTGTACTTATCATATGAAATAGACCATATATGATCTCTCTTAAAATATATTAATACTCTCATTAATTTATTAAAAGTTTATTAATATGGTTGATAGTGCACATTTTCTAAATCAAACAATTCAAATGATGTGTTACTAATGTTCGAGCCATTGTGCACTTTGATACACATTTTTTGGAATTTGAATTTTTAAATTATGACAATGTGAAGCCTTTCAAAAGTAAGTTTTCCATAAATTCAGATTTGGCATCCAAAACATGTTTTTTGATATGATACTAAACTGCATTGCATGTGTTTGATTCATTAAATCATGCCCCAAGCCCTTTCAAAATGCACCATATGAGTGAAATTTCCAAATTAATTTTTTTACCTACTTTCAATCTACTTTTTCACAATAGGGCAAATTGGCAAATTTTACAAAAATAAATTGAAATTAGGTTTTTAAAAAGGTTGATACAACTTTTGAAACTTTCAAAATTTTAAAAAATCACATTTGATGCCTACATGTAGTTCAAAATGACAATCTCCTAAGGCATCACCTACTTTCTAATCTACTTGTCACAAATTTGTGTTTTTTTATTCGAAAGGATTATTGTTTTGGTATATTTTAGCATCCACCAATGACATTGTTTGCCACAATTTTAACATAAACCTTAAAAAATAGTATGAATGTTTTTTTTAAAAAATTTAAATTTTTTTTTGAAGATTTTAAAGAATATTCTAGGAATATTTCCCAAAAAACAATCACAAAAGCAGTCAAAAAGTAGGTGAGTGTGATTCATGTTATCCCATTTGCACCCCATGTTGTTTTATAGATCTTGAAATTTATTAAAATAAACTTGGTTTAAATATCTTAACTTGAATATCTACACAATGCACAAAATCATTTTACAAATTTTAACAAATTATAAAAGCCATGGACTTTTGAACTCAAAACTCATGGATTGTACCTATGACTTCCATTTCTTTGTGGATTATGATATGGTCCATTGATTGATGGGGTGTGTGTTAGGGACTTGAAACTAATAAGATGTCATAATAAAGAAGCTAAAGGTAAAATAAAATAAATAAATTGAATTTTAGGATTATATTTATGGACTTTTGAATGGGTTAATTAAGAGCATTTTTTTATAAGTCCATATCATATTGGAGGAAGAGATGTTTTATGGTATTTTGGCTTACACGCTTAAAGAAAAAAACTCTAGATGAAACATTAATGACATCTAGAAAAAATATAGAGGAAATCAATATAAACTAGTTGTAATTTCCAAAATCTAATTTGGATATTGAATAAATAGGGACTATGGATTTGTGGCAAATTGGTCCACCCATTTGTGCACCTAGCCTGTGGTATGACATGGCTTTCAATGTTGGTGGCATGGACATGTGCATCATAGCTTTGTCAATTTTGTCCCCATTGTTGATAGTTGATGAAATGGAAATTCTATCCATGTTGGAACTGGGGGCAAGGGGGCAAGGTCACCTAGGAACACAAGATTTCATGCTCAAGATTGACCTTGAAGTGACAAGATATCTTTCATATGTTGCTTCTAAATTCCAACTTCTTGAGAATATTTCTTGCCAATATAAAAAGTTACCAATTACATAAGATTTCCAATTTGGAAGCACTAATTTGGAAAATTGTGCTCCTTAAAGAATTGACTATTTTTGTAACATAAAAGTTTAATAAAAAGATGTAAAATGGAAGAATACATTACTCATGCCAAGTAGCCATCAATGAACCACTTTCTAGAACAAAAAGGAATGGGCCATGTCTTAGAATTCAATGGAGATAATTTGTGGACGCCTACCACCTACAAACACTTCATCAAACATTGATGGATCTTCTTTGTCATCCCACACCCTACACCTTGTGGTTGTAAAATCCACCAAATTTTATGTGCAAAACCTTAACGCGTCCTTTAAAGCATAACCTTCTGTCATATATTTCCATTTGGTTTTGTTATATTCCTCACATATCCTTTCAAATTTTTTAAATATTGTTCAACAAGGTACATCCATCATGTATGCACTGGATTGCATAACTCCAACTCCTCCACTAAATGAACTAATAGATGCGTCATGACATCAAAAATTGATTTGGCGAAAATTCCTTCCTTAGCAAGGTTAATGTGATTGCCACATCATTTTTTAACTCCCCCATTATTGTTGGGTCTACAACCTTGGCACAAACTCTTTTGAAAACATAACACAAACAAATGATGGCCATCTTACAATCCTTTGTCATAAAATGCCACATGCATAGAAGTAAAATTTCTTGCATCATTGCATGATAGTCATGTGACTTCATTCCCTTCAAATCCTCGTCCCTAACTTTTTCCTTCAATGAAAAAACATATTGTGTAGGTGTTTTCAAGTTTGTAACAATATGGACAAACATTTCTTCTTTTTCATTTATTAACACATATGTGACTACTAGTTTTATGAACCCACTTGCAACTTCTTGTAACCACAAATGTGGCCGTATGTCGTAATCCTTGAAATCAACTTGAATTGCTATTGTATCTTTGGTGTAGTTCGATTCTCTATGGCCCCATTGAAGGCACCTTGTGCTCATCAATAAGGATGGCTCCTTGGCAAATAGTAACAATTCCCACAAAATATTACCTTCTTGAGTTTCCTAGAAGATTAGAATTTAGTAGTTGGGTTACAGGGTGGGAATCCCACCAAATTCTTTGTCACACATCTTGCAAATAGCCCATAAGTAGGAAAGTCATGTATGTTCCACATACACATTACCTTTTAAGTTAAATGTTGCCCCCTAGTGTGCATCATATGATTTAACACATGCCCACAACACTTGCAATTCCTTGATAAGAAGCTCCAAATACACATCCACATTGGAAAATATTATAGATTCCTTGACATGAATGAACAATGCCAACATCAAAAAATAACATTTGATCACCAACCAAGGGGGCAAATTATAGTTCAACAAAATGACCGGCCATGTAGAATGGCAAAAACCCAAATCTCCAAATGGGTTCACACCATCACTTGTGCTAGCCTTAACCTAATCTTATAGGCATCATTAACAAATTTTTCCCACTTATCAGTTATGCGTTTCCAACTCTTGGAATCTTGCATAGAATGGACTAGACCATTTACACTTGCTTCATTCTTGTGCCAAATCAACAATTCTTCCAAATTCTTGCACCTATGCATGCACAACAATCGTGGAATCAAAAGGAAATGTTTAAGCATTTTTTTGTGGAATACGTATTGACCCATCCACATACCTATTAGCATCACATTTTGGATAAACATGGGATTGCTTCAAATCACCTTGAAAAAGTACACAAATATTCGTGCATGCATGAATGGGTTCATAATTTAAACCTAGTGCCTTGACTAGTTTCATGGCTTGATAAGTAATGGTTGGCATTTTGGGTGGATTATTTGTTGGGTTTTGGTTTTGATCATCACAACCATGTTGAAAATTGTCAAATCTATCAAAAGCTTCAACAACCATTCTATGAATTCAAACATTTGGGTCAAGTATTGGAGCTTTAAGTAAAATGTGTGATGGTACATTCAAGTAGGTGCTCCCATAATGCATCAATTAGCTCTTTGTGCAGGTCTACAATTGCTTTGTATCCATGTTGCAAAAACCAATGCAAGATTAGGGTTGCATTAAATCTAACCTTGGTGCAAACTTAATGACTAGCAAGATTCCACATCTATTGGTTGTGATCCCACATATATTAAACTACTTTTGTTTTGACCCAATTATGTGTTATTGATTTTAATTTAAAATCCAATACTTAGAATTTGCAAGAATTGATAAAAGTCCATACCACCATTGGCCATTAAAAAAATGGGTTTCGCTGCCCATGTAACCTTAGGTACTTTTTAATTGTGTTATGAATTTGTGATCTTCTGCCATGGCAATGAGTACATAGACATTCATAACTTGTCAAACCCTATTGATCTGCCTCATTAACTTGAGTTTCAAATAATGCTTGAGCATCAACTATCCCTTACATTTGTGCACTTGACAATTGGGTTTGAATTTGGGGCATTATATTGTACCTGGTGAAATTATGGCAAACATTCAATAGTTGTAATCTATGTACATGGATCACATTAATCCACATAACTATGCCGCTAGTTGGGCTTGATGTAGCAATTTGAACAATGTACATGTGAACTAGCATGCTTTAATGAATTTGATGACATTATATTATAGTGAAATAAGAATTATGTCCATGTGCAAAATGTAGGTAGAATTTTGACAAACCTCGTGTAAATTGCCAACAATATTAATCTAATTGCCACAATTGCACATGTGATTTGTTTAATTGTGATATAAACCCAATTGATAACTAAAAATTGATGTAGTTTTAACAATTATTGTAATGTACTGAGCTTCATTACAATCCTTATGCATCATACAAAAGAGACAATTCTTAATACTTAAATTAATTCCCAACTACTATAACTTAATTATTTATTAAGTATAATGAGTTTATATGCCTTGCATTACATAGCTACATTGAATGTGTGCTTGAACATGGTACTTAAATTGTCTACGCAAATTAGTATTAAAACACAAAAACTCCAATGTATGTAGTATGTACTTACTATTAACAAACATGTAAAGGTACAAATATCATTTAAGTAGATTGTGATATTTAATAGTAATATTTGTCATGCTTAATCACACTTTACCAACCTAGGATTGTACCCAATGGGAATATTATCAAGATTTATTTCAGAATAGTCTTTGAAGTTTATAATTTATGGTTTGACAAGATTACAAATCTTGCCATTTTCATGATGGTCTAAGGCTTTCAATTTATTAAATTATTTATATAGCTTTGAAGCATTGAGGTATATAACATGTAAAGGAATAAGCTATGAAACTAATGAACCTATTGATGCTACAAACTAACTTAGTTAAGGGATAAAGAAGGGAACATGGAGTATACTTGTGGATGTCAAAATTGTAAAGGGTGCAAAGTAGGAATAAGGTGGCAAAGTCAAGTGTTTATTCAAAGGGAGAATGGAGGGTGGGAGGGCATTATAATGTGGGATAAAGGTGTTTGCCTACCTTGTGCAATAACATTCACAATAACAATTGAGAAGATGGCAATGGAGGGTGCATTAGTTGTTGTAGTGGACTACGAAGATGTTTGACAACACACCATGGCTGAAAATGCTGCAATGCTCAAATCAATTTTTGGCTAGGATTTGTAGTAAATTCAAACACCATTATTTTTCATTTAAATATATTTGGAGTTGTAGAAATTGTAGGCATTCTGACATCTTTGGAGCTTAAAAATTGTAAGTATTTTGACATTTTTGGAGCTTTAAAAGTTGTAAGCATTTTGACATTTTTGGAGCTTTAGAAGCCCTAGGTTATGTGGAAGTAGGTTGTGTTTGTAGGGGCCACATTCTTCCTAAATTCTTGAAACCCTAAGGTTTTTAGTTCAATTTTTAGTTTTATGTGAACTTTTTGGCATGAATGTCATGACTCATCCAACCTTTGAAATTCAAGTTTAAACTTCATGTTGGTCTTGTTTTCACTCCTCCACTCTCATTCTCATTATTAGTTGTGCCCTAACACAAGTTGTTGGTTTTCCCTCATGATTAAGATGTAGTTTTGTTTATTTGCTACCAATTTCATTTCAATAGGTGGTTTGTGATAAATTTGTAGAGACCAAGAAATCACTAACAATGTGATATAAAGTGCATCACTAATTAAGAAGATTGGGCTTCCTTTTCATCTGAATGTTTTGCCTTGACATAGTATTCAACTTGATAAGAAAGTAGTTGTTATTATGGGCGACATAGGTTTACAATCCAACAAGGGAACAAACAATTCTAAACTTGATCAAAATACAAAGGGGTGTAATCACAATCCAATGAGCTAAAAAGGGCATTAGACCACAAAGAAAAATAGTCAAAATTGAATAAATATTTATGTTTTTCCATTTAAATCCATGGAAATCATGGCAAGTTATTGCTTTCTCATTCATATGAATGTCATGGATTTCAAACCAAAAATCCATTTGATGAAATTTTAAGTTTAAGTTTTGATTTAGGACCTTTAAAAGTGAACAACAATGTGTCAGACATGAGTCAATTTTGCAAAGGATTAACAAAAGGATTCATATAATAAAACAAGGTGCGAGTACATAGAAAGGAGCCAATGGGATTACTTTACAAAAGGACTATGAGTCATTTTTAGTATTTTTTCACTTTTTCATGTGAAATGTTTTTTGAATGAAATCTTTTGCAACTTGTTACTAAAAATACACATAGTCAATAGATCACATGTTTTGTGTTAATCATTGTTGAATAAATATGAATTTTTCAAAATGTGTAAATTCTACTAGATTTTGCATTTCATCTTGAAAATCTATCATAATTTTGAATCATACCAAAATATGCTAACTACTTTAGGTTTTCTTTTTTATGTATCATAAACAACAACTTTGTTTTGTATGTCATGCACATTACACCGCATTTACATGTGGTAAAGGACTCTTGATAATTTTAAAACTCCATATGTTTTAAATTATGAGTGTTTTTTGAATTTGGGTAGTAGGTTACTATCATCTAAAATTTTTTACCATCAAAATTATGTTATTACAATAGTCCTTTACCTAGTTTTTTATAAAATTAATCACATTTAATGTAGCATGTATTCAAGTTCAAACATCCATTTAAAAAACCAAAACCCAAATTTTAATTTAGTGAATTTGAAATTTGAATTCCTCAACTTTCATATTAGTCATTTAACACAACTTGGAATGATTAACATAACTTTAAAATGTCACAAGAAAAACATATGTAAAAAAGTTCACACTTTTCACCACTATCTGACATGGTTTTTGGCTCCTTTTTTTGTACTCGCACCCAACACACTTGATGGGGAAAAAATTAAGAGGATAAAGACCTATTGACCACATTTTAAAAACATTCATACCCTAAAATATGTGGATTTTTAAAACTTTAAAAATTCAAAGAAGTTTCCAAGATTGTTCCATAATTTTAAAACTTCAAAAGTCTTTTGCCACACATAGATGGGGTAAAATGTACATGATGTGTTTAAAAATTTCTAGTTTATTATATAATAAAGAAAAATGAAAAAAAAATGGTTATGATTTGAAATTATTATCATTTAAAAAGATGAAACATTGAATTTATAAGGAATCAAAACACTTTCAAAACTTTATTAAAAAATGATGAAGAAAAAAAATGTCATGTACTTGGACAACTATAAGAATTTATTATAACAAGTTGTAAGAAAAAAATGTTTCAAAATTCATTCATATGAAAAAGTTTTTTTTGGGAATAAAGACATATAATCCTTTTCTAAAGTAATCATGTTGGATCATTCTATCTCATTTGGTTGAATGGGTAAGGTGGATCATTTTAAATAGATGTTCCACTCCATAGGAGTCTATAAGAAGTTTGCTATAAAACATGGTTACTTGTTTATCATAACTTATGATTATAATCATTTATAAATTGATGTTCATACATTTGTGAACATTCATATTCTATTTTAAAACTTAGATAAAATGATGATGATGTTAATTATTTTGAAGGATCCAATTTTTTAAAAATCATAATACTTTAAAAAAATGTTTTACAAAGTCCATATGAAGAATGGCTCTTTTAGATATTTCATTAACAAACACTTTTAGAACAAAAAAATTGAAAGAAAAGTAATTTGTAAATCACAAGGACTTATGAAAATAAAGTCAAATTTCAACCATTTCAAATTCCATAAAAACATATTTGCTAAGTTTTTCAAGAAAATGGTCTCATATATATGTTATTTATTCTATTCTTCAACATATATTTAGTCACTAAAAATCAATTAAATTGAAATTTACTATAAATACATCAATGTTATACCATTGCAATTAAGAAACCAGTCCATACATTGTCCCTTCAAAAGTCCATTATTAACAATAGGGGTAACATTTTCAAAAAACAATTATACTTTTAGTTTCATAATCAAGTTATGAATTTAGAATCAATTATCAATTAACAAATTAAAACATATATTTATCACCACATCCATTTAAACAAAAGGTACCTTGTAGAAATATGAATGTGATTCCATAAGTGAACCACCTTGCCATGCATTTACCCATTTGCACCCAAAGGTCAATTTTAGCAAAGATTTTGATTCCAATGATGATGAATTTGAAGAGAAGTCCAACCTAATTTCTTGATGTTTTTCCTCTTCCCTTCTGGTGCAATTTTTTTCATTTTTTGGTGTTGTGTTCATTTTCTCTTTGAAATAAGTTATACTTCCATTCTATCTTTGAATTAGGTGCTACTTCCATTTTTTTTTTCCATTCCCTATTTTTTTTCCTCTTCTATTGCACTCTTTTCCATTTTTGGTGTTGTGTTCATTTTTTTGTTGAAAATTTCTTAAACCCTAAACCTTATATTTGCAACAAAATGTGAATGAGTTTACATCTTGTGGCAAATTATATTTAACATATGTTGTAGGAGGCTGGGGAATGAACTTATATGTTGCAAGAGATTTTAATGTATTATTTAAATGAAATCTGTATAATGCAAAAATCTAAATCTTTTGTGCATATTCTACCAACAAAAGAGAAACATCACAAAAAAAAAGCCAAAGAAGTGGAAGATGTCGAAAAATTCTAAACCCACAATTAATAAACTAATACACTTAAACACAACTACATTTCCTTCCCATTCACAACAAGATGAGTCTT
>Ga0116226_10001304_pt1 | contig 21520 bp, 17 predicted proteins | sample S1TSphfallax_FD_89692 | JGI IMG/M metagenome (GOLD analysis project Ga0116226, IMG submission 89692) | Host-associated microbial communities from peat moss isolated from Minnesota, USA - S1T2_Fa - Sphagnum fallax MG | ecosystem: Host-associated > Plants > Peat moss > Unclassified | place: USA... | reverse complement strand
GGCATCTTGCCTTGGCTGCGCCGATCCTCGTCGAGGGCCAACCCCTGCACGCCGAGATCCACGGCGTCGATGTTCTCTTCTTGCGCATCGCCGGGGCAGTACATGCCGTGAGCAATCTGTGCACCCATGCCGACGCCTGCCTTCACGAGGGCCGACTTCGCGGACACCGCATCATCTGCCCTCTGCATGGCGCCTCGTTCGACGTACGCACCGGTGCCGTACTGGCGAAACCGGCCAGCGTCGGATTGCAGCGCTATGAAGTCAAGGAGGAGGACGGGCACATTCACGTGCAGCTGCCGCGCGTGACGTAATCAAGCGGTCCCCACGGACGCCGCCGACATCATGCCGGCGCCCGCAGCAGCGGCGCCTTCACCCACTCGACACCGCGCGCCAACAGTCGATGAAAAACCGGCAAATCCCAGGCACAGCGATCCACCGTCGGCCAATAGTCCATCAGCGGCTGCAGATCGTAATGTCCGCGGCAGTGCCCCAAGGTGAGATACAACACCGCACCCTTGCCGTGCTCCTTGATATAGAACACGGGCTGCGAGGCTTGGGGCCACTCGGATTCGACGAAGCCTGCCGCTTGCCCGCCGAACTGCGTCTCCAAGAGCACCTTGAGCGGTCCATAAGTCTCGAGGAGATACAGCTCGTCCGTGGTCTCGAATGGCTGAATATCCGCGACCAGTTCATGCCCGGGGTCCGCCACGGTCACCGTGTATGGCGCGATCGGCGGATGCGCCACGAACATCGAACCCAACGTTTCCATGAACAGCGGTGCCCAGCGCGGACTGTCGACACGTCCGTCGGCCAGCCAGCGTAGAATCGAGTTCGTCCCATGCAGCGCGAACCAGCGTCCGCCACGGTCCAAAAACGCCTGCAGCGCCTCCTGCGCCGGCAACGACGGCATCACGTCGCACGTGTAGGTGACGATGAAATCCGCCTCAGCGATCGCCGCGAGCGTCTCGTAGTCCTCGAAGACGCGCACGCGCACGCGTTCGTCCAGACTCAACAGCTTGAGTAATTCCAGGCGTGCGAAGTCGATGTCGTGATATTTGCCGCCGGCGATCAGCAGACAGCGAATCCGAGAAGGCGGAGCGGCGTCGGTCACGCGTGCGACCCTCAGCCCGCCAGCTTGCAGAATCGGGTGAGTTCCGTGTCGGCGTCACCGAAGAGCGTGGCCAACACCAGCAATCGCTTGTACCCGTGGCCGAGCGCGAGTTCATCGGTGGTGCCGATGCCGCCGTGCAAATGCACGCACTCCTCGCCGATCTTGACGGCGGCTGCGCTGAGGTAGCTCTTCATGCCGGCGATGCTGCGCTCGCGCTGCAGCGAACTTTCGATGCAGACCGCGGCCCGATACAGTTGCGAGCGCGATTGCTCGAGCAGGACATACAGATCGGCCAGCCGATGCTGCAGCGCCTGAAAGCTCGAGAGCGGCACGCCGAATTGCTGGCGACAGCGCAGGTACTCGAGCGTCGATTCGAACAACGTCGACATGACACCGACCATTTCGGCGCCCGCCGCGAACCGCGCCGTGTCCATCACCTCCGCGAAGCGTGTGTAGCCACCCGGTAGCCGCTCGCCCGCGATGACGCCGTGAAAGCGGATCTTGCTCGCGCTCGTTCCATCCGCCAGACGGAAGTCAGCACGCTCAATGCCCGGCGCCGTCGGTGACACGAGATAGAACCCGATCCCGCTTGGATCGTGGGGTGCGCCGCCTTCACGCGCCGAGACGATCCATTGATCACAACCGGCGGCGAGCGGCGCCATCATTTTCTCGCCGTTCAACGTCACGACGGAATCGCGGATCTGCGCTTTCAGATTGACGTGCGCGAGGTTGAAACGCGCCGCGTGCTCGAAATGCGCAAGTCCCACATGCGCGCTTCCGCTCATGATACGCGGCAGCCACTGCGACTTTTGGGCCGGTGTTCCCAAGGCGGCGAGTGAGCCCCCGGCGGTGACGACCTCCTCGAGTATCGGCTCGACGGCGAAGGCGCGGCCCAGCGCCTCGAGCACGACCATGAGTTCCCGAGGCCCGCCGCCCATCCCACCATCGTCGGCCGCGAACGGCAGTGACAATATGCCCATGTCCGCCAGCGTAACCCAGTTATCGAGGCTGTAACCGCGCGCATCGGCGCGATATGCCCGTCGTTGATTGTCCCCATAGCGATCGCGCGCGAACCGCTCGACCGTGTCTTTCAAAAGGCTCTGTTCTGGAGTCAGCGAGAACTGCACGCGATGATCCCTTGTTCAATTCTGCCTATGGGATCACTTCCGGCCTCGGTATTCGACTGGCAAACTCGCTAGGCGCGACGCAAGAATTGTTATTTTTCCGCCATGGGGCCATGATTGGCACTGGCTTGGCTGGAGTGGACAATAATGAACTATTCCAATAGTGCTGGAGTGCCGGTCAATTTCAACGATCTGCACAAGAGCATCACGATCAATTCTCTGGAAGGCATACGGCCCGCGGCTGAAGCGCTGCGCAACGCGGCCTACGACATGGCAAAGTTACGAGTTGCCGCCTGTGCCAATATCGCGTCGAAAGACCCCATGGTGGACGGCACGGGGAAAATTCTGGCGTCCGACGTGTTCGGCTGGCGCGAACCCGGCGAGCGCTGGTGGGAGCGCCCCCGGCTGGCGCTGACCTCGCCCCTCACCCTCGCCTGTCGCTACGAAAGCGAGCCGTTCTGGTGCAACGCGCAAGGAATCCATACCCATCAGCAAAATCCGCACCTGGCGTCGCTCGATCTGAGTGATTTCTTGGAGCGGGCCATGACCGATGCCGCCATCGTCGTGCCCATCCACATGCCCTATGGACAAATCGGCGCCGTGAGTTTCCAACCGGAAACCTCGCAGTGCGCGGATTTGTCGCGCGAGTTCGAGGAATATGGTGAACTCTTGAGCCTCCTCGCGCGCAAATTCATCTGCGGCTATACCAAGATCGTCAACAAGCAGCGCTGGATTCCACCCGATGTACGCATGAGCAAACGCGAGATCGAGTGCCTGCGCTGGGCCGCCGTTGGCAAGACTGACAGCGAGATTGCCATGATTCGCGGCCGAAGCTGTGCCACGATCCGCTTTCATATTCACAACGCGGCCCAGAAGCTCAACGCGGTGAATCGCAGTCAGGCGGTGTTCAAAGCGGCGCAGTTGGGGTATCTCGGCTCGCTGACCTAGTCGCGGTGCTGCCCACCTAGTCTTTGTTATAGATGCGAAGCGACGGGTATCGGGCGATCCTTTAGGGGTGAGCCCCATACCCATCGCCGCCAATCTATTCGTCACCGAACCTGCGTTGCGCTTGCTCGGCGGACGGCACCGTGACACCGGCCGAATCGTCTTTCCGCTGCCGGACGATCCGGTGTTCGAGACCATAGAGCTGCCGCCACGGGGTACGCTCTGGTCGTTCACCATCCAGCGCTTTGCGCCAAAATCACCCCCCTACCGGGGCGGCGGCGCGTCGATTCCGTTCGCAGTGGGTTATGTCGAACTGGCCGGCGCGCTGATCGTCGAAAGCCGCCTCACCGATGTCGCCTTCGACGGCCTAAGCGTGGGCATGCCGATGGAACTCACCACCGTCAATGTGGGTGACGCCACGGACGAACGGCAAGCCTACGCATTCAAACCCGCTGCAGGGGCCGGCAGCGCACCATGACGGACGTGTACATCGTCGGCATCGGTATCCATCCTTTCGGCCGTACCGCGAATCGTAGCGGTCTCGCCCAAGGTGAATTCGCGATCCGCGCCGCGCTCGCGGACGCGGGCCTCGAGTGGCGGGATATGCAGTTCGCGTTTGGCGGCTCGGATGCCGCCGGCAAGGCCGACACGCTGGTCACCCAACTTGGGGAGACGACTCTGCCGTTCGTCAACGTGCTGAACGGCTGCGCCACCGGCGGCGCGGCCCTGTACGGTGGTTGCGGTGCCATCCGCTCCGGCGATGCTGACCTCGGCGTCGTCGTGGGATTCGATAAGCATCCACGCGGTGCCTTCGACCCCATGCCGCAGGATTGGGGCCTCCCGGCGTGGTACGGCGAAGTCGGCATGATGGTCACGACGCAGTTCTTCGCCATGAAGCTGCGCCGGTACATGGATTTATACGGCATCACGTCGACCGCGCTCGCGCGCGTCGCCGAGAAAGCGTATGCGAACGGCACGCATGCTCCCCATGCCTGGCGCCGTACGCCCATCGACCTTGACACCATATTGAATGCGCCCATGGTCAACGATCCCTTGACCAAGTACATGTTTTGCTCACCCGGCGAGGGTGGCGTCGCACTCATACTCGCGAGCGCCAAAAAGGCGCGCGAACTCGGCCGCACCGCAGTGCGCGTGAAGGCGGTCTCGATGCGCACCCGGCCCAAGGGATCATTCGAAGTGTTTGCCCCGTCGTTGGCCCTCGAGCGCGGTGCATCAGCCACCACGATTGCGAGCCGCGCGGCATTCGAGATGGCCGGTGTCGGCCCAGGGGACATCGACGTGGCACAGTTGCAGGACACGGAATCGGGAGCGGAGATCATGCACATGGCCGAGAACGGTTTCTGCGCCGATGGCGACCAAGAACGCTGGCTCGTCGAGGGCCGCACCCGTTTGGATGGCGAGCTGCCGATCAACACCGACGGCGGTTGCCTTGCCTGCGGCGAACCCATCGGCGCCTCCGGGTTGAGGCAGGTTTATGAAAACGCCGTGCAGTTGCGCGGTGAGGGCGGCGCGCGTCAGGTGCCACGCGCCGTCCGCAACGCCTACAGTCACGTCTATGGAGCACCCGGCGTGTCGGCCGTGGTGATCCTGCAATGCTAGCCGCGGTGGAGTTTGACGTCTCTGGGGAAGACCGGGTGTTTCGCGACGCGGTGCGCGAGTTTCTCGCCACGCATCTGCGCGAAGACTTGCGCGAAGGCTCCCGCGCCACGCCCACGGTGTTCGCCGAGCCCGAAATCAGCCGAGTATGGCAGACGATTCTGCACGAGAAGGGGTGGCTCGCCTACAACTGGCCCAAGGAATTCGGCGGCACAGGCTGGTCGCCAATGCAGCGTTATATATTCGAGAAGGAATGCGCGCTCGCCGATGCACCGGGTCTGCCGGTATTGGGACTGAAGCTCTTGGCACCGGTGCTCTGCGAATATGGCACCGCGGAGCAACGGCACCATTACCTGCCGAAAATTTTGTCCGGCGAACACTATTGGTGTCAGGGATTCTCGGAATCGGGCGCGGGATCGGACCTGGCGAGCCTGCGTACGAGTGCCATCAAGGACGGCGCTGGCTACGTGCTGAACGGCGCCAAGCTATGGACCACCCACGCCCACTTCGCCGATCACATATTTTGTCTCGCGCGCACCGATAGCGCGGTAAAGCCGCAGCGCGGCATCAGCTTCTTTCTCGTCGACATGCGCCAACCCGGTGTACGGGTCCGGCCGATTCGCACGCTGGCGGGCGACCATGAGGTCAACGAAGTGTTCCTGGAAAACGTCCGGGTGCCGGTGGGTGATCTGGTTGGCGAGGAAGGTGAAGGCTGGAGCATCGCCAAGTTCCTGCTCGAGAACGAGCGTGGCGGCTCCTGTCACGCGCCCCGGCTGCTGGCCGACATCGCCCGATTGCGCGCCGACGCCGCGCTCGAGCCCGCCGGTGACGGCACGTCCGTGATCGACGACCCTCTGTTCGCCGCACGCTTGAGCAGGCTCGAACTCGAAGCTCAGGCGCTCGAGATCACGGAACTCCGCAACCTCGAACAGATGGGTCTCGGCCAGCGTGCCGGTCCGCAATCATCCATCGTCAAGCTGGTGGCGTCGGATCTGCGCCGTCAAGTCGACGCGTTGGCGGTGAACGTGTTCGGCTACGTCGGCATGCAGCTCGAGTTGCAGCGACCCTTGTATGGCGCGGATGGACCCGCACCTTTACACACGAAATCAGCGCAGGTCGCGACACCGCGCTACCTCAACAGTCAGGCCTGGGCGATCTTCGGCGGCAGCGACGAGATCCAGCGCACCATCATCGCCAAGACCGTGCTGCTGATCTAGCGCAGTGCGGAGTTCGCGCCGTGGATACGGCGCAACTCCCTTCGCAGTACCTTGCCCGTGTGATTGCGCGGCAGGCTTGGTACCCACTCGATGGATTTCGGCAGCTTGTAGCGGGCGATGCGCTGCGCCGCCCACGCAATGACGGCCGCATCATCCTGCGCTGCGCCTGGGACGGGCACAATCACCGCCTTCACGGCCTCACCCCATTTCTCGTCGGGCACCCCGATCACGGCAACCTCGGCCACGGCGGGGTGCCCAAAGATCGCGTTCTCGACTTCGGCGGGATAGATGTTCTCGCCGCCCGAGATGATGAGATCCTTGACTCGATCACGAAGATACAAAAAGCCGTCGGCGTCCACGGCACCCGCATCGCCGGTCCTGAGCCAGCCTTGCGCATCCACGGTCTCGGCGGTGGCCGCCGGCAGTTCGAAGTAGCCGGCCATGTTGGCCAAGGATCGCGTCGCGATTTCGCCCGTCTCCCCGATCGGAACGGCGGCACCGTTCTCGTCGATGATCTTGATGTCGACCCCATGCAGCGGCCGGCCCACCGAGCGCATGCGCGCCCCCTTCGTGGGATCGTGGTCCTCCGGAGCCAATGCCGTAATCGTGCCCGAGGTTTCGGTCATGCCGTACATCTGGACGAAACCGCAGCGAAACACGTCGATGCATTCCGCGAGCAGCGCTTCGGGTAGGGGTGCGCCGCCATAATAGATGTACTTCAGGAAACTGAAATCGGTGCTCCGCGCGCGCGGATGGCGCACCGCAATCTGCATGGCGGTGGGCACCATCATCAGCTTGCTGATGCGGTGCTCCACTATTTGGTCGAACACGGCATGCGGATCGAACTCGCGCGCGATGACGCCGCACGCACCATGCTGCAGTGTCCAGATGGCCCAACCGGTGCCGCTGACATGCGCGACCGGCATGGCGATGAGGCTCACGTCCGTGTCTGACCATTGATACCAAGCCGGATGAACGGTCGGATCGGCGCGCAATCCGAACAGACTTCGGTGCGTGAGCACCGCGCCCTTGGGCCGGCCGGTGGTCCCTGACGTATAAAGCTGCAAGAGCGGCTCGGACCAGTCGAGAGCGCCCGGTTGATCCGCATTGCTCGCGGCGTCGCGCCATGCAGCGAACGCCTCGCCGGTGGCCAACCGGCGCAGGTCTGGCGCGAGCGACGCGCCGAGCGCCTCGAAAGGTGTTTCGACCAACAGGTGTTTCGGCCGCGCGTTGCCCAAGATGTAGGCCACCTCCGCTTCCGCGAGCCGCCAGTTCACGGGCACGACCACGGCTCGCGCACGCGCTGCGCCGAGAAAATACTCCAAATACGCGAGCGTGTTCTTGCCGAGATAAGCAACCCGATCGCCCGGGCCGACGCCGGCGGCGATGAGGCCGTTGGCAACGCGGCGCACACGCTGCTCGAGTTCGGCATAAGACACGGCCTCGGCGCCGAAGCGCAAAGCGATCTTAGAGCCGCGCTCGGCCGCATGCCCGCGCAGAAACCCATCCAACGTCAGATCCATGGGTAAACCCTGGCTCCTATTCGGCGTGACTCCCATTCGGTCCATGATAGCCATTCGGCGGGATGCGGCGGGCGTGCCTCTGAGAAGCGCTAGGTCGGTGGGGCGGCTCTACGCGGTACGATGCAGACCGGAGCGCGCGACGCGCGGGGAGCGAAGCCAGACATGAACTACGACACGATCGGCGCTGTGGCCGAGACCATGCTCGCCTACGTGGCGGAGGGTCGCACCTTCCAGTCCGACCGGATAAGCACCGTGCCGGCCACGCACTACACCGACCCAGCCCGCTGGTCCCGGGAAATGGACCTTATTTTCAAGAAGGTGCCGCTGATGCTGGCGCTCACGGCGGAGATGCCGGGCCCCGGCGCCTACAAGGCACTCGACGCGATGGGCATGCCGGTGCTGTTGACCCGTGACGTCAACGGCCAGGTACGAGCGTTTCTCAACGTCTGCCAACATCGCGGTGCCCCTGTGGTGGTCGACGGGTACGGCAAGTGCTCCCGCTTCACCTGCCAGTACCACGGCTGGACCTACGGCAATGACGGCCGACTGTTGGCCATCACCGATGGGAAGAATTTCGGCGAGATCGACAAATCGCAGCGATCGCTGACGGCGCTGCCGTGCGTCGAGCGCGCCGGCATGATCTTCGTCAGCCTCACGCCCGGCGCCAGTGTCGATGTCGATGCCTACTATGGCGCCATGCTCGACGACTTCGAGGCCGCCGATCTCGCTCACTGGAGCTTTTTGGGATCACGCGTCATCGAGGGTGCAAACTGGAAGATCGCCTTCGACGGTTATCTCGAGGGCTACCACTTTGCCACCCTGCATCCGAAGACCATTGCAACGCGCACGCCCTCCAACGTGACGCACTACGAGGCCTTCGGACCACACCTTCGTATCGGGTTTCCGCAAATGGGCATCGCAAAGCTGCGCGACTTGCCGCGTGAACAATGGGGCAAACTCGAAAACACGGGTTTTGACTTCGTGCGCATCCTCTTCCCCAACGTCTCCGCGTTTCTCGCGCCGGAAATCGCCCAGATCGCGCAGCTCTTTCCAGGGCCCACTCCCGAGACCAATCGCACCGTATTGCTGTATGCACGCCGCACGCCAGCAAAGGACGAGGCCGACAGGGCTCATCTCGAACAGATGATCAATTTTCTGCGCGACGTCACGTACACCGAGGATTATTTGTTAGGTCTCAAGATTCAGCAGGGCCTCAAATCGGGCGGCGTCAAAAACCTCGTGTTCGGCAAGAATGAACGCGGCAATCAGTTCTTTCATGAAATCGTCGATTGGTATCTCGCCGACGATCCGTCGGTGCCCATGCCGTCGTTGTGAACGGGCGCCGTTCGAGGCTCGGGCCGCGAGCGGCCCGCCAGGCGCGCGCTGTGCCGTCAGAATCGCGGCGCGCGTTTCTCGAGAAACGCCGCGATGCCCTCGCGTCCTTCCTCGCCGGTAGCTCGTGACGCGATGGACCGCCCTTCCCTTCCGAGCTGCGATTCCAACCCAGGTTCCGCGTCCGCGAGCAGCCGCTTAACCGCGCCATAGGCGGCCACCGGCCCCGCAGCCAATTTCGCCGCCAGCGCTGCCGCGGCATTCGCCAATTGGTCGTCGTCCACGACCTCGTTGACGAGACCCCAGTCGAGCGCGAGTGCGGCATCGAGCACACGGTTGGTCAGCAAGAGATCCATGGCACGCTTGTACCCCACGGCCCGCGGCAGCAAGAACGTGCAGCTTGCATCCGGCGTCAGGCCCACGGCGGTATACGCCGCCACGAACTTGGCACTGCGCGCCGCGATCGCATAGTCGGCTGCGAGCACGAGGCCCATGCCGGCGCCCGCCGCCGTGCCGTTGACCGCGGCGATCACCGGCGCATTCAAGCGCGCGAGATGGGCAATGGCGGCGTGCAGGTTCGTGGTCAATTCACTCAGGTAAGCCTGTACGTCGCCGCCCGACGCAACCATGCCCTTGAGGTCGCCGCCGAAACAAAAGTTCTTGCCCTGACCGGTCATGACCACCGCGCGTGCGCCCGCCGCCTCGATCGCGAACGCGGCGGACAACAGCTCCCGCCCAAATTGCATATTGATGGTATTCGCCGCCTCCGGGCGGACGAAAGTCAGAAACGCTATCTGGTGGCGAATGTCGAGGTCGATCACGGACGATGTAGCGGCGGGCATGGGGTCTAACCAGCTGACAACCGGGTAGTCGTGGGCAAATCCGTCTCAGCTTGCGGCATTCAACAGCTCCTCCAGTAACGATTCGCGCCCGAACAAGCGGAAGTATTCCCGAATCTCGTCGAGGTTCAATGTTGCCAGATTGGCCCGCAACAGTGCGCGGATATCTTCAAGGTCCTGAGTACGCCGTGGGTCCGTCAGCCCGCCGGTTTAGTCGAACCGACTTCGATACCCAACCACGCCAGCGCGCTGACGATGGCGAAACCCACACCGATCAGAAATGCAGTCTGCCAGCGATGTTCAGCGGAGAAATGCGCCACGATGGGTATGCTGATGATACCGCCCAAATTCCCGCCCGTATTCATGAAACCGCAGACGGCCATGGTGTTGCCGCGACCCACGGCCATGCCGGCACCCCAGAAGGCTCCCTCGGTCAATTCCACACAGCCGAAGCACGCCGCGAGCGCTGCCACGGCCAGATAGGGGCTCGATGCATCCACGGCAATCAGCAGCAGTAGTGCCGCGACGGGCAACGCCACCAGTGGCACCGCACGATATCCCCATCGGTCACCCACGTGCCGGCATGCGATGCTGGTCGCGAGGCCGCCGATGCCCGCACCCAACGCCGCGGCCAGCGGCGGTGCCGTCGCGAGCCACCCGCTTTCCAGCAGCGAAAATCGTCGTTCTTGCACCAGGTACAAAAACACCCAGTTCGACAACAGGTAGAACGTGTAATTCATGCACAGGTATGAAATCGCAAGCAGCAATACATTCCGGTCACCGACGAGCGCCAACAGCTGCCGCGCCGTGACGGGCGCAGGGACCTCGGGTTTCGCGCCACGAGCTGCCGTGACATCGACGTGCGCGTCGATCTCGGCGAGTTCGGCCGCCGACATCGCGGGGTGCTCACGCGGCGTGTTGCGGCCGTACCAGGCCCACAGGGCGATCAGCAGGAGCGCCGGTAAACTGGTCCAGATGAGCGCCGGGCGCCAGCCCAGCGTCTGCATCAGCGAGGCGATGAGCGGCGGCGTGAGCGCGGCACCGAGGCCGAGGCCCATGGTCTGCAATCCCTGCACGAACGACCAGCGACCCGGCGGAAACCAGGCCTCGAACACGCCCGACGACACCGGAAAAATCGCGCCTTGGGAACAGCCGAGCAATGCCTGCACCCCGAGGAGCACGATGAACAAGGTCTGCCCGCGGAATACTTCGGGGGCCAGCGGTGTCGCGAGAGTGGCAAAGAAAGCGGTGAGTCCGATGATCACGAACGTGCGCCGCGCACCGATGCGTTGCCCGAACAGGCCGCCGGGCATCTGGAATATGGCATAGCCCCACACGAACGCTTGTTCCAGCCAACCGATTTGTTCTTGGGAAAAGCCGAGATCCGGCATCATGCTCGCGGCGGCCACGGTGATGGTCTTCTGCTGCATGTACGCGACGAAGCCAAACAGGAACAGAAAAGAAAAGATTCTCCAACGGATTCGAAACGCAGGCGCGATCACGCTTCGTGCACCGTGCCGGATTTCGTCGCCTCGCTTTGCATGGCCAGACAGATCTGCACCGCTTGGCCAAAAGACGTGGCTGTATTATCGGCATCGCGGATGCCGTCGCTCGTGGCACCGTCCTCCAGCAGCATGCCGGGCAGGAACAGCGTGACCAGACGCACTTGGGGCAGGCGCCGCCGGATGGCATCCGCCAACGGCTGGCTCTTATCACGGTCGGCGCTGGGAAAGGCGCTCACGATGAAGACCACCGAGACATTGGCCGGGGACGCATCCGGCGGCGGCGCATTCATGTCGTCGATCGAGATGTGGCGCGCATCGATTTTCTGATCCCGCAAGATGCGAACCAACAATTCGGTGGCCAGATCATCGGCGATCGACCCCAAGCCCACACAGAGCATGATCGACCCTGGCGGCACGAGCAACGGACCCTGCCACCGGCCGGAGACCTTTTCACGCTCGCGGCGCAGGAATCGACCGGCGTTGGCCTGATCGAGCACCGAGCCCCGGTTGCGGCGCCGGCTCGATGCACGTCCCCCGCCGCCGATCGCTTCGACTACGGCGACCATGGCGTCTCGCACCCGTCGTTGCTGCTCTTCCGTGATGGCGCCGGTTTGTAGATCGATGCGCGCCAGATACAGCGCCGGTATCAGCACCACGTCGCAATAGGTGGCAAAGGAATTGCGCTTGAGAAAAGTCCGTGCGCCCGCAATGATCTCGTCCGAATCGGCCGATAGTGCGCGTTGATAAAAGCGCTGCGGCATGGTGAGCGCCTGATTGTCACCGAGCAGAATATCCAGCAGGCTGAGCGCCTTGATGTGGCGGCCCGCCACGACAAGACAGAGAGTAAAAGGAGTGGATACGATCAATCCGATGGGACCCCAGAGTGAGCTCCAGAAAATCGCGGCAATGACCACCGACAGCGGCGACAGGCCCGTGGTGTGGCCGTACAACTGCGGCTCGATGAGCTGGCCTGCGATCAGTTCGACGATGACGAAAAGTCCGAGGGTGCCGAATGCCAGTGACCAGCCCGGATCGACGGCCGCCGCCAGCACGGCAGCGAAGAGCGCGGCGATCCAAATGCCCACGTAGGGCACGAAGCGCAGGACGGTCGACAAGGCCGCCCACAACAGGGCGTGAGGCAACCCGAGAACCGTAAGCCCCGCGGCAACGGCGCCACCGACGCCGAGGTTCACCGCGAATTGCGACACGAAGAATCGAGACAACCGATCACCGGCATCATTGAGCGCGAGCGTCGTCCCGCGAATGTCGGTACCCCCCGCGATCCGAATGAACCGGTCACGCAACGTCTCGTGTTCGAGCAGCACGAACACGAGCACGACGAGCACGATGCCGGCGGTTTCGAGCGGAACCCAGACCGACGCGAGCACGCGCTGCATGACCTGCAGCGGATTCGTGGGTGGGTCGCGAATCTCGACGGGAATCGGTGCCGACGCGGCGGCACCGGGCATTGCCTGTGGGTTGATGATTCGCCCGGCCTGGCCGCTGAACGCGTTCAACCGCCCCACCGTCAGTTCGCTCACGGTCGCCAATTTGTCTTCGATGGTCGCTTCATATCTCGGCAGGCTCGCCGCCATCCTCACGACTTGAACGCCGATGACGGCCGCGACCGAACCTAACGCCACCGTCAGTACCAACACCGCGAGGAGCACGGAGAAGGTCTGACCCAGCCCGCGCCGCCGCAGGGCGCGCACCACGGGCGCGATCAACAAACTCAAGATCAGCGCCAAGGTGATCGGCACGAGCACATCGCGCCCGAAATACAGCAGCGCCAAGATCGTACCCGTGGCGATGATGCCGATGGCATTCAAGCGTCGCTACTCGCCCGCGGGGACGGTAGGATCGGATTTTCTCGGTATCGCTTGCCGATGCAGCCCCGCGTCCTCCAAGAGCAGTTTTCTGACATAGAGAAAACGGATGATTTCGTACTCGAACGGCGAGCCGGTGGAGTAATAGCGAAAGTTCACGTTCGCCCGCTCATCGACGGCGTTGACCGTACCCACACCCCACGAGGGGTCGCCGCGATAGATATTCCCAAGATCGATGCCGTAATTGGTGCCGTAATCGACGAGCAGTCCCGCACCCTCGCGCAACGTCGACGGCCCCACCAGCGGAATGACGAGAAACGGCCCGGGATGCATGCCCCATTTGGCGAGAGTCGTGCCGAACCCGGTCGGCGCATAGGCGAGGTGCAGCTTGGTCGCGACATCGAAGATACCGGCGATGCCGATCGTGCTGTTGATGACGAACCGGCCGAGGCTGCGCGCGCCGCGGCCCAATCGGCCCTGGAGCGTGTAGTTGATGACGGAGTCGACTTCGGTGAGGTTCTCGAAGATATCGTGCACTCCCGTCCTGATCGGTGAGGGCAACCAGCGATAGCCTTGCGCCACCGGCAAGAAAACCGCCTCGTCGAATCGCGCATTGAAACGGTAGGTGAAGCGGTTGAGCCGCTGCCAGGGATCATAGGTCTGCGCGGGGGGCGCGTCGGCCGCCGTCAGCGGTGGTGGCGCATCCGGGGTGTTTGACCGCTCCCGGCGGGCCGCCTCGTCGGCGGCCGCCTGCACAGTCGCTTTCTGGATGGCCGCCGCATTGTCCGCCGCCGGGGTCTCGGGAGGCAGGCGATGCATGTCGAAACCGTCGGTCGCGCAGCCGCCCAACGCCAGCGACAGAAGCATGGACGACATGACGCGATTCATCGCGATACCCCATGCCAGCGGCCGGCCAGCATATCGAGCATGTCAGCCACCTGCTGCCGCTCGCCGATGTTACCGAGATGTCCGCCATGATCGTAGACGACGATCTTGGAACCCAACGTGGCCTTGAGCCAGTCGAGTTCGGCGCGGTCGAGAATCACGTCGTTGCTGTTCGTTTGCGCGTAATAATCCGGATCGGTACGCAACTGGTCGGCGATGATGTCGAGGCGGTTGGCCGCCACCAACGAGTCCGTCGTCGAGCCGGGACGATGTGCGAGGTAATACGGCGCAAAAACTTCCGTAAAGTATTCCGAGAAGGGCTTGCCGCGCAGTATGCGGGCGGTCTCCTCGAGCGAATCGCCGACCCTCGGCGGGTGTTTCGGGTCGGTCACGACGCCCGTTCCGGCGTACAGATCGCCCGCGAAGAACATGTTCATGAGGTCGAGGCGGAACTCGAGTGCGATGGCCGCTTCGAACTCCTCATCCGTCTTTAGCACCTGCGCGGCGGCGCTCAACAAGAAATTGGCGTCGATTTGCACACGATCCGAGGCGCGGTACAGATTCGCGAGCTGCGCATATAGCTTCTGATAAAGGTGCTCGACGCCGGTATCGCCGGACCCGATGCTGATGGCGAACAGCTTGTCGAGACGGCCGACCGACGCGAACAAGCTGACCGGCGGATTGATCATGACCGCCCGCCGTATATGCAGTTTGTGCTCGCGCGCATCGATGGATTTGACGATGACCGCATTGGCGCCGCCGAGACTGTAGCCCAGCACATCGACGTCGGTGATCCTCACCTTGCGCGGCAGGTGCGCGACGATGCGCTGCATGGCCGCATACAGATCCGCGCCATCTTGCATCAAATCACCGGCCACGCCGGTGCTCGACGTCGATACGATGAAGCCCGGAAAGGTGGGCGATGGCATGGTCAAGACGTGATAGCCGGCACCGTACAGGACAGCCCGCAGCGTCGACAGGGCCGACGTATCGCCGTCGCCGCCGGTGCCGGCAATGACGATGGCGAGGGGCGCGGGTTTTTCCTGCGCCGAAAACCACACACGCAGCTTCTTGTCGAACCAGAACACGGCAGGCGCCGGCCGCGCCCAGGGCATGGACGCATCGATCTCCAGCAAGGGCACGCTGTCGGGCAGCGGCGCAATGTCTTGCGGCGGCGTGCCGAATACCGTCGAACGCAGACCGGCTGAATTCGCCAAACCCGTGGCGGGTCCCGTGACGGCGGGCGCCTGCAGCGGCTGCGGATCGCCGGCCACGACCGCATGCGCAAGGAACATCGCCATCAGACCGAGCGCCGGCGCTACACACCTACGTTGGAACAACTTCAAATCTCGCATCCTCGCCATTCTCGTCCACGCCGCTGTTATAGCGCATTGGTACGGCACACGGTCAGGAATTGTCGGGTGAGACCTTCCTACAAAAAAATTGGCGATCGCACTGATGGCGCATGCGTACAGCGGCGGCGAACCTCTCGTTCGACGCAGTGCCGATTTCCACCCCATAACGATCCGGAGCACCCTGATGCTGAATGCCGCACTTACTTCGGTAGCCTTCGATCCCGCGGACACGGGGACACCCGAGCCCGAATGGCGGCATATGCTTGCGACCCGTCCGATTTGGGAGCCCCAGACCGATGCCCTGGTCATCGTCTCGCCACATCCCAGCAACGAAGTGCTCGCGGCCGGCGGCTTGATCCATTCATGGAGCGCGGCCGGACGACCTGTGACCGTCGTCAGCGTGACCGATGGTGAGGCCGCATTTCCGCGGTGGCGGGGGCTCGCCGAGGTCAGGCGTCGGGAACTGAACTGCGCGCTGCGCAAGCTGAGTCTCGCGCACGTGTCCGTGATCCGCCTCGGCATTGCCGACGGCCGGGTTGCGCGCCATGCGAATCGCCTACGCAACGCCCTGCTCGGATTGCTCGGCACGCCGATCACGCTGGTCGTCCCTTTTGAACGGGACGGTGATCCAGATCACGAAGCGGTGGGCGACGTATGTTGCGCGATGGCGCGAACCCACGAAGTCGACCTTGTGCGCTTCCCCATCTGGTCATGGAATCACACGAACCCGGTAGCACTCGGGAGCCAACGCTGGGGAAAGTTCATGCTCTCTGCAGAGGCGCAGCGCGCGAAGTCGCGCGCCATCCAATGCTTCGAGTCGCAGCTGCGGCCGCCGTTCGCGCAACCGGTGGTGCCGTCGCGCATCCTCCCGTATTTCGAACGACCATACGAGGCATTCCTCCTTTGAGCACCGATCCGGCGAAGCAATCCGGGCACGGGTTATTGCTTGGTGGTAGGTGACGTTTTGACGTCGTGACGTGACGTCAAAACGTCACCCGGCGCGGGGCCCATGCCGTCCCGGGCCCCCTTGAACCGGTCTACTCTTGACGTAGCCATCATAACGATATATCGTTTGTAGCGTTCATATTACTCTCACACTCGAAATATCAATATGCGGTTATTTTTCATGCATGGCAGTCGCGGCGGCCACGGACGCAAGAGCGGCGTCGGGCATCGCAATCCATTGGCCGAAGATCGCGCGTCGCGCTCGGGCCAAGGCCACTTCGGCCGGGGCGGCGGTGGCGGCGGGCGCATCTTCGGGCCGGGCGACCTGCGGCTCGTGTTGCTCGCGCTGATCCAGGCCAAGGCACGGCATGGTTACGAACTCATCAAGGACCTGGAGCAGAAGTTCGGCGGCGGCTATACACCGAGCCCCGGATCGGTCTACCCCACCCTCACTTTGCTCGAGGAACTCGGGCATGTTCGGGCGGCGGCCTCGGAAGGCGCGAAGCGCCTGTTCGAGATTACCGCGCAAGGCGAAGAGTTCATTCGCGACAATCAAGCCGCGCTCGACAGCGCCGTTGCGCGAATGGAAATGGCTGCGCGCGCATTCGCCGGCGAGGCACCCCCGCCGGCGCTGCACCACGCGATGCACACGCTCAAGGCGTCGCTCATGTTCCACCGCGGCGGCTGGGACGCCAAGGAGACTGCTCGTGTTCGACAGATCATCGAAGAGGCCGCCCATGCAATCGCGCGTGGACCCCATCGGGAAGCTCAAGATGAATGAGCTTCCCAACATAGTCCGCGTGCGGCACGAGCTTCGTCGCCGCAAGCTAACCGTCGCGCGCGTGGAACGTCTGCCGCCGCAGACGGTGCGCGTCGTCTTGAAGGGGTCCGAGCTCGAAGGCTTTACATCGCTTGGCTTTGACGATCACGTCAAACTCTTCTTTCCGACTCCCGACGATGGTGTGACCACTGACGCGGGAGCACACGCACCGGGATCACTTGCCGCTGCGGCCGTCATGCGTGATTTCACACCGCGCCGCTACGATGCGGCGGCTGGCGAACTCTGGGTCGATTTTTTCCTGCACGAGGGTGGCCCCGCGGCATCCTGGGCAGCACAGGCCACGGTGGGTCAAACGTTGGTCGTTGGCGGCCCGAAGGGATCCGCCATCCTCGCGCCGGACGGCATCGATGGTCATGTTCTGGTAGGCGATGAAACGGCGTTGCCCGCGATCGGCCGGCGACTGGATGAGTTATCTCCCGACACGCGAACTCTCGTCGTGGTCGAGACAGATGTGAATGCGGCCAGGCCGGTGTTTCCCAGTCGACCTGCCCTCGACGTCATCTGGGTGGCGCGCGATCGAGCCGCTGACTCGCCCGCCCGACAAATCATCGACACGCTGCGCGGCGTCTCACTGCCGCCCGGCCGGTGTTTCGTCTGGGTGGCACTCGAATCGCAAGCCGCGCGCGCGGTCCGCAATTACCTTCGCGACGAGCGCGGAGTCCACCGAAAGTGGATCAAGGCCGCCGGTTACTGGCAGCGCGGCGCGGCCGGCATGCATGACGGCATTTCCGAGGACGCGTGACCGCGCGCGCCTACGGATCGACGATCGGCAGCGCGATGTACGATGCCGCTTCGGACGAAGCATAGACGCGCTGCGTGGCCTTGCGGTAATCCCCGGGTTTGGCAAAGAAGATATTGGGCACGAAGGTCTGTGGGTTGCGGTCGTACAGTGGGAACCAGCTCGATTGCACCTGAACCATCAGTCGGTGGCCCGGCAGGAACACGTGGTTCACCGCCGGTAGATTAAACGTGTAAGCCAGCGGTTTGTTGGCCGCGATGGGCTTCGCGACGGCAAAGCCTTCCCGATATCGGCCGCGCAACACATCCATGCCCACGGCGAGTTGATAGCCACCCATGGCGGGATCGGCGGACACTTGATCCGGGTAGACGTCGATGAGCTTCACCACCCAGTCGCTGTCCGAGCCGCTGGTGGATGCCACGAGATGCACCGCGGGTCGGCCGCTCAATCTCGTCGGCGCCGTCAATACGTCGCTCGTGAACGTGAGCACATCGGGGCGACCAGAGGCTTCCCGTTGGTCGTCCACGAGCCAGTATTGCCAGGTCAGCCCATGGTCGTACCCCACCGGTTGAATCGGCCGCGCGCGATACGGGACCGGATGCGCCGGATCGGAGACGTACTCGGCATAGCCGGCCTTGGCCGCGGGTTTGGAAAACGACAGCGTCTGATCGGCGTGCAGGTACAAGGCACGGCTGCTGACCGGACATCCGCTCTCGCAGGCCTGCGGCCATCGAGCGAGCCTGCGCCACTGATTCGTCCCGGTCTCGAATGCACTGACCGGGGCGACATCCGCCGGGGGCGCACCGTCTTTCAAATATTGCGCGAGGTACGGGCGCAGGATGTTTTCACGGAAGTACTTCGCGGTGTCGCTGCCGAAGCGGATGGCGCCGATCGCGCTGCCGTCATCGATTTCCTGGCCGTGATACCAGGGCCCGAGCACCAATTTCACCAGATTTCCGTCGGTATCCTTGGGCTTGATCGCGGCATAAACGGCAAGCGCACCGTAGCTGTCTTCTTGGTCCCACAAGCTGTGCACCAGCATGACCGGCACGGTCAACGGCTGCGCGGCCAGCAACCGATCCACCGCTTGATCGCTCCAAAACTCATCGTAGGCGGGATGCGCCACGAGTTTTTTCCAGAACCCCAACTGTTCCATGCCGTAGCGATGACCCAGCTCTCCCGCTGAAACCGCCTGCATGAACAGGTCGTATTCATCGTGGTAGCTGGTCCACCATTTGATCGAATTATCGCGGCTGCCGACCTGCTCGTAGATGTAGGACAAGTTCGGCTGACGAAATGCGCCGTTGTGAAACCAGTCGTCGCCCATCCAGCCATCCACCATGGGATTCATGGGCACCGACACTTTGAGCGCAGGGTGTGGGTGGATCAGAGCCATCAGCGGCTCGAACCCGTCGTAAGAGATGCCGAGCGTGCCCACCTTTCCATTGCTCTCGGGCACGTTCTTCACGAGCCAGTCGATGGTGTCATACGTATCGGTGGCATCGTCGACCGGCGTGGGATTCAATGGTCCATGTACAGGCCGGTTCATGACATAGTCGCCCTCCGAACCGTACTTGCCGCGCACGTCCTGCACCACACGAATGTAGCCGTCCTCGACGATGACATCGGTGGCGTTATCGTAGCCTTCCAGCATGGGACCGAGATGCCCGCTGGGAACATGGCTCACCAGTTCCGCGGCGTTGTACGGCGTGCGCGTGAGCAACATGCCCGCATGGGCGGCGCCCCGGGGAACCAAAATCACGGTGTGCAGTTTGACGCCGTCGCGCATGGGGATCATGACATCGCGCAGCGTGTAATCGTACGAATCGGTGACCGGCACGAACTTGTCCGGCGTCTCACTGGGGTAATTCGGATACAGCGCCTTGGGCGGGTCGGCAAGCGCCGTGCAGCTGAAGGTCATCAAACAGACAGCGAGAACCAGTTTCGGATTCTGAACCGACATCATTGAAGTCGCCCCGCCGCGGCGATCGCAGCCTCGAAGTCTTGTGCAGCCTTGTCGATGCCCGCAGCCACTGCCTCGATCACGTGCGAGACCTGCGGCACCTGGCCCTCAGCCTCATGCCACTTTTTCTCGTCCATGTATTCGCGCACGGCGGCAATGGGCTTGGCTCCGTAACCCGTATAGGCACCGGGCGCGTAGATCTGATTCTTGAACCACGGCCGCTCGGGCAATCCTTTTGGATTCAAAAAAAGACGCGATACCCGCAGCAAATCCGCATTGACGAGTTCCCGAGACTGGCTCGATAGCGCGGGCGAGCCCTTGGTCTTGAAATCCGCCAGCGCCGCCGAAAAGCGCTCCGCGCTCTTGTTGAGAAGCTCGATGGCGTTTTTCATGGGCGCAAAGTTCATGTACGGCGGCACGGTCTCGGCCGGCGGCGGCAAGGTGGGTCTGCGCGGATCGTCGGTGGCGGCGAACACGCCCTCTTTCAATTCGAGATTCCGCTCGGTGAAGTCGTCCTGCTTGGTCTTGAGAAGCTTCTCGAGCTCGGATTCGTACTTCGCGATCGCCTCGGCCTGAGGCGCATAGTCGACTGGCATCAGCTCGGCATCGGCGAGACGCATGATGACGCTACCGGCGGTCTGCGACAACGCGCGGCCATAGACGAAATCGGTGTCGACGAAATGCGTGTACCAATGAAAATCGTCGTAGATCGAATGATACTGGTCACCATCGTCTTCGTCGGCGAACGACAGGTCCAGAGTCGAAATCCCGGCATAATCTTGAAATGCCGTAAAATCCGAACCGTCCCCCAGCGCGTCGAGTACCAGATCGTTGCGCTTGCGCAGATCGGCCCGCTCGTCGGCATCTTTCGCGTGGGCAATGCTGGCCAGATGCGCACGGGCGTAAACCGACATCTTCGTCTCGGGATCATCTATATCGCGGGCGACGTCGCTGGTGAGGGTCTGCAGGTCCTGGGTGCCGCCGGCGGATAGATAACCTCGTTCATTGTCATCCGAATTGATGTAGGCAACGGCATGCTTTTGCAATTCAGCAAGATGGGTTTCCACCCACTCCACGGAACCGAGCAATCCGGGCTCTTCACCATCCCACGCGCAATAGACGATGGTCCGAGCCGGCTTCCAACCTTGACGGTACAATTGACCCATCACGCGCGCCTCCTCGAGCATGGCGGCCTGCCCCGAAATCGGGTCATCCGCGCCGTTCACCCACGCATCATGGTGATTGCCACGGATGACCCAGTCATCCGGGGCCACGGTGCCCTTGAGCGTCGCGATGACATCGTAGATCGGCTTGATGTCCCAATTGGACGAGACCACGAGATGCACTTGGGCCGGCCCGGGTCCGATGTGATAGGTGATGGGGAGAGCGCCGCGCCAGGATTGCGGTGCCACCGGCCCTTTCAGCGCCGTCAGCAGCGGCAGCGCGTCGGCATACGAGATCGGCAGCACCGGGATTTTCGTCAGTGTCTTGGCGTCCTTCAACGCGAGTCGCTTGGCACCCGGCGTCGAGCCGACACCCGGCGTGAGCGGGTCGCCGGGATAATCCGTATCCATGACGCTGCCGCGCTGCACACCGTCCGCGGGTCGCCAGCCTCCGCCCGGATAGGCGTCGCCCTTGAAATAGCCATCGCCGCTCGGATCGGAATAGATGATGCAGCCGATTGCGCCGCGCTCGGCGGCCACCTTGGGCTTGATGCCACGCCAGCTCTGCCCGTATCGGGCAATCACGATCG
>Ga0116226_10001303_pt1 | contig 21523 bp, 21 predicted proteins | sample S1TSphfallax_FD_89692 | JGI IMG/M metagenome (GOLD analysis project Ga0116226, IMG submission 89692) | Host-associated microbial communities from peat moss isolated from Minnesota, USA - S1T2_Fa - Sphagnum fallax MG | ecosystem: Host-associated > Plants > Peat moss > Unclassified | place: USA... | reverse complement strand
TTTTATAGATCAACCAGTGTAATTTGGTAAACATTCGTGGGTAAAGAATGTTATGACAAGGTGCTAAATGAAGAATTTTAAAGAATTTTAATGTGCAAAATGAAGAATGTCATCACTAGGCCTCAAACCTTGTAACATCCACCTCATTTGGGTCCTATAAACCAAATTAATAACCATCAATGACTTGCATTTGTGTAAATTAACTTATCTTAATAAAATTTTGAATTGAACAACTTCAACAAAATGTGCAGTAGCTTGACATACATAGAAAATATAAAACTACATTACATTAGCCCTAAAAAGATAACAAAAACATAATCTACAAGTGTAGTTGAAGATAATTGAATGTAAGTCAATGTAAAAAGGTCTAGTAGGTATTCTAACCTCTTCCTCCACCTTTAGTCTTCTACACTTTTCACTTGTATCCCCTTAACAGTCAGTCTCAATCTCAAGCAATGTGGGGGTTCTTTTAGTTCTTGTTCCTAAATTCCCATCAAGTCCCACATGTTAGATAACTTTTTGGAATAGCAGATGCAAAACATCTCCAATTTGCACTAAGAAACAACAACATTACAAGTAGATGGTGTTATTAAAGAATTAACAACTTACCAATTTTTCCTCCACCCTTGCCTCACCAAAACGTCCAACTTGACTTGCATTTTTTCCATCCTATAGATTTTAGTCATTATTCATGGTCTTTCAATAGTCTCCTCTTGGTTGAAAACCTATTGCAATTGGTTCCAATGTGCTTCTGGATAGTTTCAAGGTGCGGGGGTCACCTTTTCAATTTTCTACTTCAAAAACCTACACCTAGTCTTCAACACAATTGCCATTTGTTTCTTCACAGACTTGTAGTTAAATGGGTGATTCAAATATTCAAATTATTGATCCAATGCATCTTTAATTTCCTTTACTTCTTCCAAAGGTTGCTTTGGAATATCATCAATCGTAAGATTGAGCTTTAAGGCATAACCCCTTAAAGCTATTAACTAATTACCTTGGCCACCACCATAAGGGGACCCCATTACATTGCAATGCACCACAAGAATTGCATCTTGGATTTTAGGGGCTAATTCTATGCCTAACCTTTTCATTAACTTATCCATGGCTCGATGCTTAACTTTTTGTATAATTGATTTGGATCAAACCCCTAATGAAACCACACCACTTTGATAATGGGCACATGTAGCTCTAATTGAACCACCAGCTGCTATTGGACTCACATCCTTTTGGACAATGTTTGGGTAAACTTGTGGGGTGTGAGGCAAATTACCTTCATTTGATGCACCTGTCACACGAAAATGAGTCACAGACCTTGGAATTTGACCCTGCCCCAAACCAATATGTCTTACTAAATTATTTACCATACTTGCTAAATTTCTATGTGTTTGCACATGCATTAGCATAAGCACTGTTGTTGTAGAAATAATAAATTGTGATGGAGGTGGTGGTGTACTAATGGCAACATGAGACTAATTGTTTGCAATTTGACTAACAAGCCATCCTTGTTTCTATTGAGGTGTAATGGCAACCTATCCATCAACCTTTTTTGTGGAAGCTAGAGGAAGTGGTGCCATTGGCCATCGTACAGGTTGTTGTGGAATACCAACAGGTCCTTGTCCTCCTATGGGACCTACACCTTGCATTGACCAACCATATTGTTGTGCTTGGAAATTGGACCTTGTTGGTCTTATTGTGGGACCCATAGGCATTATAGGAAAGGGCATGGGCCACCCAGGAGGCCACTACCATCCTAGCAGTAATTGCCAATTTGCATAAAATGATGGTGTAAGAGTTTGAACTTGGGCAACAATTTGTTGCAACATCAGAGGTGGTGGATATTGGTTTGCCACACACAACAACAAAAAGAATTTACACATTTAATTTTTATGAACAAAATTCCCAAAACATTTTATGCATTCGAATTTTGTTTCAAGGCCAACATCAAGAATTCAAAGGTTGAATAGTAACAAAATGAATATTAAATCAAACCTCCGCCAATTAGGTAATTCATTGTGGCATTAACAAAGGCCACTTGACCTTGATATATAAGGAAAAACAACATTCAATTTAAATACCATGAGCCATAACCACAACACCTACCTTTGAAGAACAAAAAATGTGTTATCAATTCAAAGTGATAATGGATATTAAATAACAACATTCAAAATAAATTTGCTTCTAACTTTCTGTTTGTGGGGCACTCATTAAAAGAGATCGTAGTTGCACTATAACAACATTTGTTGGGCCTATTGTATCAAAAGTTGTTGGTGCAACCATTAGGTTTGACTATTGTTTTAAAGTTGTTGGTGCCTTTGTAGTCACACCAGCATCACCAAAACAAGAGTCATCTTGAAATGAAGGTTCAATGGCTTTCGTAGGTGAGTGTTTATTTGATTCAATTGGTGCCAAAGACGCCTTTCTCATTTTCAATTCCTTTGGTTATTGTCGCTGAAGAGACTTTGCACCCTAGCATCAAGGGAAACAAAACATGTGTTTCACATCAAAAAATGAACTTCCAACAATGCTTCTATGACCCATTATATGCACAATTGAACTATTTTACAATTAGAGTTCTATTATCAAGCCGTAATAATTAGATTTATTGAATCATTTTCTGGAATTAATTGAAACCACCTCATGCAAGAAAAAATACATGCCAACAGAGTTCAAAGATATATTCTCATCTAATGCATTTACAGATGAACATTTTTATACCTGCTTTCCCTTCTATAGATTTATACATCATGAACAATACCACTAGAACCAACATTTCAAAGCAAATAAATGAAGAACCTAAGAAGGTGTGAACATGTTGAATATTCGTTTTATTGATTTCCTTTTGTTGACAAAATCTTCCTCAAAGGAAGAAGTCCCTTTTTTTGGCTTGTCTTTCATATCTTCCTCCCTAAAATCTTTGTTAAACTTGGACGAATGTTGGTTAGACTTTGACCCTTTTCTCTTCTTGCCACTAGATTTGAAATTTCAACTAGGGCCTTTTTGGTGTTGGGCTTGCTATATTTGTTTACATAGATGAGTGCTACACTAAGGTGGCAAAGCTTTACCACTAAGAAGCAATGTGGACTATAGGAGCTTTCATCGAAGTTGTTTTGACTCCACTCCAAGTAAATCTACAACTTCAATTATCACCTTTTCTCTATAACAACAAAATAAAAAAAATAATGATCTACAAATAAAAAAATATTAAAGAACTTAAAAGATTGAAAACATGACAAAAGAGTTGAAGGAATAGAGGGGGATCTACATTCGAGGTTCACATTTGAATCTCAAGGGTTTAAATTGTGGGTTCATAAATTTTAATTACAATAATTTGTTGGAAAAACTATATTGAATGTTGTGAACCATACTGACATAGCGATGGCCGATAGTCTCAATTTTTAAAGAGTTGTTTAAGGGATATTCAAGTGTGATGAGGTTATTAGGAGCTTTTAACAACATCATGTTAAAATAGGGGTTGATGAATGTGCACAATTGTGTGGGGGGTTGTTTCCTTTTTTGGAATACGGTATTGGTTGGGTTAGTTTTTTTCTTCAGCAAAAGCTGGTAAACCATAATTTTAAGACCTTAGTGGCGTAATTAGGAGTGAGAAATCTCTTGAAGGTTGGGGTAAAAATAAACACCAATTTTCATGGTGTGCAACAAAACAGTAGTCTTGTTATAGTATTTAATAGCAAAGATGTTTGGGATTTATGAAGCAGCTGAGAGAGGGTCAATGAAAAGCCCAAAAGAGATAGAACAACCTTATAAACATACGATTAATTCAAAACAACTTAGCGATCAAATAAACAGGGAAGATAAGGTGGTAGTGGCAACTTGAGTTTCAAAATGAATGGAACATTTATTTAAATTAGGGTTAAACTCCACAAGGAGCTGTAATTACATGGGGAGTCTTAATTTATGCTGCAATGGTAATTCATAACTGCATGAAATCTAGGATGCGTTGAATGGTGCGAACTAGGTAGTCTGCTTTAGTATTAGGAAGTAGTCGATGAATCGGACCGCACAACCAACGATAATGTCCAACGCTAAGAATTGAAGACCATGCGAATGGAGGTGTCTTTAGTTTCATAACAACCTTCACATACGGTTTCAGGTTCATCACCAGAATAGGGTCGACCTGCAACAAAATCATCAAGGTGCGAGAGTTCGGAGAAATGTGATAGTACCAAACTCGAGGGGGATCGACTTCAAGACGGGTGCGCACCTCTCGCAGTGTAAGGTTTTCATCACGAGGATGTTGGGTCAATGTTAAATTTAAAGATGATGTTGGGGCCAACTCTTCATTCATTTGTGTAGTTTGAGGCCCGTAAGATGTGGCCATGCGTGACGCCATAATCTCAAGCAAAAAAGAAGGTATCTTCAATTAAACCGAATCAATAACGAATGTGTGGGGGACTTGTGACATTGAAAGGTGCATCGTAATTTATAGGCCAAGGACAAAAAGAAGGAATGTGTAAATAACGGCCTAAAATTATGGTAAAGTAAAATTGTGAGGTCAAAGGAAAAGGACGAAAGCCTAAGTAAGTCGCTTGGGGGGGAAGTGGAAAAAGGTGAAAAGGAAGCTTCTCCTTCTCCTTCCATTGGCCACCAAGCTTGGAACATTCCATTGGCCACCAACCTTTGGATCTACCTTCACCTCCCTTCTCCTTCTTTTGAAAAGGCGACTCGGATCATTGGAGCTCTCTCTTGGAAAAACATAATTTTTGATTCAAATCTTGAGAGAACTTGTTCCCACAACCTTCTTTGGGAGGAGAATGGGAGAATGGGTAGTCTTAAGTAGATGGAGAAAAAAGGAGAGTAGATTGGATGGTGGGAATAGTTTTGAAAGAATGGAAGTGAATAGGGATATGTTGGAAGCTTGAAATCCTTGAAAAATTTGTAGAAAACCTCTCGGATTTTATAACATAATTTATTATTAGTTTTGTTATAGATCTTGAGATTTGGTAGGGAGGTGCGCCTTGTAGTTAAATTTCTAAAGAGCTAAGGCAAGCCAAATTTGGATAATATATGTGTTGAAAACAATGTTTTAAGTGCTTAGTAGTTTGCGGCCAAGTTAAACTTCCTACTTTCGCAAAACCTTCTCGGGTTTGGTGGTGTAACTCCTCATTGGTTTAGCTGTAGATCTTAAGATTTGGTAGCAAGATGTGCCTTGAAGTTAGCTTTCTAATGAGCTAAGGCAAGCCATATTTGAACAACCTATGTGTTAGAAATAATGTTCTAAGTGACTAGTGGTCTGCAATCAAGTGAACCAACTGCCTTCATAAAACCCTCTTGGGTTTGGTTGTATAACTTCTCACTGGTTTAGATGTAGATCTTGAGATTTGATGCACCTTGAAATTAAATTTCTAATGAGCTAAGGCAAGCCGAATTTGAATAACGTATGTGTTAAAAACAATATTTCAAGTGATTGGTGGTTGCATCCAAGTTGAACATGGTCTTGAGCCCTTAAAAGTTGGTTTAAATGAATAAAAAATTAACATAAGATTCCAAGGCTTGGAGTGTTTGAGTCTAGAAAATATATCTATCAATTCTAAATCATGAATGATGCATAGGAGGCAAGTTATTTAATTTCGACTACAAACACAATCTAACATCTAGAAATATACTTGCATTTTATTTTTCCTTCACAAGTGGTATTTGTGTTTTCAAGCATAGTCACCTTGTAGAACCGAGAGTAGAGGGACAAAAAGTCGCCTGACAACTGTATTCATTATATGGATGAAGATATACATGGATTATTTTCAACAATTCATTACATGAAAAAATATATATAGGAACTAAGATATTTAGGGCTGGATTTTATTTTGATTTGATCCAACGATTGAAATTGATTTTCCTAGTATCCTAAAATTGTGTAAATGGGAAATTCATTTCATGAAATTATGTATTTTTACAACAACTTGAATACATAGGAATGTGGTGAAATTAGAAAACTAAAGAAGGGTTTGAAGCAAGAAAATGTGGCATAACAATTGAAGTTTTTTACAACATTGTTTTAGAATAAAAACATGTGCAAAACAAGCTCACAACTATTATGAATTGAAATACAATGGAAACAAGAATGAAAAAAACAATCATTTGCCTCTAGTCAACACCAAAAAGAGTGTGGAGTTTCTCTTCATTTGCAACGATTGTGTGGCGTCTTACTTCTTCATAATCTTCTTTAGGGCCATAGATCATTGGAAGTTGTGTAGCTTCCTTTGCAATTTGCTTTTACAATTAACCATGTTGCCTTCCTTACTTCCCACCTTGCATTGTGCCTAATAACACACAGAGTAAGCAAAAACAATGCAATCCTTTCCTTGCTTTTTCAAAATTGAACTTTTTTTGCAAATGCTTCTTCCTCCTTCATTATTACACTGTACATTTATTGCCTCTTTAACATAGCAACTCCTATTTCTTGTAGTGGAAATAGTTTAAAGTGCTCCTAGTTTTGTGCCACATGTATAACCCTAATGCTTTCCCACTTGTAGGTGCACCAAAATAGTTGAAAACACATGCTCAATGTGGTGCATTGATTTGGGTTTCAACTTGTATTACTAATATATTGTGACATCAAGTTCACACACACGATTTTGGCTTCAAATTACTCCTTTCACATGTGAACTCTTGAAACCCTAAACTTATTTATATTTCCTTTTAACCTAAGCTAGTGAAAAATGGCACCAAATGCCGATTTCACATGTGGCTTTGTAAGACCATTGCCCAAAATTAGTAAATTATTATCAAAATATTTGTATGTCATACATAATTTTATTTATTTGCAAATTATTCAAATAATTATTAATAAGTGAAAATAAGTTGCCATAAATAAGTGAAAATATTGAACTTGTACACAACACTGATGCATTTTGGATATCCTATAAGAACAAAGGTACATGTGATTTGTACTTAAAGGTTGATATAATCCATCTAAATTCCACAAATTTTTAGGGCTTGTAGCAAATTATTTGCTTGAAACAATGAGAAGATTAGGTGAATACTTGGCTTACAAGACCTATTTGTGTATTGCAACTAGCCCCCATATGTTTATGGGTGAAGAATGGTGAAATAAACTGGAGTGTTGCGATTTATGTAGGAAATTCAGGTAGCAACAATGGTTAAGGGAATTGATCCCCAACTTTTGTATGAAATTGAAGACCAAAAGGCACAAAGGCAAGGGTTGACAAGCTATGAATGCCCATGTAAATGTTGCCATGGTGCAAGGCAACAAATTTGCATCACCATCAAAAAACACCTACATCAACACGACCGAAATCCTTTCTTTCAATGGCCTATGGTATATTTCTTTTCTCCATTAGTTATTTTAACATATATGCTCAAATTTGCAACTAAAAAATTCAATTCTTAATTTAGTATTGAAGTTTTCAATACAATGAATAATTTTTAATTGAATAATAGTATGCACACAATTTTGAGGTTCAATTCAATTCAAATTTATAGCTAAAAAATATTGCATGAAAATTTGAATAATTGAGCTCCATTGGAAGAATCAAATTGTGACTTATAAAAATCAATGATCCAATTCAATTTGTGTGTAAATGGAAAAATTAAAGGTAAGTAGGACTTAAGTGGAGATGAATTACAATTTTTCTCAATAAACATTACTTATTTATAGAATTAAATGAAAGATTTTTTTGTGGAAGTTTTATGATACCTTGGAATGAACTAGTATTTTCAAACATGAAAAGATGGAACAATAGGGGCAAGAGAGTCCAAAAGAAAAAATCTAGAACTTGTGCATTGTCAATGTTTCCTCATTATTATTGCCACAACATTTGTGTGAAATTTTTTGCTTGTGGATGATTTTGAAAGTAAATGCACAAAAACACCATACTTAGAGAACGAAGATGGCTAATGTTCACATGGAAAAACAAATTTGTAGAAATATTGTGTTATATCACCTAACAATGTCTATGATATAATTTATGTTGAATTAATGACTAGAATGAACTCTAAAAAATGTCCCCAAAGTCTAAAGGTCTAGTGATGATCACTTCATGAATTTGAAGTCAATAGTTTTCTGTTTTGCAAACATTCTCACCATTACAACTACCCAAAATGAGTTATAACAAAATTATTAAATTTAATTAATTAATTGATTGGGTTGCCAATAGGTACAAGTTGAAGAGACAATTGTAAAAAACTAAATTGGTGAGGGAACTGGTTCACCAAGAAGTATGAATACAAGCCATAAGACACGTGTCAAGTTGACCCACCTACCTTGATCCATAAATGCAGATACATAAGATGGTCATCGAGGATTTTGAAACATTTTATGCAATTCATGAAGTTTTTCAAAATCAAGTTGCTTTTGAGAATCCACCTTTGGAAAACAACACACCACACGTAGATGTCCCACATGAGCATGAGATTTAAATGGGAGAACTCACCATGAAAGCAACAACCCCATTATATGAAGGGTTTACCACAAGCATGTTGTCTACAACATTGCTATTATTGAATTTGAGCATAGTGCATGGCGTCACTCACACATTTGTGGACGAACTATTTTCTTTGTTATGAAAAGAGTTGTTACCCAAAAAAAAGAGTTGCTAGCAACAAGCTACAAAGCTCACAAGTTAATCAAGACCCTTGGTTTGCACTATGATTCAATACGCACACATGCAAATGGGTGTACACTATTTTGAGGAGACTATAAGCATGCATATGTATGTCCCAAGTATAAGACCTTAAGGTTTATGGAGGGGTCAAGGGTTGTTCCAAAGAAGGTGTTGCAACACTTTCTTTTGATTCCTTGATTTGTAAAGATGTATAGATGCAAATTTTAGTAGAATTGTGCACATGGCACAAGAACAATGTTTTTGCAAATGGGTTGGTTAAAAGTGTTCCAAACTCAGTAGCTTGGAAACACATTATTGAGAAATGGCTAGAATTTGCTAATGATGCACGAAACATTAGGTTAAAGTTGGTACTAAATGAAGTGAAACCATTTGGAAACCTTAGTTCTATACATTCAACTTGGCCAATAGTTCTACTAAATTACAATTTACTTCTATGGCTTGTAACTAAACATTATTTCTTGATGCTAACCCTAATCATCCTTGATAAAGAATCTTACACATCTAGTAATGTCGATGTGTATTTGCAACTTGTAATCGAAGAGTTGTAGCTTTTATGGAAAAACATTGATGCCTTTGATGCATACTTGGGCACCAAGGTCACTTTGAAAGCCATTTGTATCTGGAGTAGACACGATTTTCTAATTTATGATTTATTTGCAAGTTGTGTGACCAAAGGACATGTTGAATCCTAGCCATGTGGTCCAAATATCAAAGCTCGTTCTACAAGGAAATTGAAAAAGATGGTATATCCGGGGGCACATAGGTATTTACCACTTAATCATCCTTATAGACAAGCTTATGTTGCATTCAATGGAAGAATAGAAACCAAATACACACCCACTAGAATGTTTATAATGCAGACAATTGCAAAATTGAATGAAGGAGAGTTATTTTTAGCAAACCCCCAAATCAAGCGGGAGGCAAGTTTAACCCAATGCATCAGCATGGAATCAAAAGACAAAGTATAATGTTTGAATTGCCATATTGGAAGGTAGGTCTAAATTGATACCTTTAAATTTTTTACACATATTTGATGGGTTGAAAATTACTCAAAGTTAAGATCTAGGGTTATTAGATATTATGGTTGCAAGTAATTAATAATTAAAGACCAATATATATTAAAAGTTGAGGCTATATGGTTGTTTATAGGAATTGTTGATCCGCAATACCCTTGATGTGATGCATTGTGACAAAAATTTGTGCGAGAATGTTATGAACAATATTTGGCAACAAAAACATTGTGGTAGCCAAGGAAGATTTCAAAGATTGCGGTATATAAAACCATTTATGGTTGCAAGCTAAATCAAATGGGTTCATTAAACCCACAACCTCTTATGTCTTATTAGATGAAATAATAATAATAATTTGCAAATTCTCTTGGCCTTGAAAACATCTATTGGTTATGTGTCAAGTTTGAAGTTTCGAGTTTAGAAAGATGGGGAATTGAGGGGGCTGAAATCACATGACTATCACATCATGATGCAAGATTTATTACCTTTATGCATGCGACACCTTATGGCAAAAGGTTGCAGGTTGGCCATTATCCATTTGTCTTGTGTTTTCAAGAAGCTATGTGCAAAGATCCTAGACCCAACAACAATGGGGGAGTTCAAGAAGGATGTGGCCCTTACTTTGGTACTACTAAAACAAGAGTTTCCCCCTTCATATTTTGACATCATGACCCATTTGTTAGTCCATTTAGTTGAGGAGTTAGAAATCTATGGGCCCATGCATACTCACTAGATGTATCCTATTGAGTGCTACATGAAGACATTGAAAGGGTATGTTCGAAATAAAAATCGACCAAAAGGAAGCATGGCAAAAGGCTATGCATTGGAAAAGGCTCTAAGGCTTTGCATCAAATACTTGTAGGATTTTACGGCCACAAGGAGAAAGGCTTGGGTTCACAAATAAGAACCTACAATAGTTGATGAAGTGTTTAAAGGAGGTGGACATTCATGATTGATGGATACAAACTTTTGAAATATGGCTCATTCATTTGTGTTTCATAATGTAGAGTTGATGGCTACATGGTGCGGGTAATCTCCTAAATCCTAAATTTTGATACAACATTTTAATTATTTGAGCTTTACATCTATTTGGCTACTTATTTGTGATATCAAATAATAATTGATAACTACTTGCTTAGGACTTTTGTATTTTATAAGCTATAATTGATTTTGTGTGAAAAATCTTGGTCACTCAAAAATATTGAATACTTTAGAAATAGAAATCAAATTTAGAATTCAAACTAATAATTTAGAGACCATTTTTTGTAGGTTCATTTTTGCAATCCAAATATGAAGATTTATATACATTTGTTTAATGTTTGGTCAATGGCTACACATACGCCCATACATCATTGGGCAAGTAATCACTAATAAATGTATATGTTTTTTATGAAATATGTGAATTAGTTATACCATGTGCCATAAAAATTTGATAATGTTTTAAATGATCATTCTTATTTAATGTGATAAGAAATACAACATGGAAGTTGTTGAATGAAACGAAGAGAGGCATGAATTCTTATGTCTTTTAGGTGGAGCTTAATTAAAAACTCTTGTGTTCCCAGATCATCTCAAGGAAGTGCCACCTTTCCTTGAGTGGATAAGGATTGTAATTCCTTCAACTATCAAGGATGGGGAGTAGATTGATAAGGACACACTACACATGTCCATGCCACTTACCTTGGAAGCTAGATCTTACCGAACTATGTATGCTTTCGACAATCATATTCGTGTGTCCAATGTTGAAAAACATTTGACCACTTGTGACAATGGTGTAGTTGCAACATTTGAACAAGTATGCATATCAAGGCAAAATGACACAAGACTTATTGTTGCAAACCTAGAGTATGTGGGGCAGGTGGAAAGATATTAGAATTAGACCATGGGGTTTTGAAAACTATAGTTTTATTGTGCAATCGGGTGAAGGAAAATTATAATTAAAGTAGCGCAACAATTAAATGTGATGAGTACAATTTTACCCTTGTGAATTTTTCTTCCTTGATCCCCATTTCAGATGCATCCTTTGTTTTCCTTCTTCATGTAGAATAAGTTTGTTTTGCATTAGACCCAAAGGAATGAGGTTGGAAGGTTGTGCTTCATAAGGATCCTCGTGGGAAATGCATATTAGACCAAGTTCAAACTAACCCCATTGATCTTGATATGTTCAGAATGGACAATGTGATGAGTACAAAGGTCTTCAAGCTCCAAATGTGATTCCAAAAGCAATCCAACTAGTTGTCGCTAGGGGTTTTACTGTTCATGCAAATGAAATGGTCACAAATGATGCTAATGAAAAAGGAGAAGATATAGATGACAATTCAAAAGACTACACAAGTTATGATATTCAAAATTAATGTTTGGGCTAAATCATGAATTCATTTAGCACTTCATTTGGGTTGTAGATTTTAATGTTAATCAACAAATTGCAAAATTAATTAAAGATTTTGAACTATAGATAGATCTTGCATTTCATTTGGGTAGTAGTAGAAACCAATGTTAATTAACAAGGTAGAATGATTAAATTAATTGGTTCAATTTTGTTGTAGGTTGATTATGTTTATGAACCTCATGTTGTAAATCTTCACAAAAAAAATTTGCACTTTGTTGCTTGTGATAGAGTTGTTAAATACAAACTACAAAACAAATTTTACATTGTCTTGAGACCACTGAGTTCCATGATCTATTCAATTTTTAAGTATTGATTGAAAATATATTGTGATCATAATGATAATTTGTTTTTAAACATTAATACATTTGTTTGAGTGAGGAAATTTAATACAATTACATATATAGTTGCATAATTATTATGTAGTTCAAGAAATGAGTCAAGGGAAATTTTGAAATAATATGGAATAATTTATTCACAAGATGAAATTTATTTGATACGTCCACTATTACAATAAATAGATTAAATTAATGAAATAAATACACGGTTGCCAACCATTAATACTTTCATTGATTGAAAATCTAGCATAAGTAGCCTGTTGTTTGCCATGTTTAAATCAACATGACTGATATTAGTCACCCAAGAATTAGTGAATTGCCAAGTAAGCATTCTATTGTACACTTGTAAAAAAAATGTTCGGTATGACTATAATGGTAAACAATGTAGTCATATCAAACATGTTCACAAGTGGGTAGGGGTGAAAACAAACAAAAACATAGTACCTTTAGTCATATTGGACAAATGGCTATGTCAAGTATGTCATTCTAATCATGAAACTAGGGGTAGAAAAGACATAGTTTTGTTGTAATGAATCATACATCTAAAGTCAAAAGGGATACAAAAATAATTGGGTCAAAATAACCAAAGTTTAGTCAAATCAATCATATTGAATAGTTAAAACTTAATCAAATTCACCATATTGATTTGACACTTAGTAAATTGCCCACACAAATTTGGCTAGCTAGCATAGTTGTTAGGCGTAGTCTACCTACTTAACATAACATTATAAACTTAAACTAAATTAAGCATAGTTTACCTATTTAGCATTAGTAAGCTAGGTTATGTAAGTAACTATCATGGATGCCAACAACATGGAGTTCATTCATATGAATGTTCATTTATGACTTGTAATGAACTTGTATATAACTCTTAGCAACACCTAAGCAAAATAAATTGAACAACTTGATTACCTTGTCAGAAATTGGAACAAATAGATTTAAAATAGCAACAAAACCCATTATAGAATTGTGGAGTATTGATTGTTTTCATTTTAATGAATAAATATGATATATGTTTACCCTACTATGCATTGATTTTCATATTTCAAACTATTAAAGTAGGTTTTTCAAAATACAAGTAACTTTTGAAGTCTACTTTTCACTATGGGCTTTTGGTTTCAAGTAAGTGTTAAATAAGTTCTTACAAAAAAGAAATAGAATTTTTTTTGTGACTTGCTAAAACATATGTTGATCTTCATTTCCTAACTTACTAACTATCATTTTCATTAATTTTTCTACCAAAAAGTAGGTTTGAACACATATTTTTCAATCGGTTTCAAATGTACTTTTTATTTATTTTAAAAATTCATTTGCTTTTTAATTTTCTTAAAATTAAATTCTCATAAACTTAATAGAACCAACTAATGCTACTTGACACATACTTTCATCTAATTTTATGCTACTTTATGGTAGTTATATGAGAGGTGAACAGTTAAAGTGGAGATGTCTACTTTTTTGGTATACTTTATTTTGCTTTGACCTAGTTTAGTTTCACTTCACTTTGAGTTAGCTTCTAGTTGACTCTTAATTCATTTATAGTTAAGTCTTAGTTCATTTTTAGTTCACTTCTAGTAAACTCTTAGAACCTTCACTCTTAGTTGAATTTTAGTTCACTTTTAATTGAGTCTTAGTACACTTTTAATCAAATCTTGGTTCATGCATAGTTCACACATGGGTGAACATGGGCCACATGTAGGTTGGAAGTCTTTTGAATAACTTCCTTGATTTAGGTGCCCAACATGTATAAATAGAATTAGAATTCCCCATTACCATAAGTTTGTTTCAACACTAATTTTGGGTACGTTTTTTTGTCACAACATTGTTCAATTTTTATTTCATTCTTGCAATAAAATCCTATTGAATTTTAGTCTTGCACATGTTGTATTCTTGTTTTTCTTTTTTTGCAATTTGGATTTGGAATTATACATGTTTTTTTTCGTGTTGGTTTAAGAAATCCTATAAACTTGTTTGTTTTTGTGCTCGTGACATAACCTAAGCCTAACAAGGTAACTAGGCTAATATGTTATGTTAGATAGGTAGTTTAAACCTAGTTAATAACTTAACTAAAATAGGTAACATAGCCTAATAAGGTTATAAGTAGCCTAGGACTAATTACTTATGTAGTTTAAATATGTAGCCTATCTAGGTAGGCATAATTAAGTAATTAAGCCTAGGTAACCTACTAGGCCTACCTAAATAATAAGTAGCATAACTATGTACCTACATGTTACATAGGTACATATACGTACCTCTCAGGTAATATCATAGTTACATATTTAGGCCTCCCTATGCTTTTATTACCTAGACCTAGGTACCCTCTACCTACATATATGTAATGTAAAAAAATTGAAATTCATTATAATATGTTGACAAAAAAATCACCTTATGAAGTGGTTGTGCAATGTTTAATGACTTGATTCCTCAATGTGTAGGTGAGGAGTTGAAGTCTTCACACTTGCAAACCTTGGTTACTTAAATGGTCTAACTAGCTAGTGAACTAACCTATGCCACCTAACATAACTTAACCTAGGCTTGTAGTCTAGGCTAGGTAGGGAAGGTAAGTAAGTAAGTAAATTAAATTATTATTTTGGGCATCAATTATGAAGTTATGTAGGTTGGCAAATAAATCATTTTTTCATATTAATTTCTTTAAAAACATTTCAAATTATAAATTTTCTTGTTCTTGCCCAAATATTTTTGTTTGATTTTATGAGTAAAAATGCCTAATGAATAAAAACCAAAAAGTGTTGGGCAAAATGGCTTGGTCCAAAACAATTTGTCCAAAATGGCATTTTGGTCAAGTTGGACAAGGGGACAAAAGAACCATGGCATCTTTTTTATTGATTTTTTTGGTAAAAACCATGATTTCTTATAGTGGCAATTTCCATTATAATTTACATATATGAAATAAAATAAGAAACCTAGTTACATGACAACAATCCATATGATCTTGCAATCACATGATCACAATTCAATATAAATTAATTATTTCTAACTTGTTGTATATGATGGGCCTAGTAAATTCATTATGGTGTTTTTAACTTTGCAAATCATGTTGATTTTGCTAATCCTATTCCTTGTAGTTCTCGATACCACTACTTTTGAAAGCCTATGAAACAATTCATAAAAATATATAAACTTGATAATATAAATAATAGACCATATTTAAGTTTTGAATGAGAAATGAAAATGAGAAAAAGGGCACATGAATCCAAGTATATTTATCATCCTAAAGGACAAGGTTGACCAAACTTTCTTTTCAAAAGAATTATCAATAATTAGACAAAGCTTAATAGGCAAAAGATGAAAAATTTACTGGACAAATGGAAAATACAAAAGCTCTTGAGTTAAAAGTTCCTAATCCATTAATTGAACCTACTAACAACTAAGGGTGTAAACCTACTAATAGGACTAACACATCTCCCTCTTTTGTCATGTGCTTATTCATTAATATACTTAGAATATTTCCAAAATTCTTTTAAATTTTCTTTTAAAATTTTAAAATTATTAAGTTCATTATGTCTAAATAATTTCTAATTATAATACTACATTCATGTTGATATTTAAATTTTTTTAGAAACATGTCATTTTCACCAAAAAATAATAATCTTTTTGAAAGTCTTTTAAATAATTTTAAATTTTTTTTGGGTATTATAATTCATTAGATTCATTTCAAAAAAATTATAATGATCCCATAATATATTTTAAATATTTTTTAAAAATAAAATTTAAAAATTCAATATTAACTGAACTTAACACTTTAAAACAAGAAAAATGAACCATTGGGTGAATGTGCATTACATTAGACCAAAGTTGGTAGTTAAGAATCCATATGGACAATCCAAACTTTTTTTAAATGCCACAATAAAACTAGATAAGAAGCTTGAATTGTTAGATCTTTTCAAATTCAAAACAATGTCAATTATTAAAATATGTTTTAAAGTATTTTGTCAACTTTCACAAAGCAAGATTTTTCAAATTCCATCATTTCCCCTATGCATGCAAGGACAATGACAAAATTTTTGTGCATCTACAAGGTTATTATCTATCTCACATGCATTTCCAAGATTTTGATCTCTTGAGTGTTTTGGTGATAGAGTGATAATTGATTTTGCTTAAGTAGTAGTAAGTTTCAAGAAAATGATTACTACAACTTTGAGCAAGGATGGTAAGAGTTTTGGGATTTTGACCAAGTTGCCACAACCTACATAGTCTAGTAGTCACAAGTTTGGGAATACAAGGTTAGAACCCTATTTGAAAAAAGCAAAGCAAGAACATGACACTCTTAGAAGCAATAGGTCTTTTGGTTTTGTTGCTCTTTTATACACGAGCGTTCCCGTATTAGGTGATGGTGGTCCTATGAATCATAAAACGTTTGTAGAATGCTACAATCTTTGCTTAGAAGGTTTGAGTCCAAAATCGCATTAGGATTCCTAGAGATATCAATGTGGAAGAAGTGCATAAGTATTTTGGACTTATGCATAACAAGAATGGGTATAGGTATGTTTTTAGTGAAGATCTTGAAGTGATAGCCAAGGTGGAAGGGTTGTGGATGGTGATTCACCAAAAACCACATGTTCCTATTACAAGGATCATTTCTTTGGGTATGGCAAAAGGCATTGCGATGGAGTTAAAAGGGAAGAAGATGAATTGGGCGATGTACGCTGAGTGGACGAATTGGGAGCAACAATGATGAAAAAACTCAATTGTTGAACTTCTAAATGATGAGGAAGAGGACAACGAGCAAGGAGAAGATGAAATCTTGGGCGGAAGTGGCAAGGTGTGAACATTGCACCTGAAGAAATCATGCAATATGTGGAGTTTATAAAGAAGTTGTTGTCAAAAGTGGAGGAATATGAGTGCATCAATAAACAAATCAAATAAGACATTATGCTTACAAACATGCAAGTTCAACAACATTCCATTGAAGTTCTTCAACATTTAACAAATGAAGGGGTGGTAAAATATGAGAGAGTATTTAAAGATGTAGAAGCTTAGGGAAGTAGGTCGTTTGATTTGGAACAAAAGATTATTTTTTATAAGCGAAACTAAGATGGAACAAAAGAGTTTTTGGAAAAGTTTGAACAAGGTCAATTAGGTTGTCACAGTGGCAATCTTATGCCATTACCTTTGATTCTTATTGATCATAATAAAGTGGGGTTCAAGGAGTGTATTATGATTGAATGATGCCCATACTGCAGGTTGGGGTTTTTTCATGTGTGGGTAAGAAACCTTGCTTCTTGCAAGCATTTGTAACATTGTTGGTGTGCGCATTTACACTTTAGCACTTTGTCGAAGTGCATTTACATGACTTGTGAAAAGGAGATGCACAAAGTTGGTGGAGTTGTGTCGAGACTACAAAACCTAAGACAATTGTGGTCGTAAAGCCAATTTTGAAAACCTCAAGGCTAAAGCTTCCAAGACATTTCGGTCCATCTCCCAAGGGTACATTTCATTTCTTTTCACTTGCACATGCAAGCTCATTGGTAGCCTTAGTTGTTGAATTGTAATGTGAAAGTGTAAAAGTGCAATACCACTTCAAGATGCATTTTTAAAGTTCTATTGAAAGTAATTATCTACATTTAAATGTAATTATTATCCAACATAGAAATTAAATAACAAAAAAAAATGGGTTAATAAAGTTTCACATGCTTGTATATCCTCCTAGTTCAACCATTCACCCTTGTTATTTGCCAAAATTTTCATCTCACCTAGAGTCTCTCTTATTTACAATCTTTCAACTAGATGCTTGAACAATACATGGGAAAATATAAATCATGGGAAAAGATGGTAGAACATAATCATTTTAAAAACATCACTTAATTTCTCTTGTAATTTCCACATAGTTAATTGACATATGTAATCTAATCCACTAAGTTCCATAGCTTTCATCTATGTGAATAAAAGTCTACAAAGCGTACAAGTTTGGTCATGTTTGCACATAAGTCCATCAAGTTCCAAATACGATTTCTTTGTTTACATAGTCTTGTAAGTTCCCCACATTTCATTTATGTTAATACATAAGAATATAATAAGCTCCTACATATTTCATTTAATTTGTAACTTACAAAAAAAATTAGTAAGCTTCACAATAGGATATTACAACAAAGTAAAAAAATTCAAGTTTTTTCCTCACCATGCTTTGCATTATTTACAGTTATTCAAATAAGACCTTATCAATGTACATATTATGTGTTTTATTTAGTGTTGTTCACTTGATCCAAGGGTCTCATATGCTAAGTGTTGAACTATAGTGTTGTGCAAAGGTATGAAATTGATGACAACATTATAAATCAATGAACTAAAAGATTAAACTAGGTGATATGTAAATCTAGAAGTTGATTCCTATTATAAATTCATAATTTGAACCTTCCAGTCATTGAAATAAATTGAATGGTGATATATATTGTTTAAACTAAGCTTGTAGAACTAACTATCTATTGTTCCTTGGGTTTCCACACCATCCAAACTGCCATTGCAAAGTATTGGGGTTAAAAAACCCTTTCCATTCAAAACACTGAAACTTACAAAGATAGTTTGTAATATGAACAATGTAGATTGTTTAGCTCTAACCAACAATAACATCAAAAGATGCAAAGTGACATCTCACAACTTTAGCAAGAAGAAAAGGAATCCTAGATCATGCATTCGAAACTTCATGTGCAAACCATTCAAAATAGGTTGCCATGCATTAGGAGCTAGTGAACTATAGAGTTGTCAAAAATCGCCTTCATATCCATGGATTAAAGGATGATAATAGACACTACAACAAAATGTGTCCCTATACACTAAGTGATTTCACTAGATTTTGAGTGAATTCATTAGTCTTAGTAAATAAGGACTACTTGGAAAGTAGTGAATTCACTAGTCCACTAAACGAGGTCTAATGAACTACACCCACATTTTGTAATAGTGAGATGAATTGTTGAGTGGTGTTGTTACCCAAAATAAAATGGGCTCAAACTTAGCAACATAATCAATGGGCAAAGGAGGAGAAACATTGGAAGAAAACAATTGTGTAGCTAAAGTTCATTTATAGAATTTTTTGTGTTCTTGAACACCAAGCTAATTTGGGTAAAAATGGGCTAATAGGAGCCAATGACAACCTCTTGAGTCATCATGACTAGTCCTTTTTAAAAAATGATGTGGCAACATAAGATTGGATGAATAGTCCTGAGGTAGTGCTAAACAATAGTGTTTAAACAATGCTTTTACATTGTTTCATTATGTTGAAAAACATTGGTTACAAGCTTTAAAATGTGCTGAAAGGTATTCTATATTTATTGGATTACTTTCAAACTTTACTAGATGCTAAATTAAAATATTAGAAAGGGCTTCACATAAATACAACATATACTTTCAACATTAACTTAGTTAATGAGATTTATGAACATTAAAACCAAAGATTGGTTACACCAAACTTGGCCCTATTAGCTTGGGTTTACTCATTTAGCAAGATCTTTAATACTAAGGTCTTGCAAAATGAGAAGCAAAGAATCAACACTAATGAAAACCTTGTTTTGGGAAGTAAAGATTGTGTTAGTAATTTCACAACTTCAATCTTTTGCAAAGTTCTAAAGGCAAGATTGTTTGAGATAACATAACCAATATGTTGTGAACTCCTAGCCTCTCCCTGTAATCATAAATTTTATATGTACAAAATTAGATGTGGGTTGTAGACAATAAAAACAATAAGTAATGCCACTAAGAAGCACATACATAATTGCCATGGAAGGCCAAGCTCCAATCTAGTCCTTCATATTTCTATTATCCTCCAACTTAAACATTGATGCCTAACATTACATACCATAGATTTGATTTTCAAAAAGCAAGCACTACATGCATTTAAAAAAATAAAAATACCTATGCACAAATGATAATAATGTGCTTGTCTTGTTCTACCTTCTTTACTACAAGTTACTTGGCACACCCAACTTCTTAGGCAACAACTTGTTTTGCTCCAATAGTTGTAGTAAATTCATGCCATGATGTGAGATTGGTGATGGACACATCATCTTGGATGCAATGTTAAAACCAAAAGCCCATTCATGAAGAATCTTCCAAATCTCCCTACTCACCACTTGTTAGAGAACAAAAGAATTCCTGTTACAACCAAACATTACTTAACTAGTTGTGATTTATTTTATTTAAATCCAAAATAAACTTTGTGATCCTTGAAACATTCATAATCTTTTCATTACCCTCAAATGAAAATTTATAAACTAATGCCATTGAGAGTGTTTAGAAGTTAGACATTTGATAAACATGTTCACCATGAACATCCATTCTACAAAAAAAGAAAAGATGAGTATTTGAATACCTCATGTTGTGTGAAAAGCTAACTACCATTGTACTATGCAACAGTCAACTTGACAACCTTCAATGTTTAGGACTATATAATTGATGGCAAAATTCACTTTAAATAGTCTTGGCCTAGGGTTCAATAGATTGTTGGCAACTATACATGACGGTTCTTACCTATATGCACTTACAAAAATAACAGATGCCCCTAGGGCCAAGGCTTTTAAAACACCAATATCATGTAGGGGTGAGTAATAGTGGCATTCGGGCAAAAAATGCCACCCAGTGCCACTATCAGTGCTCGGCAGCGTGCCACTATTAAAAGGGTCCGTGGCGTTGTGACCGAACAATAGGTAGCCAAACAAAGATCTCATGAGCGCACTGTCTGTGTGAACACAAACGTCTTGATTTAGGTAATCTGACCGCCGCACTTGATTAGTGGCGGCGAATGCCTCCTTGATTAGGAGGTGAGGATGACTTGATTTACATGGAATGCATGGGAGATGACGGCGCGTTTGATGAATGGAAGCGGCGCCTCATTGATTGGGGCTGGGTGAGAAATGCGAGGAAGGAAGTTTAGGAAGGAAGCTTAGGAGAGAAGAGGAGAGGTCGATCGAGCTGAAAAGGGGGAGAGAAAGAAGCTTAGAGGGTTCTGATTGTGAGATGTTTGTTTCTGTTTTTTTTGTGAGACCTCCTTTTTTGGTTACAGCGCAACTCCATGAAGTGCGTCGGGAGAATGTCGTGCCGTCCGCGCACCATTTCTACCTCGATTGATTATCTCTTGTGCTGGACGATGTCGGCAAAGCGAACTACGCCATTTTAGAAAGGCCACGAGGAGACGTACGGCCTTCGGGTGACCGATGTTGATCCCAAGACAAAGTT
>Ga0116226_10001302_pt1 | contig 21524 bp, 24 predicted proteins | sample S1TSphfallax_FD_89692 | JGI IMG/M metagenome (GOLD analysis project Ga0116226, IMG submission 89692) | Host-associated microbial communities from peat moss isolated from Minnesota, USA - S1T2_Fa - Sphagnum fallax MG | ecosystem: Host-associated > Plants > Peat moss > Unclassified | place: USA... | reverse complement strand
TATAATCTAGCAGCTTGACTACAGGAAAAGTGAAATCTTTCGTAATCCCAATTCCTTGAACACTGTAATGATTGGGTCGCCAATTAATATTATCATCTCCAAAAACTACTAATGACTCAACTATGGTATTGTACTGTTCGCATAGTCTATTGTTATAATAGAACATACTCTCAGGGAAATTGGCTTCCCATTGACTCTGAATTTCCACATGAATATAGAGATAAGATTGTTTGCCATTAAGTCGATAAACTTTAGCAAGAGTGTCAGCATATCTCCGACCGACTTCAGCATCTTTAGTTACTTGCTTGAGTTCCTTGTTCAAAAATTCAATCTCTTTAGTCCAATCAATTTCTGCATGGATTTGGGGAAAGAAAAATTTAAGAAAATCCTCGAAGTATATCTCAAGGATATCTTTCCAAGGTGAATCATATTTTGTTCGTGCTTTGACCATAGTAAACGTTTCATTAAGTGCAATAATGTTGAGGCGAAAGTTAAACAGAAGCGTGCTGAGTTATATAGACCCAAAGAGTTTATATTTAGATGTGATTTGTCTACGTTAGTTTAGAGAGGAACAATATTTGTTACAGACAATGCGGGTACTTGTAGCTAAGTCTGGAAGACTAAGGTACATTCTACCCATAGAGGAAGGTTGGTGGATAAAGTTTGATTTACTGAGAACTTTAGTGCGGAGAGATTTAGAAGCACGTTATAAGGGGTCAGTTCTGGGCAATTTATGGCCTTTACTAAATCAGCTATCACAATTACTAATTTATACTTATGTATTTTCCGTTGTCCTAAAGGTAAAATTAAGCCTTAAAGACTTACCAGTCAATAAATTTACCTTTGGTTTATGGCTATTTGCAGGGTTGCTGCCTTGGATCGCTTTCACTGGTGGACTAATCCAATCCTCTAATTCAGTGATAGGACAGCCAAATTTAGTGAAGAAAGTAGTATTTCCCCTAGCTTTATTGCCATTAGTCCCTGTTTTATCCACGTTTATTGAAAGTTCCTTCGGTTTAGGTCTGTTGATTGTTTTTGTAGCTTTAACTTCTCACACTTTACATGTTACCTTAGCCTTGTTACCCTTAGTTTGGCTGACTCAATTACTGTTAACAGCAGGACTAGGTTATTTAGCAGCAGGATTAACTGTATTTTTACGCGATATTCCCCAATCACTAGGGGTTGTTTTAAATCTATGGTTTTATATGACACCTCTTGTTTATCAAGCTTCAGCAATTCCAGAGCGATGGCGAAATTGGGTCTTTTGGTTAAATCCCATGACTGCTATTGTAGAAATCTATAGGGACATGATTTTGATTGGGGAGGTGAGACATTGGGCGGAATGGGGCGTTTCTACTTTTATAGCAGCGGTTATATTCTGTACTGGTTTTTTGCTATACAAGCGTCTGCGTTCAGCATTTGCTGATGTGTTATAGATTAAAGATAATCTAATTAGCTCTTAATCATCATATTTGAATTTGGAGAATAGTGAAAACAACAGCATGGGAGATAAAACTGCTATTTGCCTAAGGAATGTATCGAAGTGTTTCAAGCAATATGCTCGCCCTATAGATAGACTGAAAGAAGTTTTGCGACCTAGTAAGACCTATGGTAAAGAGTTTTGGGCTTTACGCAACATCTCCTTTGAAATAATGAAAGGAGAAACAATGGGTATTATTGGTCGTAATGGTGCAGGGAAGTCAACACTTTTACAACTAATTTGTGGAACTTTGACTCCAACTAGTGGAGAAGCACAAGTTAATGGTAGAGTGGCAGCATTGCTAGAATTAGGTGCTGGATTTAACCCACAATTTACAGGACGAGAAAATGTATATATTAATGGGGCGATAATGGGGCTTTCTGGACAAGATATAGATAAGCGTTTTGATGATATTGCTGCTTTTGCTGATATTGGGGATTTTATTGAACAACCTGTTAAAACTTATTCTAGTGGGATGTATGTAAGGCTGGCATTTGCTTCAGCAATTCATGTTAATCCAGATATTTTAATTGTTGATGAAGCTTTAGCTGTGGGAGATATGTTCTTTCAGGCAAAGTGTATGGCTCGGATGCGGCAAATGATGGATAATGGTGTAACTGTGTTGTTTGTTAGTCATGATGTTGGATCTGTTAAAAGTCTTTGTCAAAGATGTGCTTTTTTAGAACATGGTGAATTAAGAACTATTGGTAAGGCTTCAGAAGTTGTAGAAATCTATATTAGTACAATTCGTGTTCAAACAAATCAGGAGTTAAATAAACATGTATTACTACCCATAAATAAAAAAAGTTATCCAGATAAAGAAATATTAAATATTCGAGAAAAGCAAAAAATAGATAACAGTTCCAGCTTTGAAATTTTAGTTCAAACTGATAGGGAAAATAAATTCGCAGATGGAGCTTATCGCTATGGAGATGGTGGTGTAAAGATATTAGATATACAGATAATTAACAACTTCCATCAAGTAACAGATAACATTGAATATAAACAAGATTTTTTCATTCAAGCCTCTATTTTTTTTGAGAAAAGCTTTCCTACTTTTTGTTTTGGATATTTAATTAAAGATTTGAAAGGCATTGAATTGATTGGCACTACAACTACAACTGAAAATATAGATATGCCCGCTGTAAAATCAGGAGATGTATATGTTGTAGAAGCTAAAACAGCAAATATTTTAAATGAAGGAATTTACACAATAGCTTTTGGAGTAGAATTACCTGTTATGCCTAACCAACAACATATTTATTTAGATTTAGTAGAGAATGCTGCGGTTTTCAAAGTTAATCCTCCTGAAAATCTCCAGCATAAATTTTGGTCAAGAACCTATGCACCTGTAACAATTGACTTTGCTAAAATTTAGCTTTATTTACATATAAATATAAATCAATGAAAAATTATATGATTAGTCAAAATGCAGTAATAAAAACAGACAATATTGGTGACAATACAGAAATTAAGGATTATGCTGTAATTGCTGATAATGTTCAATTAGGACGTAACGTGATCATTCATCCTCACGTCATTATTGAACCAGGGGTTGTAATTGGAGACTTTGTAGAAATATTTCCCGGAGCATATATTGGTAAAGAACCAAAAGGAGCAGGAGCGACACAAAGAAGGTTAGATTTTGAGAGAAAAGTATTGATTAAAGAGAATTGTTCTATTGGTCCTAGCAGTGTGATTTATTACAATGTAGAAATTGGAAAAAATACATTAATTGGCGATCATGCTTCCATTAGAGAAAAAGTAAAAATTGGCGATTTTTGTATTATAAGTAGAAGCGTAACTATAAATTATAATACAAGTATTGGTGATCGCACCAAAATTATGGATCTAACCCACATTACTGGTAATTGTGAAATTGGTAATGATGTATTTATTAGCGTTTTAGTTGCTACAACTAACGATAGAGCAATTGGTCAGCACGGATATACAGAAGAACATATTCAAGGACCAAAAATCAGTAATAAAGTAGCTATTGGTGCAGGAGCAAATATTCTTCCGTTTGTACATATTGGGGAAGGAGCTATTGTTGCAGCTGCATCTGTGGTAAATAAAGATGTTCTTGCGGGTAAAATGGTAGCAGGTAATCCAGCACGAGTAATTAAAACTTTGAGTGACTAAATTTTAATATTAAGCTATTTTTAAGAAAATTCGGTTCACTCAAAATACCAAAATAAATTGGTTATGATGCCTGCGTTTTAACTTTAATGAGGGTTGAAAGGTTATTATGTATACGATCAGATATTTACCCAAGTCATTAAATACAGAGATGAGTGAACTATCTTTCAAGAAATACATAGATTTGTTTTGGCAACACTTACGAATAATTTGTTTGGGAACTATTGTTATAGCCAGTTTTCTGTGGTATTTCTTCCCAACGCATGGTACTTGCTGTGATTCTCATGATTATTGGGAAAGCTCCGAGAGTTTTTATGGAATCAGAACGTCACATTATAAATTAGGAACGTTTTTCTATCCTTCTTTGATTGCATTAGTTAGATACTTGCCTAACCATCTAAATATTAGTATTGAAATTCAATATTATTTTCTCAGTATTATTCAACTATTCTTACATCTAATCTCTGTCATTGCTTTAAGTTATGCGATATATTTATTAACTAAGAATAGATTTATAACTTGCTGCACTACTTATATATATGGATGGGATATTTTCATAATTGCTTACACAAATCAAATATTGGCTGACGGAGTAGCTATATCTTGTTTCTTGGTAGTATTTACATTTTTTATTGTAGTTATCTTAAACCCTCCTAAATTTAATCAGCTGATTCTTTTATTAGGTTTGCTATCTGGTCTTTTACCAACTGTTAGACCTACATTATCTCTTGTTGCAATTTCGCTGTATGGAATAGGTGCTTATATTTATGTTTATCGGCGTCAGTTCAAGTTAAATTCTTTATTGGTTATCACAATAGGATTATGTTTTTTCTTGATACCTTTATTCTTCCAGTTGTGGTTAAATCCTCAAATTCTGTTGAATTGGTCGCAGCAAATGAAAAACAATTTTGCTGCTTATGGTATGCACGGCTACAAAGCTATGACAATCTTAGATCCAATACCTCATATGTTTGTAGCATTTGATAACTCAATGAAAAATCTAGTTTCTTCCTGTGAAATTTTACAAGCACCAACTGCTTGTATGGTAGAAAAATTAGCTCATAATCCATTGCCTATGTCTAACTATGATATCATGAAATGGTATATATGGAAATTTTTTGCTTTAAATGATCAGGTTTACCTTACACCTTATGTACACTTTTTTTTGATCCCTAATAGAAATATTTGGAGATTCATTAACTGTTTATTTTTATCTACATCTGTGTTTGGTATGATGAAGCTTATACATAATCTTTTTACACAGATAAAAAAATATTGCGTATGTGGAGCTATTGTAGTAATAATTTTAATTTCTCTCCTGTTACCTCCTATACTTAGTGTTTTTGAGGAAGAACGCTTTGGTTTACCATTTCATTCATTCTTTGCAGTCTGTACCAGCTTTTTTATTACGGAAGTATTGAGAATCTGGAAATCTAAATCTACTAGCAGATATTGGTTAGCTACATTATTTTCTCTAATGATATTATTGACATTAGCAATTTCCCTAAAGATGGAATCAATCTTTGGTTTAAGAGTGTAGAAAGTTATATTTGTTTTTTCTTATGGTTGATATTTCCGTAGTTATACCTGTATACAAAGCTGAAGACTGCTTAGAAGAGCTTTATAATAGATTGAAAGCCTCTCTCTCTCTTATTTCTGAAAACTTCGAGATTATTTTAGTTGAGGACTGTGGTGGCGATCGCTCTTGGGAAATCATTCTTCAACTATCTCAGCAAGACTCACGAGTAAAAGGTATTCAATTTAGTCGTAATTTTGGTCAACACTACGGAATTACGGCAGGCTTAGATTATTGTGATGGAGAATGGGTAGTTGTGATGGACTGTGATTTACAAGACAAACCTGAAGAAATCCCGCGACTTTATGCTAAAGCTCAAGAAGGTTATGATGTGGTGCTTGCTAGAAGGGGTAAAAGAAAAGATCCTTTACTAAGAAGATTAACTTCCTGGTTATTTTATCAAGTTTTCAACTATTTTACAGAGCTTGACTATAATGCTGAAGTTGGTAACTTTCGGATTATTTCTCGCAAAGTGGTGAGGAACTTTTGTCTCATGCGTGAACAATTAAGATTTTTTGGAGGTTTAGTTGATTGGATGGGATTTCCCTGTGTGAGCATTCAGGTTATGCACGAAGAACGTTTTGCTGGGAAAAGCACTTACACTTTTGCTAAACTTTGGAAACTAGCCAATGAAACAATTATTGCTTACTCAGATAAACCTCTACGGTTAGCCATTAAATTAGGTTTTATTATTTCAACTCTAGCATTTATCTATGGAATTTTCCTCTTCTTTCAAGCTTTTTTTCATCCTTCAACAGTAATAGGTTGGAGTAGCCTGATTGTATCTTTATACTTCTTAGGTGGTATCATTATTTCTGTTTTAGGAATATTAGGAGTATATCTAGGTAAAACTTTTGATGAATCTAAGAAAAGACCGCTTTATTTAATTAGAAATTCAACATCTAACTTAAAAACGTATCTTTAAACAGCATCAAATTATGTCAGAAGAGATATCTAAGAATATTATTCCTACTCCATGGGATTCACTTAATTTTGGTTTTAATACTTTTGAAATACTTTATAATTCTGAAGCTGATTTTAGAAGCACTCTGGATAAAATCTTAGGAGAAAAAATTTTAGGACATTATACTGTCAAAGTTAATCCATTGATATCAAAAAAAATATTTCATGAATTTGGATTCTATTATTGCGATACTTTGATAGAACCTTACTGTAATAATGACCGTCTAATTATTTGTGACAAAGAGGGTATATATCTTTCTGAATCAGTAAGTATCAATGAACTGATTAGCATTTCTCATGGGGTCTTCATTCATGGTCGGTTTCACAGAGATTTTAATTTAAATAAAGATTTAGCTGATATTCGATATAATCTGTGGTTAAAACAGTTATGGGAAGAGAGAAATGTTTTCTCATTAATATACTTTAATGAAATAGCTGGATTTTTCGGCTATTCAAATGATAAAATATTATTACATGCATTAAGTAAAAAATATCAAGGTAAAGGACTAGCTAAATACTTTTGGAGCCTTGCATGTCAAAGATTATTTGCTCAAGGCTATCCAGAGCTAAAAAGCTCAGTATCTGCATCAAATGTTAGTGTTCTTAATCTTTATTCTTCTTTAGGATTTCGGTTTAGAAATCCAGTAGATGTTTATCATTGGTATTTAGAATAATTTAGAAAAAATATGTCTATGAATAACTTTACTCGTGGAAAAAGAGAGAATATTGTGAAATATTTTACCTATTCGGAAACAATTATATTCTTCATATCATTGTTTTTTTTCGGAACAATTATCTTACGGGAAATACCAACAGACATACAAGCATATCCATTACTTATTCAAAAAGTAAAAGGTGGAGATATTTATCCGCCAGCCAATTTTATATATTATTTAGTTGTCTACACTATAGCTCTGTTTAAAGCTGACACGCAATCTTTATATATTGCTTCTATAATTACATTATCTCTAGCAGTTGCGGCGAAATTTGCCATAACCAGAGTTTTTTTTGTTGAGCAGTATTACAATACTAATGGCTTTGAAAGAAAGTCTGATTTTACAGTAAATCAGATAGTTACTTTGTTTAGCTTACTAATGCTCTTAATTTTCAATTTACCAACAAGTAAACATTGGTATCTTGGACAAATTCCTCCTAATGTATGGCACAATGCCACAGTAATTTTTTTAATGCCATTTGCTTTGCTACTATTTATAGTATCTTATAAACAATTACTAATTCCCGTAAAGGCAAATATTATAATTATCACTTTACTCTGCATATTAAATCTCTTAGTTAAACCAAGCTTTTTTTTCTCCTTTTCCCTAGCATATCCATTAATGCTTTTACTCCGTTTTGGAGTCACGAAAAATCTACAGCGTAACTTAATCCCTGTGCTAATTGGTTTTATTTTACTAGCTCTTATGTATTATTGGATATATATAATGAATTTTGGGAGTTTCAGTATTGAAAAATCAGGAACTGCAATTAGGCCTTTTTATGTTTGGGCACACTATTCATCAAATATTTTTGCTTCTTTAGGACTTTCTTTAGTATTTCCTATTACTTACTTTGGTTTGTACTGGAAAGATTTATTTAAAGAATTAATGGTGCAATACTCTGTTGCCCTATATTTGAATGGAATATTGATCTTTTCCTTGTTTTCTGAAACAGGTCCACGTGAATTCGATGGCAATTTTTTTTGGCAAACTGTAGTATGTAGTTATATTCTTTTTCTCGTTTTATCTTCTTTGTTAATTAAAAAAGTTAGAGCCGAAGGAATATATAGTTGGAAAAATACCGTAATTTTGATAGCTTTTCTCACACAAGTTGTGTCTGGAATTTTGTACATTGGCAAAATTTTAATTACCAAAGCATATTTTTAGAATTATAACTCATGAATCATATTCCTTTTAATAAACCGTATATGACTGGTAAAGAGCTTTGCTATATAAACGAGGCTCATCAGGCTGGACAACTAGCCGGAGATGGTAATTTCACCAAGAAGACTCATCAATGGCTGGAAGCAAAAACCGGCAGTTTGAAGGCACTTCTGACTCAATCTTGTACCGCATCTCTGGAAATGGCGGCTATACTCGCTAATTTAGAGCCAGGAGATGAAGTAATTATGCCTAGTTATACCTTTGTTTCTACAGCTAATGCTTTTGTACTTCGAGGTGCTATACCAGTATTCGTAGATATTAGATATGATACCCTCAATATTGATGAAACCTTAGTCGAATCGGCAATCACTGATCGCACTCGTGCTATCGTTCCTGTTCACTATGCTGGTGTTAGTTGCGAGATGGATGTTCTAGAGGAAATTGCCTGTAAGCATCAGCTGATCTTAATTGAAGATGCAGCTCAAGGAGTCATGTCTAGTTACAAAGGTAAGTCACTAGGAAGCATTGGTGATTTAGGCTGCTTTAGTTTTCATGAAACTAAAAATGTGATCTCTGGGGAAGGGGGCGCTCTTTTAATCAACAATCTAAAGTTTGCCGAGCGGGCGGAAATTATTCGAGAAAAAGGGACTAATCGCAGCCAGTTTTTTCGAGGACAAGTAGATAAATATACATGGATAGACCAAGGTTCTAGTTATTTACCTGGTGAAATTATTGCTGCTTTCTTATATGCACAACTGGAAGAAGCAGAACAGATAACAGCATCACGAATAGAGATTTGGAACCATTATCATCATCTTTTAGAACCTTTAGAAAAAGCTGGTAAATTACGTCGCCCTATTATTCCCTCTCATTGTAAACATAATGCTCATATGTACTATATCCTCGTAAAAAACTTGTTAACCAGAACGGAGTTAATTAACCATCTTAAAGAAAAAGGAGTCAATGCGGTTTTTCACTATGTTCCCTTACACAGTTCTCCCGCAGGAATAAAGTATGGACGGACTAGTGGAGATATGAGTTACACTAATTCATTAAGCGATCGCATAATCAGATTACCAATCTGGGTGGGCTTTACTCATGCAGCTGCTGTGGTTGATATAATTTATAACTTCTTATTCAGATTAACTTAATTTACATAAACCTGGATTTTTATTCTTATGATTAGTAAATGTAAAATTATTGAGTTACCTAAAATTAGTGATCCAAGAGGAAACTTAACTTTTATAGAAAGTAATAAACAGATTGATTTTGATATAAAGCGAGTTTTTTATTTATATGATGTGCCAGGTGGAGCTGAACGGGCTGGTCATGCACTAAAAGTGTGTAATCAATTTTTAATAGCTATGTCTGGTAGCTTTGATGTTGTTTTAGATGATGGTTATCAGAGAAAACGCTTTCATCTAAATCGTTCCTATTATGGACTCTACATCTGTCCTATGGTTTGGCGAGAACTGGATAACTTTTCCTCTGGTTCTGTATGTATGGCTTTGGCTTCTACATTTTATGATGAATCTGACTATTATCGAGATTACAAAGAGTTTCTTGCATCTGTAAGGAGTGAATCATCATGAAAGTACCATTTATAGATTTTGAAGCGCCCTATCTAGAATTAAAAGCAGACCTTGATGCAGCTTACCGAAGAGTGATGGAATCTGGCTGGTACATCTTGGGTAAAGAAGTTGAGGCTTTTGAGTCTGAGTTTGCTATTTACTGTGAAACGAAATACTGTATTGGTGTAGGAAACGGCTTAGACGCTTTGCACCTGATTTTGCGAGCAATGGATATTGGTGTTGGAGATGAAGTAATTATACCCGCAAATACTTATATCGCTAGTTGGTTAGCTGTTTCCCAAGTAGGTGCTAAAGTTATTCCTGTTGAACCAGAAGAAAAAACCTACAACATTAATCCATCACTGATTGAAAATGCCATTACACACAGAACTAAAGCTATTATGGCAGTCCATCTATATGGTCAACCTGCTGATATGGACGCTATTAATGAAATTGCAGCGCGATACAATCTTAAAGTAATTGAAGATGCTGCTCAAGGTCATGGCGCAAAACATAAAAATCGTCGTGTTGGTAGTTTGGGAGATGCAGCAGCTTTCAGCTTCTACCCTACAAAAAATTTAGGAGCCGTTGGCGATGCTGGAGCTGTAACTACTAATAATGCTGAGTTAGCTGATAATATTCGTCTATTGCGGAATTATGGTTCTCGTGTAAAATACGAAAATGAAATTCAGGGTTATAACAGCCGACTTGATGAATTACAAGCGGCATTTTTGCGGGTAAAACTAGCCAAGTTAGATGAATGGAATCTTCGTCGCATAAATGTTGCGACACAATATTTGACAAACCTAGTCAAAAATCCCAGCTTAACCTTACCATTTGTACCTGATTGGGCGGAACCAGTATGGCATTTATTTGTTGTGCGTCACCCCAAGCGGTATAGTCTAGAGGAGCATTTGCGGAAAAAAGGGATTAACACACTAATTCATTATCCAATTCCTCCCCATTTGTCTGACGCTTATGCACAAGAAGGATGGCATCTAGGTAATTTTCCTCTATCCGAGTGTTTAAGTAGAGAGGTATTGAGTTTACCTATAGGTTCTCATATGAATGATCAACAAATTCAAACAGTAACTAAAGCTTTATTGGAGGGTGTGTAAATGCGAAATGATGCGCCTTTAATCAGTGTTGTAATGATTACATATAATCACGAAAAATATGTTGCTGAAGCAATTCAAAGTGTTTTAGAACAAACCTTTGAGGATTTTGAATTCATTATTGTTAATGATGGCTCTACTGATAAGACTGATGAAATTATTCGGAGCTTCCAAGATTATCGGATTACATATATTTATCAAGAGAACCAGGGACCCAGTGCTGCTATAAATAACGGTATACTAACATCAAAGGGGAAATACATAGCCCTTATGTCTGGAGATGATGTTTGTTATCCTCAAAGATTAAAAATCCAGTATCAGCACTTAGATGATACTGAGGAGAAAATAGTTTTCTCTTGGGTTGATTTTATAGATGATGATAGTCAACCTATAGGTGAAGGTGAGCATTTTGCTAAAAATTGTTTTAATCATCCTAATAGAACTCGTCCAGAAATATTGAACTGGTTCTTTATGAAAGGGAACTATTTATGTGCTGTTACATCTCTTGTAGAAAAAGAAATCCTATTAGAATTTGGTTTATTCAATTTAGCGTCAATTCAATTACAAGATTTTGATATGTGGATCAAAATAGTTAAAAGATACAACATATCATTAATAGAAGAAAGATTGGTTAAATACAGAATTCGTTCTAATTCTAATAATTTAAGTAGTGACCCTGCCAATTCAATTCGTTCTATTTTTGAAGGATATCAGATACATAAAAATATATTAGATAACATTCCGATTACACTTTTTAAATTAAGTTTTTCCGATCAAATAAAGCGCCGTGATTTTCAAGAAGGTTATGAATTTCAATTAGAAAAATCTTTTCTATACTTAAACCATAGTCTTGTGTTGTCTCAAAATATTGGTGTAGAAAAATTATTTGAGCTTTTGCAAAATCAAGAGATCCTCTCGGTGGCAAAATCTAAATATAGTTTTGGTCTACCTGAATTATACAAACTAACTAAGGATACAGATATTACAAGCTGTAAAAAACAGGCTGAATTAGACCAATCGCAATCGCAATTACAACAAACTCAAATTGAATTAGAGCGATCACAATTTCACCTACAACAAACTCAAGAAGAAATGGAAAAATTAAAAACTATAATCAGAGAAATAGAAAATAGTAAATTCTGGAAAGTTAAAAAAATTTGGTTTCGACTGAAACAGGTTTTTAAATCCAGTTCAAATTCATTGATCAACATTATTGAACATACTGTTCAAGATGATGTTCAAAATTCTTGGTATTATAATAAATTTCCTAATCTGAAACCACTGCAAATTTTTACAGCTCCTTGTAGTGAACATCGTATTAATCTGGTCACAGACAGTATAAATAGTGGTAGCCTTTATGGTGGAGTGGGAACTGCCATAATTTTTTGTACGCTAATAGCTGAAAAATGGAATTGTAAATTGCGATTAATAACTCGTACAGAAAAAGCTCAGGAAAGTAATTTTTTTGAGATTTTAAAAGCAAATAATATTATATGTAACCGAAATGTAGAATTTGCATTTGCTAGTGTTTTGGCAAGTAGTCCTAACGAAATTGATGTTTGTGAAAAAGATATATTTGTAACTACTTCCTGGTGGACAACATGGAGTACTATTAAAAGTATTTCTCCCAAAAAAATAGTTTACCTTATACAAGAAGACGAAAGAATGTTTTATGCTTATGGAGATGAGCATCTACGATGTACGCAAATCATTTCTCACTCAGAAATTCAGTTTGTAATAAATTCCCAACAATTATTTGAACATTTTATTTATGAAGGATTTAAGAATATAAAGGATAAAGGTTTATGGTTTGAACCTGCGTTTAGTAATAATTTATATTATTGCGATAAGGTTGAGAAGAAAAATATAAAAAAGAGGTTTTTCTTTTATGCTCGTCCAAATAATCTCAGAAACCTGTTCTATCTTGGATTAGAAGTAATTGACTCTGCTGTTCGTAGAGGAATATTGAATACAGAGGAATGGGAATTATTTTTTGTGGGCAAGGATATACCACAACTAAAAATAGCAGGATTCTATGAACCGCAACGAATCGAAGGACTAACTTGGTCAGAATATGCAAAATTTATCCGGTCGGTTGACTTAGGGCTATGTTTAATGTATACTCCTCATCCTAGTTACCCTCCTTTAGATTTAGCTGCATCTGGATCTGTTGTTGTAACAAATAGATTTGGCATTAAAAAAGAACTGGACAAATACTCTAAAAATATTATTTGTAAAGAAAATAACCTTGAAAGCCTTATTCAAGGAATTTCTGAAGGCGTAAAAATATCTTGTGACCCAATTATGCGTAGTCAAAACTTTGAGAAAAATCAGATTTTACAAGATTGGAAAACACCCTTTAAAGAAATTATCAGCGATTTGCATAGAGGATTTAACTAATGTTTATTTTAGATTATGAACCAGTTGCGTATTCAGATCCTTGGTTAGCTTCCTATGAGGAGCGGATTAAAAATTTAGGAGCAAGAAATAGAAAAGTAGCTTATTTTTATGAAAATCCAGATAATAGTACTTTTCGGTATCGTGTATATAATATGATTCAAGTATTACAAAGATTGAGTAGTAATATTTCGTCTTCTTATTTTTGTAATAACGATCAAGAAAATCTGGATGCAGTCATTGATTTGTCCGATATTATCATAATTTGTAGAACAAGATATACAGATAATGTGAATAGGCTGATTTCTTTGGCAAAAGCTAAGGGTAAAAAAGTTCTATTCGATATTGATGACTTTATCTTCAATACCTCATATACTCATCTAATTCTCAACACCCTAGACCAAGATTTATCACACCCCAATGTTTGGGATGTATGGTTTGCTTATGCCAGTAGATTAGGTGAAACTTTAAGACTATGTGATGCTGTTATTACAACAAATGAGTTTTTGGCACAGCAAATTGGTTATTTTGTATCTAAACCTATTTATATAATACCTAATTTTCTCAATGATGAACAAATGAGGATATCTAATCAAATTTTTCAGCAAAAAATCCAATCTGGTTTTAAAAGAGACGAAAAGATTCACTTAGGATATTTCAGTGGTACACCAACACATAACAAAGACTTTGCATTAATTTCAAATGCGTTAATTCAGATATTTGAAAAATATTCTAATCTCATACTGAGAATTGTTGGTCATCTAGAAGTAAAAGACGCTATAAAGGATTATAGTTCTCGAGTTGAGTTTTTTCCTTTTCAAGACTTCATAAGTTTACAATATTTAATCGGACAAACAGAAATTAATCTTATGCCTCTACAAGATAACATATTTACTAACTGTAAATCAGAACTTAAATTTTTTGAAGCGTCGATTGTTGGCACATTAAGTATAGCTTCACCAACTTTTACATATGCTAATGCTATAAAAGATTGTGATACTGGATATCTTTCTAACTCCTTTGAATGGTTCCATAAATTGGATAATATAATTAGTTCTATTGATAGTTATCCAGATATTGCAAAAGCTTCTTATTATGATGTTGAAAGAAAGTATGCTTGGTATAATCAGATTAAACTTATAGAAGATACATTGTTTGGTATATAAGTAGAAATTATGATTATACCCAGGGCAAACGCGCGGCTTTTATGAAATCCTTGCTGCACAAGGATCTTGATGAAAAAATAGCCTAAATTACGAAACGCTGAAACCCTTGCTATTAAAGGATTCTTATACTTTAGATGCGTTTGCCCTGTGATTATACCCCTGCAAATTTAACCATAGTTAACAAAGAGATTGAATATATGCACAAAAAATGGACAGATATAGGAATCGTACTTGATTTTTAGTAAGTATACTGAACACTCAACCTTGATAAACCAAGTTTTTAGCCCGTTTTAGTTTTCAGAAATCAAATATGATTCCTATATTATAGATAATGATTCTCATCGGGGGAGTAAAAAATATCTATATTGCCTGTGTAGATGGAGTGATTGGTTTTGCGGATGCTATTCCCAAACATGCGTCCAGACGGCAGTCGCTTCAAGCAGGGGAACCCGTCCAATGCGCTGCCTCATTTGTATTGTCCATATGGTTAGAAATTCTCTGATTTATGTTTCCTACAAACACCGTAAGCAAGTAGCCACCGATCTGAAAACTATCTATACTGCTGCTACAGCAACAGCAGCAGAGCAAAATCTGGATGCATTTGCCGAAAAATGGGACAACTTGTGGTCGTCAAGGACGTTCTATGATAAAGTTTTTTCAGCAAGCTATAAGAGCAATGCTTAACACTGCTGTGCAGACCCCATCTTTAATCCCTCACGTTTAGACCTGAATCCTTATATAAAATTAATGATGAATCAAGTGTCAAAATTACTTTTATCTATGCTACCCCTAAATTTCGCATTCCCAAAGGCAAAGCTACTTTTATTACTTGCTTATTCTCTACCAGTTATTCTACTTTTCTGGTTTGTAGTTACTTACAGTGTGAGTGTACCAGTTTCAGATGAGTGGACATTAATAGGTTTTTTTCGCAAGATTCAAAGTGGTACTGTAAACTTTGGAGACTTTTTTGCCCAGGATAATGAGCATCGTCCATTTTTCCCTAGAATAATATATGCAATAATGGCATTTTCTTCAAAGTGGGATATAAAATTGGAAAATTACTTTAGTCTTTTATTAGCTTTAGTAAATTTTTTACTTTTATACAAGATTTCTATCTCTACTATTAATGAATCTAATAGAGCATTATTTCACTTATTTGGTATTGCTACTTGCATTATTTTCTTTTCTTTGATCCAGAATGAAAATTGGCTACTTGGCTTTAATCTAACTTTTTTCCTAACTATTACTTGCGCAATTTCAGCAATCTTCATTTTAGATTTCTGTAAAAACTTCCCACCTATTACTCAAATAGTACTTGCATCTTTATGCTGTTTTATTAATAGTTTTTCAAACGCTAGTGGCTTACTATCTTGGTTAGCAATTCTCCCTTCACTTTACTTAGTTAAAGGTGAACCTAAACAAAAGAAAATCAGATTTTTTATATGGATATTACTCTTCATTTTGTGTGGATTTATCTACTCTATTGGTTATCAAAAACCTCCTCAAACTCCTCATATATTATTTATTTTCCAGCAGCCATTAATTACACTTGAATATTTTTTCACTATTATAGGTTCACCTTTCTGCCAGCACATTTTCCCACCTGTAATTACTGGGTTAATAATATTCTTAGCCTTTTCACTTTTTAACATTTTCTATTTTAAAAACTATCGATCAGATTTTGCCACTAAAGCAACACCATGGTTATCACTAAGTTGGTTTTCTATTCTATTTGCATTAGTTACTACTATTGGTAGGGCTGGTTTTGGTGTTGAGCAAGCTACTTCATCCAGGTACACAACTTATTTAGTATTATTGATTATCTCCTGTCTACAAATGTGGCGACTATGGATATTAGATAAATGGCAAGATGATAAAAAAATATTGTCTTTTTGGTTTGTAAAATTATGCCTGGGATTTTTAATTGCTTTGTTTATTTTTGATTCTAGTAGTAGTATTAGTGTGGGAAAATATACTTTCATATATAGAAATGCTGCTAAAGATTGCTTAGAAATTATAAATTTTATCCAATATAAAGGTTATTCTCCTAACGACCTTCTAAATAACCTTATGCCAGATCAACCAACAATTCTGATACTAAGCAAAGCACTGGAAACCCTGGGTTTTAGGCATTTTCCTAAAAAAATAACTTTTATATCTAATCCAGATAAACCATACGGTGACATTGACATTCCTACAACAACACCACAAATATTAACTCTTCCCAAGAGTGATACATTAAAATTATCTGGTTGGGCTATTTTTCCTAATCAGGAAGAACAGCCAACCGCAGTTTTACTATCATATGGTAGCAATAAGTCATTTATTGCCAACGGACTTGTCAATTCAAGTAGACCTGATGTAGCTAAAGCTTTAAAATCAAGTAAATATAACAAATCTGGTTGGGAAGTAAATCTTCCTATACAATACTTACCAGTAGGTGAAACTATAGTTAAGGTATGGGTTTATGATAAAAAAAATCAACAGTTTATTCAGCTAAATGGTGAACCAAAAATAAAAGTTGTTGAGAAGACTATAAACCCACGTTGATATAAGGGTAAAGGCATCTAATTCCTAAAATTCTTATAGCGTAAGGATATTGATCAAAAATAGGGTCTGTTTATAAAACTCCGCAACCCTTGTGTTTAAAGGATTATTCTACTTTAGATGCGCTTGCCCTGACGTTGATAATCTGTAGGATATGAAAATTGTCAATAAAACTAAAATCAGAAGATATATAATAATTAATGGCTAATTTTAACCTGAAAGCAAAAGTAGCAGCTTATATAACTTGCTATAACGATGAAGTATCTGCTAAGAATTGTATTCAGGCAATTAAAACACAATCGTATCAAGTTCTATCTATATTTATAATAGATAATTCTTGGACAGAATTATCTATTAACAAAAATAACGATGATTTTTTACACATAAACCACTACCCAAATAATATTGGAGTTGCTCAAGGTTTAGGGATAGGATTAAGATGGGCGATTGACCAAGGATACGATTTCTTATGGACATTCGATCAAGACAGCATACCTGCTCAAAATTGCTTGGAGATACTCCTGCACACCTACAGTGATCTATCTCAGTGTAAGAGTTATCAAATTGGTATTATTGCCCCTACTCCTACTGATTTAATTACTAATAGAGTTATTGAAGGAACAATGTTTGTAAACGATCACTTTGTTGCGGTTAAACATAATAAAGATGTGAGTTTTTATGAATGTGATTCACCTATTACTTCTGGTTCACTAATATCTTTGGATGCAGCCAAAACCGTTGAATTACCTCGCTCTGAATTATTTATTGATGGTATTGATTTTGATTATGGGATGAGGATCAAGCAAAAAGGTTTTCGTAACCTCATTGTCCCGCAAGCTATTTTGCAACACAATTTTGGTAATCCTATTAAAATTAGATTTTTGGATCAAGAACGCTATATACAACAATATTCAGCTTTGCGTCATTATTATATTTGTCGCAATCATACTTATTTAGAAACACGGTATGCTAAAGGAATATATCGACTAACTAGCTTAATAAGACGCATAAAATATATGGTGAAAACTATATTAATGGTTTTACTTTATGATAATGAGGATAAAAAATTCAAAATTTGGCTTTGTTTATTGGGTACTTATCATGGTTTAAAGGGTCATTTGGGAAAATTTTGAATTTATAACGAATTCATTCTGTCTAGTTTGATTAGTGGAAATTTTAATTCCCAAAAGTAATAGAAATTTCCACATAATATTTTTGCTTCCTGTTAATCTAGTAGGATATAAAATTGACAATTAAGAAAACCAAAGTCCGTGAACATAATCTCCACTCAAATACCTGATGTTTTGTTGATAGAACCCCAAATATTCCAAGACTCCCGTGGGTTCTTCTTTGAAGCCTATAACCAACAGAAATTTATAGATAAACTGGGGATTACAGCTAATTTTGTCCAAGATAACCACTCTTATTCCTACCCAAATGTCCTACGTGGACTACACTACCAAGTCATTCAACCTCAAGGTAAACTCGTCCGTGCGATCGCTGGTAAAATCTTTGACGTAGCTGTGGATATTAGAAAAAGCTCCCCCACTTTCGGAAAATGGGTAGGTTATGAACTGAGTGCTGAGAATAAACACCAGTTATGGATACCACCAGGATTTGCTCATGGCTTTCTTGTACTCTCAGATATAGCTGAAGTGCTTTATAAAACTACGGATTACTACAACCCGCAGGGCGATCGCACCATAATTTGGAATGACCCAGATTTAGGTATAGACTGGCCCCTCAAGAGTCCACCAATTTTATCAGCTAAAGATAGTCATGGTCAGCTATTAAAAACAGCCGAAGTTTTTAACTGATGAAATCCGACATATTTTGTCACAGATTGCCAACTCTTGAAGTTGAAGAGTGGAAAAAGTAATGCCGAGGTAGGCAAAGCAATCGCCTCAAAACAAACGATTCCTCAGCATCAGTAATTGATTTTACTCTTGCTCTACTGATTTTAGTCTACTTTCTAACCATTGCTGTAAGTCAGTGACAGTGGAAAGGTTAAATATTGCTTTCCCTAATTCTGTCAATTTTTCACGAGTTAATGTTCTAATTTGCTTAATCAGAGATGAGTCAATTTCACTAAATCGGTAGTTAAGCAGCTGTATAATCATGTTCTGCTCACCTTTAAGTTCACCGCGTTCTTCACCTTGCTCAAGAGTTTTCTGTTCCCATTCTAAGTAAGCTGTAGATAATTGCATTACATCCTCCCTATCTTCTTCACCGGAGGCGGAGCGTCTCCGGCTCCGCTGGAATCTGTTTGATTAAGAACAACAATGCGCAAATTAGTAAGCATCCTAAGAGTATTGTTTCTATAAGGATGGGTATCTGGCAATGCTAAAAATTCATTAACCGCTCGTTTTTTGTTACTGTCACGAAGTTTTCGCCACCTAAAAATTTATTGTTTGGAATCCTTGCTAGAAGTGAGTCTCAAAATGGGAATTATGAAATGGCGAAAAATTCATGACACTAACAATATAGAGGCGTTGGTACTGTACTGGAACTTTGCCATTTTTCGGAGGGAAGAATTAGGATATAAAGGTAGGATAGGATTACATTCTCTACCAGGGGCGTTGGATTTCTACCGTAAGCTGAGAGTAGGACTAATCAATTGCGATGCAGATCCAGATGAAACCGATAACCTTGTATATTTTGAAACCCTCAGACAAGAGCTATGACCCAAGTGATTCCTTCTCAAACTAATTCTCTTATCAGTAGTTTTATCAGCCAGGAGCAATTAATGGAAGGCATTATAGCTGAGGACGCTGCTCATGGTGAAATCGGTTGTGGTAGAGATTGGGGTAATAAATTCTCAGTTTATCTAAATACTTGTGGGATTAATGTTTCTCATGAAAAACTGATGGGATTATTGCAGGAGTATTTAGGATCGGTACTGATGGAACCAGATTTAGAGCGTATCTTTCAGCTTATTACCCGATTTATTGAACCATTAGTTGTAGAAACCCATATTCAGTACCGTAATCCTCAGTCAATAACTCAACTATCTCTAGTAGAGAAAATTCCCGAACATGTTCCTAGTGAAAAGATCAGAGAAATTTTGGTAGCAGATTTAGGAGATTATTATAGTCATGGTCAGCTATTAAAAACAGCCGAAGTTTTTGATTGATGAAATCCGACAACTTTTATCACAGTATTGGGTTTAAGTGTCTTAATTTAGAACAAAATAATGGGGATGTACTTGAGAAAACTATCAAAATCTTTATCTGTTGTCAAAATGCTATAATTACGGTTATGAGCGATCGCACAAAGTAAAAAATCTGTGTTAGCACCTTGAATCCCGTGCTGGCGACAAGTATTGTAATACTGTGCAGCTAATTCATAATCTTCAGAAAATAATTGTAGGTCAGGAAAAGCACGAAGATAATCTCTCAGTCGAGTAAGCTGTTCAAGATTGCGAATTCCTGAAAGTACTTCTTGCCTTACAGCCCCCACAAGAACAACTTTCCCATCAGCAATTAACTCACGTAATCGATTTACAACTCGTACTGCATTATCTAAGTTGTTACGTCTCAGTGCTAATGACCAAACTGAAGTATCTACAACAACTTTCATAACACCTGTCGCTGCTGCTTGTAGTCATAATCAGGATCGTAATCAATTGTGCCAAATAACTCAAGTATTTTTAGTTGTTTGCGACGTTGTATATATTCCCGTAGTGCTACCTCAACTACATCTCTTTCAGTTTCTTGATTTCCAACTGCTAAGGCTTCCTGAACAAGAACCTCATTAACTGGGATATTAATATTCATTCACCGATAGAGAAAAACATCCTTTCCTAACTATACATTTACTTTGACTTGATGAAAATAATTCTTAGGATTCGGCATATTAGTTAACAGTTATCTCAGTTATTATGTTAGGCGATCTGTGCGATCGCACCATAATTTGGAATGATCCAGATTTAGCTATAGACTGGCCCCTCAAGAGTCCACCAATTTTATCAGCTAAAGATAGTCATGGTCAGCTATTAAAAACAGCCGAAGTTTTTAATTGATGAAATCCGATAACTTTAGATCACAGTATTGAGTTTAAACGCCTTGCTGAAGAAATTCTATGTATATTTTAAAACCCTCAGACAAGAGCTATGACCCAAGTTATTCCTTCTCAAACTAATTCTCCTATCAGATGCACCTTAGTACATATTAACTATTTTGAGCTAAAGTTATAGGTAGGGATAAATCAATTAAACGGGTGATATATAGATGTAGTTTTTTATCTTACAAGAAAACATGAAACGCGATCACATCTTTTTCAAAATCTTTCAGCAAAATCCTAGTCTACTCTTTGAATTTGTAGACCAAAAACCGCCTGAAGCTAATAATTACAGGTTTGAATCTGTCACTATTAAAGAAACCGAATTTCGGATTGATGGGGTATTTTTACCCCCAGACAATGCGACTACCAAAATAGCTTACTTTGCTGAGTTTCAGTTCCAGCAAGACGAACGGCTTTATTTCCGTGCGGAGCGTCTCCGGCTCCGCCTCCGGTCTTTACTGAACTAATGATGTATATGGATAAAAATGAAAGAAGTGAAACTCCCTACGACGATTGGGGATGTATCTTAATTTACGGCTCTAGAAGCCTTGAACCTTCTAAATCCAGAATTCATCGCGCATTGCTTGCTAGTGAACAAACCCGGATCATTTATTTGAATGAGTTAGGT
>Ga0116226_10001299_pt1 | contig 21540 bp, 15 predicted proteins | sample S1TSphfallax_FD_89692 | JGI IMG/M metagenome (GOLD analysis project Ga0116226, IMG submission 89692) | Host-associated microbial communities from peat moss isolated from Minnesota, USA - S1T2_Fa - Sphagnum fallax MG | ecosystem: Host-associated > Plants > Peat moss > Unclassified | place: USA... | reverse complement strand
TGCCCTGAATCCGGCCGCAGCTCGCCATACAGCATGGCGGAGAGGGTGGATTTTCCCGCGCCATTCTCGCCGAACAGGCAGTGCCGCTCGCCGGTGCGGACATCGAGCGACACACCGTCATTGGCGAGGACCGGGCCGTACCGCTTGGTCAGGCCGGTTGCGCGCAGGATGGGGACCGATGTGCTCATTGCGAGACCGGCAGGGCAACGTCGAGCTTGATCGGCAGCTTGCCGGCATCATAGGCGGACTGCGCCTGGGTGAAGGCGTCGATGGCGGATTTCGGCACGAGGTTCTCGCGGCCGTGGAAAGGCGCGACCGCCGCCCCGCCCTCTGCCATGGTCGCCCATTCCGGCGTGGTATTGCCGTCAAAGGGCTTGCCCGTCGTCTCGTGGTTGTACCAGATATCGACCATCTTCCGGATATCGCCGTCCCAGACGGCAAGCGGTGCCGAGAGCAGCTCGGGCGAACGCTGCCAGTCGTCACGGAAGTTGCCGATGCAAACCACTTTGTGCGCGTCGCAGGGGGTGAAGGTATCGACGAGCGAGAATTCGACATCGGCGCCGGCGGCGATCTGGCTGTTCATGTATTGCGCCGCCTTGGCAGGGTCGTACCAGCTCTGGATGAAGGCGACCTTGCAGATCACATGGGGGTTGGCGGCCTTGGCGCCCTCGATGAAGCCGTTCATCTCGTCGTTCACGTCGTCGGCGGGCAGCGTGCCGACGGTGCCGATGACGCCCGTCTTCGTCGCATGGCCCGCGAGCATGCCGAGCAGATAGGCGGGCTCATGCACGCGCTTGTAGACCCAGTAGACATTGCCGCCGAGGCCGGTATTCCCCGATCCGGTCATGACGAACATGATCTTGGGAAACTGGTTCCGGATGGCGGCGATCTGGTCGCTATAGGTGGAATGGGCCCAGATCATGTCGAACCGCCCCGACTGGGCATAGAGCCGCATGGCATTGCCAGCATCGTCGCCCCAGAGCGGGTCGGAGATCTTTGTGGTGATCTTCAGGCCATCCGGCTTCTCGGCGGCAACACGCTTGAGCGCATCGAGAAAGGTGCCGTCCCAGGCGGATTCCGGGCCGGTGCTGATGATGACGGCAATGCGCAGGGTCTTCGGAGTGCTGGCAGAGGCGATCGATATTGATGATACAACTGTCATGAGAGCGAGCGCGATCAGGCGCAGAAGCTTGTTCTGTTTCATGGTGGTTCTTTCTGTATTGTGTGAATACTGAGGTCAGTCAAAAGGAAGCGGCTCTTTTGTAAAAAGAACCAAACATTCTTATCGAATAGAAGTCTTTTGCCTTCTTTGTTCCAAAAAGAAGCGCTTTACTTGGCTAAAGATCGAGGACGAGTTCCGGGCTTTGCGAGCGGGAGCAGCAGGGAGTCATGACGAGGTTGGACGCGTGCTCGACGTCGGTGAGCACGAGGTCCTGATGCAATGGAGTGCCGCTCAGCACCGGCGTGGTGCAGGCACCGCAAATGCCCTGCTCGCAGGAGGTTGTGATGTCATAGCCGGCGGTCCGCAGCACATCGACGATGGTGCGGTCGGCGGGGATCAGGTGGCGGCGGCCGTCGCGTGCCGTGACCAGGGTGAAGGTGTCGCCCGCCACGACCGCCGGTGGCGTGAAGCACTCTTCGTGGATGCCGAGCGGCGCAATGGGCAACGCGCCCGCGGCCTGCCGCAGATCGGTCATGAAGCCGGCCGGGCCGCAAAGATAGAGCCGGGTGTCGGCGCCGCAGCCCGCAAGCAGCGTGGCCGGATCGGGACGCCCCGCGGCGGTATCGTGGAACCGGCAGGCAGCGGCCCAAGGTGCCTGCTGAATCATCGTCCGGAAGGCGGCCTTGCCAACGCGGTCTATGTAATGAAGCCGGAAGGGTCGGCACGTGCGGTGCAGTTCGGCGGCCATCGACAGCAGCGGCGTGATGCCGATCCCGGCGCCGATCAGCACCACCATTTCGGCGCGTTCCAGGGCGAAGGCATTGCGCGGCGCCCCGATGGTGACGGTCGTGCCGGGCGCGAGCGCATGGACGCCAGCGGACCCGCCGCGGCCTTGCCGGTCGAGGCGGACGGCGATGCGGTAGAGACCCGCCTCCTCCGGCGCGTTCCACAGCGAGTATTGGCGCGTCAGCCCGCTCGGCAGATGCAGGTCGATATGCGCGCCGGGGGTGAAGATGGGCAGCCGCCCCACAGTCGGCGCGAGGTCGAGGAAGGCCACGTCGCCGATGACCTGCTTGTCCACGATCGTCACGGTGAGGGATGTGCTGTCCATGGCGGCCTCAGCTCGCGATCGGGGCGCCGAGCCCGAAACGGTCGACCAGGCCGCGCCGGTATTCGAGCGAGACGCGGTCGGCCGGGATATGCATTTCGGCGGTGAGGTCGAGCGGCAGATCCTCCGGCTTCTGCTCCTCGACCATTGGCCGGTCCTCGTCGTTGATGAAGGACTGGTCCTTCAGCCAATATTCGGGATGCGGCATCCCGGCCGTATCCGACATGATCTGGAAGATACGCGACACATGCGCCGACTCCGGGCAGACCACATCAGCCAGATAGTACCGGTCGGCTGACTGATCGGGCAGCATGATGAGCAGGGTCGCGAAGGGGTAGGTCAGCTCATAGATATAAGTCACGTCGCGTTCGCTGCCGGCGACGCCGTCCTGAAAACGGTTGGCGCCTTCGTGGTACTGGACGGAGAAGCGGAACCCGAAGTCGGTCCGCTCAACGGTATGTTTCGGCACCGGCGCGTTCTTGTCACCACCGAAGCTCCCCTCATGGACCCAAGGGAAATGAGCGAGGTCGTTGAAATTCTCGACATGGCGGGAGGCCGCGGCCCGCCAGACGTCGCTCGGCAGGAATAGCTTCTTAAGCGTCGTGTCGCCGAGACCCTCCCACTCCGGCAGCGGGTGTATCGGCTCGGGCGCTAGGCAGGCCCAGACGAGGCCATAGCGCTCGGTTACCTGGCAGCTTTGCAGGCGCATCTTCGGCGGAATGCGCTGCTGGTCGCCCATGGCGGGGATGCGCGTGCATCGTCCGTCGGCGGCGAAATGTAGCCCATGCATCGGACAGACGAGGTTCGTGCCAACGACGCGGCCCTGCGACAGGCGCGTGCCGCGATGCGGACAGAGGTCGCGGGCGACCGCGATCCCCTCCTCGGTGCGGAAGACCACGAGGTCGACATCGAGCAGCCGGGCACGCAGCGGCTTGTCTGAAACTTCGTGGGAGTACATGACCGGATGCCAGAAGGCGCTCAGGATCAGCCAGTCGCTCTCCTGGAAGGTGCAGCCGCGCGGCACGGCCGAACGGCGTTTCTCCGCGTCTACGGCGCCAAACATAGCGACATTTCCCTTCTTCCGTCGTGAATGCGCTATTATCCTGGCGGGATAGGGCCTTGCCTCGCAATGACGGGTTTGATGGAAACTTTGTCCGAAACTACGATACGGGGAGAGAACGGGATCGATGGATGTCGAGGGTCTGCTTGAGACGGGACGTGGCTTCACCTTCGGCCGGATGAGCTATGCCAATGGCGGCACATACGGCACCTTGCCGCCGGGCTACCTGACCCTATTGATCATGCATCGGGGCGCTGCGCGGGTGACCTTTGACGACCGCGAACTCAGCCTCGTCGGCGGCGAATGCGGGATCATCGCCAACCAGCGCTTTGCGCGGTTCGTGTACCAGAAGCACATCCGCACGGAGGTCAGCTGGTGCGAAACGCGGCTCGGCCGCCTCGGGAGCGACGCCCTCAATCCGCAGGTCGCCTTCGCCACCAAGTTGCCGATCTCGGAGCGTGTGCTTGCCTTGTCGACGATGGGTATTGAGATCGGCCTCGACTCATCGATGACGCGCAACGCACTCCGGACCGCCCTCGGCCGTGCCCTGCTCGCGGCCTATCTCTTTGAAAGCCGGCAGGGCCATGAAGCGGCAAATCCGTCGCGCGGGCTACAGCGCGCGCGCGCCTTCATTGAGGAGCATTTCGCCCAGGATATCACGCTTGCCAATCTCGCCGAGGTGGCGGCGATGACCCCAAACCACTTAGTCGCGGCCTTCGGCCGGAAGTTCGGCACGACGCCGATCCGCTATCTCTGGAAGCAGCGCGCCGCACATGCGATGCACCTGCTGGTGCATACCGCCATGACCGGGTCCGAGATCGCCTATGCCTGCGGCTACAAGAGCCCTTACCACTTCTCGCGCCACATTCGCGAGGCTTATGACAAGTCACCCACGGAACTTCGTCGCCAGAAGGGGTTTCGCCCCCCCAGCAACACGCTTGAGAACGTGCGCGACATTGCGCTTTAGGAGGAAAAGAGGTCAGACGTGGTGATGCTCTTCTCATCTGCCCCGCCTGTTTCTGAACAGCGAGCTGGGGGGGCGTCACCAAGGTCCGAATTGGCTGATAGTTGCGAGCTGGGGTGTCGGGTTCCGCTCATGCTGAGCACCCCTCTCGGCGGACCCAGTCTGCGTCCCCGGCCATGCACGCCCGCTTAGGGACCGGCATCAAGGCGCCGCCGCGTCTCCCAAGGCCACTCGCGGTTAAAGCGCTCTAGCCAGGCCGGTTTAAAAAATGCCACGAGAGCGATGAGGTAGGGGACGACCACAATGATCACGAAAAACGACACGTTGAATTCCTTCCGTTAGGTGGCGTTCCCAGAGCTATATCACGACTATATGCCCCTACCGACGCGCCGCCAAATACCTAGAAGGAGCCCAAAGCCACGGAAAGGCGGGATGAGTGCCAGAACACATCACCCCGCCTCAGCAGCTGGCGGCCATCAAGCCGTCAGTAGCTCTGCCTGTAGGGCTGGGGCTTGGCGGTGACCTGTTCATCTTCGGCTGCTTGCCAAGCGTTCAATGGCCTCGCGGCAGAGGCGTCAGACACAGTGGGAGGATAACGCCTCTCGGCGCCCTCCACGTTTCCGATACGCCACCCATCGTTTATCAGCGTGTCAAATAACACGAGAACGAAGGGTATCCCGACAATGGCGAAGAAAATCCAATCGAAGGTCTTTTCACTCACCGCGGCGCTTTGAGCGAAGCTATCGCTGAAGGCTGCCGAGGCGAGAAGCATAGACGCAGCCACGGCAATCGTTCGAAGTCGCATGATTACGCTCCAATCGTTCTGTTCTTGGTCAGGAAATGGCCATCGGGCACGCTTGAGCAAAACAAATTCCCGGCATAGATGCCAACGCGAAAGCGATAGCCATCTCAGGGCCCCGCCCAGCCGGGCTGGGAAGCGGGGCTATATATCTTGACCCGTTGGCGTGGAAGCAGCTTCGACGGCTCGCTCTCGACAGCGAGACGACGACACAGGCTCTCAGGGAGGAGGAGGCGGTCAATCTGCTGTTTGCCAAGCATGGATTGAACCGGAGCGCGTGATCCGCAATCTTGCCACGAGGATCGCGGGCGCGTCGGCCCCGACTGCCCAGGGAAATCGCCCTGCCAGACGAGCTGGCGGCCATCACCGAGCAGGCGAGGGCCGCCGCACGGGCGCTGCGCGCGGCAACCAGCGCTGCGGTCGCGCAGCGGGGCCTCCGCTGGGGGATGATCGGTAGCGGCGGCAGCGGAGTTCTGGTGGGTATCCTGCTTTGCCTCGGCACGGAGGCCCTTCTGCCGCGCTAGCAGACGCCTGGATGGCAGCGACCACCCGGGCGTTGCAGAACTCGGAAGATGCATGGAAAGGGACTTCGGAGTTCACGGTCGCGATCTGTTTTGGCTTTTTGGCATAGATGCGCTTTATTTAGGCGGCTATTCACCGCGATATCATCGGCGTCTGAGGCGTTGGGATTTTAGGATGTGGCGTATGCGGGACGGCCGCCCCAATAGTTCTGGCCCAGCCGGCTGAAGGCTTCGTGCGATGCCTGTACCAGTGCGGCCTCGGGAGAAGCGATCCGGCGATGCGAACGCGGGTGGCGCTCTCGGTAATGCGCTTCGATCAGCCGGTGTGTCTTTTCCGCTCTACCCTGGCAGCGCTAAATCGGGTTCTGTCGCGAATTTCTTGGGTGGTCGAGATCGGTTCAAGAAGCTGCGGGAGGTTTATGCCGCTAGCGAATAGAACGCTTGCGCGGGACGCAAGTCTCCTTTGGTTCGCAACTGCCCCTTGCGGATCATGTGCATCAGTTCGATACCCGAAAGCGTCACGGTGGCCGATCGGAACGATTTGAATCCTAACATTGGCCGCACCAATCGTTTGATGGCTCGATGATCTTGTTCAACGATGTTGTTAAGATATTTGACTTGGCGGATTTCAATGCCAGCCTCATGGTTCGCGTTGAAGCTTTCAATCGCGGCGGTGTTGGCGCCACTTTTATTGATCGTGATCTTCGTCGGTGTTCCGTTCTGGCAGATCGCCTTACGTAAGAAACGGAGCGCCGCCTTGCGATCCCGCTTCGCCGTCAGCAGGAAATCCACCGTGGCGCCAGCCTTGTCCACCGCGCGATAGAGATACTTCCATGCGCCCTTGATCCGCACGTAGGTCTCGTCCATGCGCCAACTAGACCCGACCAGACGCTTGCGCTCGCAGAATTGCCGGTCCAGGAGGGGACCATACTTGATCACCCACCGATTGAGCGTCGAGTGGTCGACCTCCACGCCGCGTTCCTGCATCATTTCCTCGACCTGACGATAGCGGAGCGGATAGGCCACGTACCACCGTACGCCCCACAGGATCACCTCCCGCTCGAAGTGGCTACCCTTGAACTCGATCATCGCCCTTCATCCCATGAAGCCCCTGCCGTCCATCTTATACCAGGCAGCAGCCTCCGGGAATTTGCGACAGAAAAACGAAAAAATCTGGATTTCCGCAGCGTCCGGCTCGTTGACAATGCGCAAATGTCGGGCGAATAATGGCGCATGGACGTCGATGCGCCCGCCGCCGATATTGCAAAACAAGACGCAGCGTCGCGGGCGCGCGCGGCGGCTTCGAGCGGCGCGTCCTCGGCCGGCGACGCGCCAAAACCCGCGTACCCGCAACCCGCGTCCGTCCCGACGCAGTCCGGTCCCGGCGGCATTCGGTTTGACATCAACCAAGGCGCCCGCGTGCTGCTGCCGGAGCGCGCGTCGGGCAAATGGCGCGTTCGGCTGCGCGACCTCGACACCGGCAACACCCTGTTCACGAGCGAAAACCAGGGCGCCGTGGTCACTTCTTCGAAACGTTACTTTGTGCGGTTCGGCATCGAGGTGTGGGACGTCGACGCCGCCGGCGCCGCGACGCTGCTGCTCAGTCACGAATATGACGCGCGCGACCGCGAAGTGCTGATCCAGTTCCCGGTGGGAACGCTCGGCGACATCATGGCCTGGTTCGGCTATGCTGCCCGGTTCGGCGAGATCCATGGCTGCCGTCTGACCTGCGCCCTGTCCGGGCTCATCATCCCGCTGCTGCGCGACGCCTATCCCGCGATCCGCTTCGTCACCCACGAGGAACTCGCGGAGCGGAAGCTGCACGAGGCGGCGTACGCCACATACTGCATCGGTTTGTTTTTCGATGACGCCGAGCATATCTGGCAGCCGACCGATTTCCGCCATGTCGGGCTGCACAGGACCGCCGGCTACATCCTGGGCGTGGACCCGGCGGAGGCGCGTCCGATCCTGGCGCTTCCCGACGAGAGCCGGCCGATCGCCGAGCCCTTTGTGTGCATCGGCGCGCAAAGCTCCACGCAGTGCAAGTATTGGAACAATCCGTACGGCTGGCGCGAGGTGATCGCGTTCCTCAAGGCGCGGGGCTTTCGGGTGATCTGCATCGATCAGCGGCCGACGCACGGCACGGGGATCGTCTGGAATCAGCTCCCGCACGGGGCGGAGGACGCGACCGGCGACCGGCCGCTGGTCGAGCGCGCGCGCTGGCTTCGCCACGCGGCGGCGTTCGTGGGGTTGAGCAGCGGGCTGTCGTGGCTGGCCTGGGTGGCCGGCTGCCCGGTGGTGGTGATCAGCGGATTCACCCACCCGACCAACGAGTTCGATACGCCGTATCGGATCATCAACTGGCACGCCTGCAATTCGTGTTGGAACGATCCGCATCATCGCTTCGATCACAAGGATTTCCTGTGGTGCCCGCGCCACGCCGGAACCTCGCGGCAATTCGAATGCACCCGGCTCATCACCGCGGAGCAGGTGATCGCCGCGCTCCGCCGCGTGCCCGGGCTCGCGCCGCCCGCCCGCCTCCCGTCCTCCACCGCAACGCCGGATCAGAAAGGTTCTGCATCGTGACCGTTTACAATGTCGGCTCCGGCGTCGTCAGCAGCGGACTGACCCTGAGTTCGGGCGACGTGATGAACGTCTCGTCCGCGGGTTCGAGTCTCGACACCACGGTGCTCAACGGCGGCTTCGAGCACGTCTCCAGCGGCGGAGTCAGCATCAGCACCACGGTCAGCAGCGGCGGCTCGGCGACCGTGTCCTCGGGCGGCGCGGCCAGCTTCGCGGTCGTCAGCGGGGGCGGAACCGAGACGGTGGCCAACGGCGGAGTTGTCCTCAGCAGCACGATCGACGCCGGCGGCAACGAGATCGCGCTCTCCGGCGGCGTCGCAAGCGGCGTGATCGCGGAGGGCGGCAGCCAGACCGTGTCGGCCGGCGGCTCCGCCATCAGCACGACGGTGTCCGATGAGAACGTAAGCGGCACGCTCATAGTCGGATTTCAGATCGTTTCGAGCGGCGGCGTCTCGATCGACGCTGTGGTGAACGGCGCCCACGAGAATCTCTTCGGAGGTGCGGCCACCGGCACGACGGTGGCCAACGCGAGCGGCGTCCAGGGCGACATCAACGTCCACGCGGGGGGGACGACGACGAACGCCGTGGTGATCGCAGGCGGGGCCGAAAACGTCTCGAGCGGCGGAGTCGCCAGCGGCACGACGGTCAGTGACAGCGGCGAGCTGACCATCAGTAGCGGTCTGGCGGTCAGCGCGATCATCGGAAGCGCCGGCGTGGACACCGTGAACGTCGGCGGTTCCGCGATCGGCACGACGGTGAACGACGGCGGCTCCGAGTACGTCTATTCCGGCGGCTTGGCCACCAGCGACACGTTGAACAGCGGCGGCTTCGAGTATGTCTCTGGCGGCGTGGCCAGCGGCACCGTCGTCAACGGCGGCGGGGGAGAATTCGTCTATTCGGGCGGTTCCGTGGTCGGCGCGACGCTGAGCGGAGGCATTGAATATGTCTACAGCGGCGCCAGCGCCATCAGCACCACGATCAGCAGCGGCGGATCGGCGTTGGTTTCGTCCGGCGGCACGACGGAAGACGATGTGGTCGGCAGCGGCGGCTATGAATCCATCAGCGGCGGCGGTTCCGCCATCAGCACGACGCTTAACGGCGGCATTCAGACGCTCGACGGCGTCGGCGCCACGGGGAGCGGCGCCATCGTGAACTTTGGCGGCGACGAAAATGTGTATTACGGTGGCCGCTCCGTCGACGCTGCGGTGAACGCGGGCGGGGTGCTGCAGGTCGCATTCACCGGCGTGGCCAGCGGCGCGATCATCGGAAGCGCAGGGCTCCAGTACCTCTATAGCTCCGGAACGACGGTCGACACGGTCGTCGAGTCAGGAGGCGTCGCCTCGGCTTATTCTGGGTCCGTCGACAGCGGCATCACGGTGAGCCACGGCGGCGACGAATACCTGCTGATCGGCGGCGTGGCGATCGACGCGGTGGTGGCTGGGGGCGAATATGTCTACTCTGGCGCCTCGGCGATCGGAACGGTGATCGGATCGGGCGGCGATCAATACGTCTCCCTCTCCGGCGTGGCGAGCGGAACGACGATCAGCAGCGGCGGCGAGCAGGTTCTGGGCGGCGGTTCAGCGAGCGACACGCTTCTGATCGTCGGCGGCGCGATCGACGTGACGACGCTGGCTTACACCAGCGTCCTGTCGGCGAGCTACGATTCGACGACCCAGGTGCTGGAGGTGCTCTCCGGCGGCGGCGTGGTCTACTCGCAGACCATGTCCGGAGGCTACGCGGGCGAGACGTTCGAGGTCTCCTCCGCTGGCGGCGGCGGCACGCTGATCACGCTGAGCAGCGCGACCAGCAACGGCACGCTGATCGTCTCGTCCGGGCAGACCAGCAGCGGCTACGCCATCGCCTACGGAAACACTTATAACAGCATGATCGTGCTGTCCGGCGGCGTTGCGGTGAGCACCACGGTGGGCTCCGGCGGGTCGGCGACGATTTCGTCCGGCGGCAAGACCGAATATGGCGTGATCAGCAAGGGCGGCGTCGAAAACCTCAGCGGCGGCAGCGCCATCAGCACGACTGTCGACGGCGATTCGTATCAGTACGTCCTGTCCGGCGGCGCCGCGACCGGCGTCATCGTTTCCGGCTCGCAGCAGGTGGATTTCGGCGGATCCGCGATCAGCAGCACAGTGGACGACGGGACCCAGTCGGACGAAGGCGTGACGATCAGCACCATTGTCACCGATGGACTAGAAATTGTCGGTTCGGGCGGCGTGGCGTCAGGCACAGTCGTCGACGCCAATGGTGGCACGCAAAATCAAGGGATATCCATCGACGAGACGATATTCGGCGGAGCGTACGTCTACTCAGGAGGCGTCGACCGCGGCGCGGTCATCGGCGCCGGCGGGACCGAAAACATCCATCACGGCGGCGCGGCGAGCGGGTCCGTCATCAGCAGCGGCGGCGAGCAAATCGTGTCGAGCGGTTCGGCGATCGGGGCCGTGATCAGCAGCGGCGGCGAGCAAATTCTGTACGGCGGTTCGGCGAGCGACACGCATCTGATCCTCGGCGGCGCGATCGACGTCACGACGCTGGCCTATGCCTGCGCCCTGTCGGCGAGCTACAATTCGACGACTCAGGTGCTGGAGGTGCTCTCCCGCGGCGGCGTGGTCTACTCGCAGACCATGTCCGGGAGCTACGCGGGCGAGATGTTCGAGTTGTCCTCGGCCAGTGGCGGCGGAACCCTGATCACGCTGAGCAGCGCGACCAGCAACGGCACGCTGATCGTCTCGTCCGGCCAGACCAGCAGCGGCTATGTGATCGGCATCGGCGACCGTTACGACAGCATGATCGTGCTGTCCGGCGGCGTCGCGGTCGGCACGACCGTCAATTCCGGCGGCGCGGAGAGCGTCCTGCTCGGCGGCAGGACCAACATGGATGTCGTTAACAGCGGCGGCGCCGAGATCCTCGCCGGCTACTCCAGCGACACGCTCGTCAACAAGGGCGGCGTCGAGCGCGTCGTCTCCGGCGGCGACGCGGTCTTCACCACGGTCAAAAGCGGCGGCGCGCAAAACGTCAGCTCCGGCGGCGTCGCCAGCATCACAACCGTCAGCGCTGGCGGCGTCGAAACGGTCTCCGCGGGCGGCGAATCGATCAGCACGACGATCAGCAGCGGCGGCGCGCAAAACGTCAGCTCCGGCGGCGTCGCCAGCGGCACGGCGGTCGACAGCGGCGGGCGGCTGGTCGTCTATCCCGGGGGCGAGGCGATCGGCGCGATGGTGAACTATTCCGGCATCTTGACGGCTTCGTGCGGCGGCGTCGTCAGCGCCGCGGCGATCGCCTCGGGCGGCGTGGAATACGTGCTCGCCGTCGCGATCGACCGGAGCACGGTGGTGAGCAAGGGCGGCATGGAGTTCATCTTTTCCGGCGGCACCGTCGCGGGAGGAACGATCATCAGCGGCGGCAAGCTGACCGTTTCGTCCGGCGGGTATGTGACCAGCGGGCTCACGCTCTCGGGCGGGCTCGCGGTCATTTCGGGCGTCGCGGCAAGCGGCCAGACGGTGGCGTATGCGGGCTCAGGCGGCGATCTGGCGCTGTACAACCTGGCCGCGTTCAAGGCGCTGATCGGCGGGTTTGCCAAGGGCGACGCGGTGGATCTCGCGAGCTTCGCTTATAGCAACTGCGTCACGCGCAGCTTCTCCGAGGCGAGCGACCATCTGAGCGGCACGCTCACCGTCGCCAACGGCGCCGCCAGGGCGGAGCTCGAATTCGCCGGCTCGTACGTCACGAGCAATTTTGCGCTGTCTTCCGATGGCGCGCACGGCACGTTCGTGAAATACGCCTGAGTCTCTCCGGCGGCCGGCGATGGCGCCGGCGCGCGCGGGGAGGCAGGCAAGGGCGCGCTATTGGTGCAGAACTGGGCCGAGCAACAGGCGGACCTCGCGCGCGTCGAGCGGCTGCAATTGTTCTTCGTCGGCGGGGCGCCGCGTTCCGGCACCACATGGCTGCAGCAGATGCTCGACAGCCATCCCGACGTCTCCTGTCGCGGCGAGGGCCTGTTCTGGAAGGAGCTCGCGGTTCCGCTCGACGCGCTGATGGCGCGGCGGCGCCAGGCACTGGAGGCCAAGAACGTCGCGCTGTTTCGCCACACCGGCGGCTATCCTCCGCCGCCGCCGGAGGATGTCGAGCATCTGATCGGCTCGGCGATCCTGATGGCGCTGCGTCGGCAAAGCGCGGGCAAGGCGTCCCTGGCGGTCGGCGAAAAAACGCCAGAAAACGTGTTCTTCTTCCCGAGGCTGAAACGTCTGTTCCCCCGCGCCAGGCTGATCGCCATCGCGCGCGACCCGCGCGACGTGCTGACCTCGGCATGGCATTTCTTCCACAAGCGCAAGCCGGGCGAGGACGAGATCGCGGCCAAGATCGCGTTCATCGAATCTGCGCTCCCCTCGCTCAAGGAAGGCGCGCGGGCGATAATCCGGCTCCGCGCCGAGCACCCCTCCGATGTCGCCATGGTGACCTACGAGGAACTGCAGGCGGCGCGCGCGCCGACGTTGGCGCGGCTGTTCCGGTTTCTCGGCGTGTCGGACGACGACGCCATCGTGGCTGATTGCCTGGCGCGCACATCGTTCGCGGCGGTGACCGGCGGCCGCTCGGCGGGCGTGGAGGCGAACGGGTCGTTCTTCCGCAAGGGAGTGGTCGGCGATTGGCGATCGACGCTGACGACCGAGATGGATGCGCTCGTGCTGCGCGAACTCGGCCCCCTGTTCGAGCATTTCGGATGGCGCGCGTAGTTCGATCGCCAAACGCATCGGCCCGGGCGCGCCGGGCCATTGTCGCCGCGTCAGAACGGAATGCGTGCGCTCTGTCTGCCGACGATCGGGCCGATCGCGGCGTGAGCGTGAGCGCGCAAAGCGACGTGTTTTCGGGTGTTTTTGATCGCGGAATTTGATGGTTCCGGGTGTCGCACTGCACGAAACTCTGAGATTCCTCGCCAGTCTCAAAATCCACTGCACGTAATGTGAGAATGGACGGCGATGGCATCTCACAGTTGCTGCAAATGTGAGAACGGGTCCTTGGGTCGATCAAGCGGACTTTGCGGACTGAGGACTCGCACCGAGTGCAACCGGCGGGCGCCGCTGCGCAAGACAGCCGTCAGCGGGTCGTCGATCGTCTCGGGCTGACGAAGGGAAACAACAGTGCTATCGCTCATCGTGGCGTATCGCTCCTTCGGGAGGTTCAGGCAGGCTTCCACCCACCTCGATACGCCGCCTCTATCAAACCGTCGTCACCCAGATTCGGCTATAGCTCTTCGCCAGCAACACCCTTGAAAACGTGCGTGATATTTCGCTTTAGTCTGCGGTCGGGTCTTAGGACAAGAGCCTAGTGCGCCGAAACCGTCTGGATCATGCTGAGTTTGCGATACGAATAGCGCTTTGCGCCCCAGATCAGCGCCAGCCCCCCAAACGCCACGGCGTAGAAGAGCAAGGAAGGCAGTGGCGCCATCCAATCGCGCGGATACCCCCGGAGAATCCACAGCACCGAAAATGGCGCTTCTAGCGCTAGACATGCGATCCAGATCGACAGCGTCCAGCTGGCAGTGGCCGCTGCGGGCAGAAGCACCAGGATCCAGTACCAGGGCCAGATATGCCCCAAGGCGCCGAGCAGAATGACCAGCAACGTCGTCAGAACCGCCCGTATGCGATCGTCGTCAGCCCTCGTCCGTACGTAGCGCCACACTTCGATCCCGGCGAGAGCAATGAAGGGCACAATAGCGAGTGCGGCCCAGGGGCCTAGGGGCGCGAAGGCATCACGCGGCGTCATGAACCGCCAGGAACGCATCGCCGCGTCACTGCTGAGGAACCCGCCGCCCCGGAAGAACAACAGGAATGCCGCGGCCCCGAAGAGGGCTGCTCCGATAAGTTCGATCGGTTTGCGTCGCTCGATCAAGGTGAACAGTGCGAGTGGCGCTGCCGTGTATTTGACCAGGATGGCCGAAGCCAGGCCGAACGCGTTGCGATTGGCCAGCCACAGCAACACCAGCGCGGCCATGACGATGTCGTTGTGCCCCTCTGCCAAGGACTGGCCGACGCTCGCCGGGAGCCAGCCGGCCATCACCATCGCAAGACACTGGGTTCGACTGTCGCTGTGTCGCGTCAGCCGTCGGATCAAGATCAGGGCCAGCAGCCAGAAGCCGGCCAGGATGGCTTTGAACAGAACGAGGACCACCCACCGATTGTTGGTCACCAGCATCACTGCCGCGCTGATCACGGCCCAAAGTGGCCCGTAGCTCATCCGGACCAGGAAGGAATCGGGGTACCATTTGGCCGCGATCTGAGCCGGGATGTCATGGTAATAGGGGTTCAGGCCGTGGGTGATCATCTCGCCCCAGGCCGCCGAGATCCAAAGGTCCTGAGCCATCACAGGGAGGGCGGGAAGGTTTGCTGCCGCGAAGACGATGGACCACCCCATGAGGTGTTTCGCCGTCGACGCCTTCGGCTCCTCTCCCGCGAGCAGCCACAGGAGCATCAAGGCGCAGCCGCCGGTAGCGACGAGCATCGGTGAGCAATAGACCGCCAGGAAGTGCGAATTGGCCATCAGCCTGGGCGACGCGCCGATCCCGGTCATCGACGGGTAGAAGTAGGCCAGTTGCTGGAACGACCTTTGGTTACTGAACGCGATTTGGGCGGGAGCCAGCCAGTAGGAGGCGATCGTCTGTGCGATGTAGGCTAGCAACACGAGCGCCCCCGTGGTCCTGATCCGGCTCTCCATTCTTCTCTCCATCACTCCCGGCGATCGTGAACCTAAGCCTGTTAAAAGGCTTAATCGGCAGTAAGGATGCCCTGGAGCACCGGCATCGCTTGCCGACCTAGCTCATCCGCAGTTCCGCGGCAGCTTGCCGACACACTCAGTCGTATGCTTTCGGGCGCTATCGTCACATTCGGCAGCAACCTGCGGGGAGCGCCCGGTCCACCTAAGGAGCACCAATATGCCAATGCCCGCAAAGAAGAGATATCCGAGAGCCCAATTCAAAGCGGTTGGGACCTTATATAGATTTGAGGCCACGCAGGTCGAAGACAGGACATAGACCACAGCCAAGGCAACAAGCTGCCGATTGCGCGGGCGTTTTTTTGGGACGGCCGCGATGAGGCAAAAGAGTGTGACCACGATCGGAGCGACGACACCGTAATGGGTCTCCCACGCGATCGGCGCCGACATGGTGAAGGCTAGTGCAGCAAACTGAAAATCCAGCAGACCGTTAAGCGTCTCTCCATTCCGCCACGGGTAGAGCGCGGCCACGAATAGAACAATGGCCGCGGCCACAGTGCCGAGATGTACGATTGGATTATACGGCGGGAACCCGCTGCCGTTCCAAACAAGACGACTTCCTGTTCCAAGCAGATCGTTCAAAATGCCATTGACTGAGTTGTTGACGATCAGGGCTTCGCCGTGACGGGATAGGAAGCTCAACACCTGTAGGTAATCAAGATGAGCTTTGAGACCGAACAACGCGATCGAGATGAGGCTCCAAGGTACGATTATGACCGCTGCGCCAGAGACGAAACGCCACCGCCGACGCAATACCGCCCACAGGGCAAAGACCCCGAATTGCGGCTTGAGCATGCAGATCAGCCCTATGGCGGCGCCGGCCTCCATATCGCGATTGTATAGGAGAAAAATGCAGGCAAACGTAAAGGCGGTATCTATCCAAAGCTGAATCTGACCAAGCCAGAAGGCCATCATCACAGGATAAAATAGCAGCATCGCCGCGCTTACCAGAATTGCACCAGCCGTTCCGGCTGGTGACGATGCTATCTCAACGCCACGCGTCCGGATCAGTGCGAGCCGAAACAACCAGCCCACGCCTAAGGCGTTGACGGTAACCATCACACGATTAAGGTGATTAAAGTACTGATTTGTCGTATCGATCCCAAGCCATTGCAGACCCCACATCGGCAATAGTGCCGTCGGTGGATACTGAAACTTAATGTGCCTGTTAAAAAAGATTTCCGGATACATGGAAGATGCGCCGGCGGTACGCGCATAGTTCAGCGCCTCGCGCATGGGCATCCAAGAATCAAAGTTCTTTAGTTTTGGGTTTAAAACCCAAATCCTGAGCGGCGTAAGTACGGACCACCCGAGCAATCGTTGTTGTAAGAGATTAAGCGGGATTAGAGCGAGAACGATCAAAACAGCAACAAGAATAGTGCGGGCGAATGTGAGGTTCTGTTCCGACCGATTACCTTTTGTCGATACCGATGACTGCACTATTCCTGACTGTCGGTGTGCTCCAACGTCCATCCCGGTCTTTGTCCTTCATCACGTAATCAGGTGATATCCCAGCCTTGGCCGTTACAAGGCTCCTGCTCTGTATCGGAAAGTTACCTTCTGTTACGTTGCAACATAAACTACTGCAACGCACAAAAGTTTGTATTCAGCTAATGGGATTACGTGTCGATGGACTTACGTTGCCGCGGTCCCCCAGCAATGACCGGCAGGCTCGTCTAGGCCTCAGCCGGTCGCCCGCGAAACACGAACAGGCGCGCTCCCGCATAATTCCAAACGAGCACGAGTCCCGTCGCGAAGGCCTGCGCCAGCAGATAATAGGCGCCTAGGCCTCGCAGGGTCATGAAGATAACGGTATTAAGGCCAAGTCCGATGATATTCACGATGAGGAACTTAGCCAGGCCCTTGCGAAAGTCAGTGCCGGAGTCCCTGAAGGTAAAGCGGAAGTTGAGCAGATAGCTCGTCGTCGCGCCACAGACATATGCCAGGGCAGCGGCCCATGTGGGATTTATCCGTGCTCCTTCGACCAGGGCGATAAGAGCACAGTATTGCACGACTGTGGCTGTTCCGCCGGCCACAAGAAACAGCGCGAACTGCTGCAGGTCAGCACGGGTCGCGCCACCACGAAGTGAGACCACTTTCATGTCTGCCCTATCTTATTAAACAGCGCTACGTGAGGAATAAGAGGCCATCGAAATATTCGCGGTGCGTCTGGTCACGCTCAAGCGGAGGTATTGCTCAACCAGCAATACGCCGACCAGGATGCAGGCGCCGATGAAAACATGCGACTGCTGGATATTGAGAGCGGGAATTGTCGGGCCAACGGGTCGCCCCGATGCGCTGCCTGCCCCCATAACGCCCGTTAGCACGAACGAAATCACCAGAAACACCAGGGATACCCACCCTTTTTGAGACGCAAGCCTGTCCCAGATCGCCTTGACGGCGACGACATAGGCCGGCAGCAAAATGCCGTAATGATGGGTCCAGGCGACGGGTGAAGCCATCGTAAACAGGATTGACGCCACGCAAAACTGCAACAGCCTGGACACGACATCATTTGATTTCGCTGGGGTGAGAAACGGAATGGCTATCATGACAATGCTGGACAACAGCGTCGCGTAGTAGACTGCGGGTATATAGGGTGGGAACGCCGATTGCAGGATAAACCCATGCGGGTCCAGGTCCAACGACGGGCCATGATAAAGCAGCCGCACCAGGACGCCGTTGACGGACTGATTCATGTGCTCCCATTCGCCGTGATGCGAAAGAAAGCTCAGGACCGGCAAATAGTCGAGTTCATTGCGCCAGCCGTAAAGCACTACCGACAACAGCAGGCAGACTCCCGTGATAACGATGAAACCGATGATAAATCGCCAATCCTTGCGCCAAATGGCGAGAAGCCCGAACATCGCGAATTGAGGCTTCGCGATTGCCGCTGCTCCAATCAGGCAACCAGAGAGAAGACGTCGTTCATACACCAGTGCCAGGCAAGCCAACAGGAACAGCAGGTCGAGCAGAGTTTGGAGCTGACCGAGGACAAAGGCCAAGTGATCGGGGAAATAAAGGATTGTCATCAGGAAGGCCAAGGGCGCAATCGGTAGTCGGATACCGATTACGGAAACCGGGCCAAGCATCTTGACGCTAAAGACCGCGAACATAATGCCGGTGATGAGGAGCACAAAGGCATTGATCGTATTGAGTTGCGTTGTTTTGCTGATCCCAACCGCGTTCAAGAGATCCAACGGGAGCAAGCTGGTGAGCGGGTACTGAAACTTGATATGCTCGCCAAAAAAGAGCGTCTGATAAAGCAGACCGTTATGAGGTCCGTGCAAGAATTCGAGAGCCCGTGTCATTGGGAACCACGAATCCGAGCCGGAATAGGCCGCCTTGCTTATGATGTGCGCCGAAAAAACAAGGCAAGCCACAGCCCCGATAACCCAGAGAAGGCCAGATAGCCAACCTGTGCGGGCGTCCCATTTAAGCGGATCGGAGGGCGGTACGATAGCAGGCGCCTGCCTCACGGATCGGAGCACTCTTGACGCGTCGGTCACTATGATCTCCACTGCTCCGCGTACGTGAATATTTCAGAATAGGAGTTTGGCCTAGCGTTCTGAAGCACTCGATGGCACCTGATAAAAACGGTTGTCTCGCCAGTGGTGCAGTGACGCCGGTCAGACGGTCACACCTCATTTGTCCCCCGGAAGCTAGGCGATCCCACATGTACGCCAGAAGCTATCCATTCGGGTAGGTTTACACCCTACGGCAAGGCCTTACAGCGCTTAATACATCGGCTGTTCAGAGTTCTCGAGGCGGTGCCACCACGCTATTCTTGGCATAGGCGGCTCATCTCCAGAGCCTTGAAGGAAACGAGTAGGCTGTACTGTGAAGGACCGATCGTCTAGTAGCGGCATGTAGTGACCGGCCTCTCCAGCCCGCTGCCTTCATCCGATTGGATAGCGGAATCCACCATTCTACCGTTTTTTTCTACAAAAAAGGCTTACTTGCTCGCCATAGTCGACAACGTGATTATGAATCGTGAGATTCAGTCGCCGGTTGTTGCTGCGACAAAATATCGGGTCATACCTATCTTATGGATTTCTATCGTTGGTGTCTCTTGAGCAAAACAGCAGCCGGCTTTTGTCCCCTCAATTCGCTTCATAGCGACGGGTGATTCTAGATCATGCATGCCAGCGTCATTGTCCGCTCCAAGGATGAAGCCGACCGCCTTCGGCTTACGCTCACGTCACTTGCCTGCCAGAGCGTGAAGCCCGAGGTCATCGTCGTCAATGACGGCTCGTCTGACCACACGCGGGCGGTCGTGGCCGAGATGATGGACGAGCTCGATCTCGTTGCAGTCCATCATGACAGGCCCTTCGGCCGCTCGGCTGCAGCCAATGCCGGCGCGGCAAAGGCCAACGGCGACGTCGTCATTTTTCTGGATGGCGACACACTTGCGGCACCCGACATGGTGGAGCGGCATCTGGAACAGCATGACCTCGAGGACGGACTTATCGTTCGGGGTGAAACCTGGCACCTGCGGTGCACTCGCTTGTTCCTCGATCCGGAAGCGGGCACGCCGAAACGCGGTGAGGAGGCTAAGGTCGCGCGTATGTCAGCGGCCGAAATCGCCCGATCGACAGTAACGCGTCAGCAGATCCGTGAGGCCTTCGACACAATCGACCAGCGGGCTCAGGGCGGGATCTACCCGGGCTTCGGTCCACGCAAGCTCTATGAGCTGGAGATGGACGCCCTGAACACACAGCCCGGTTGCAGTGTTCTCTGGGCCGCAGCCTCTGGCTCGAACCAGTCAATGGCGCGAAAGGCGTTCATCGCCAGCGGCGGTTTCCACCCGGAGCTGACGATCAACGAGCATCGTGAGCTTGCCTTGCGCTTGTGCAAGGACGGATTGCGGATGGTGGGCTGCACGGGACGTACCTACCATATGATCCACCGCAGCGGCTGGCGCGACCCGCTCCTTGAACGGGATTGGGAGGATATCTTCTATCAGGCACATCCGTTGCCCGAGGTCGAGCTCTTACCCATCGTGTGGGAGAGCTTGAGCGATACTGTTACCTTATCCGTTCCGTCGCGAATCATATCGTTGCCGGCTCTTGAAGCCGCGGCAGCGCGCTGCCGCGGTGTGGTCGGGCGTCAGGCCGTGCGCGAGGCGCACCTGCGCTACGCATCGGACATGCACAGCCTTGTGGAGGCACAATGACCGCCCGTTCTGTCCCTCTTCTTGCGGCCGTGACGGCGAACGAGCAGGCTGTCGTCGAAGCGGCAGCCCGCCATCTCGCCAACGCGCTTAGCCAGGCCACGGGGGAGAGCTGGACGTGCCCCTGTAATTTCGCAACAGGCTTGGACAGCCTGACGGGTGCCACCTCCGGCTCCATCGTTGTAACCTCGCTCCTCTTGTCCCTGACAGATATCGACAAGCCCTGGCCTGAGGTCGAAAAGGAGCTGCGCGGTACTTACTCGGCTCTCTCCGAAGCCGGCGATCCGATCATGATCTGCACCGTCCTGCGGCATGTCGATGTCTCGGAGGATTTCGAGCAGGCCGCACGGATCCGCAGGCGCCTGCGGAAACTCAACTTGCTGGCGACCGAGCTTTCGCGTGAATACGGTGCGCTCGTCATCGATATCGATCGGGTGCTCGCCGATGTCGGGGCGCGGCGTCTCAAGACTGACTTTCGTCTTGGCGGCGCGGTAGCGGCGGAATTCTCCAGCAAGACCATGGCGCTCTGCATCGCAACCAATGCCTTGGATGCCTTCGCACCTGTGAAGGTCCAGGACGCCGCCCGCGCGATCCTCGACGGTTACCAGCTTTCCGTCGGTCTTGGGACCGAGCAGATGATGACGAGCGTCATGAGCCTGGGACAAGGGCGTCGCAAACAGCGCGTCGCGACCACGACCGACGAGGTGCCGGAAAATCATGTCGGCTGGCTGGTGCGTCAGGTGCTCAAGGGGCGCATTGGCGGGCGCGAGGCCTTCGGAAAATTGCTCGGCGCCGTACGCCGCCGGGGGGCGCGCGAAAGTGCGTGGCTTCTGATCACCGGCGTGTCACGTATGCTCAGACCCGCAGAGGCAGGCGCACGCAGATGACTCCAAATTCTCTCGATATGCTGCGCGCGATGACGCGAATTCGCGCCTTTGAGACTGCCTTGGCCGAACGGAAGGATCACGGCTTCCAATTGCTGTCGAGCGGCGAGGAGGCTGTGGCTGTCGGCCTTGCCGCGGCGCTGACCGAGCGGGATCAGCTGCTGACGGGCGGCCGCTCCATCGGCCCCGCCATCGCGCGCGGCGTCGACCCGCGCCAAGTGATGGCCGAGCTGCTCGGCAAAACAGCGGGGGTCAATGAGGGCCGCGCGGGCCGCGGGCATCTGTCCGACCCCAGCTCCGGCTTTTTCGGCGCCCATGCGGTGGTCGGCGGCAATATCAGCATCGCCGCCGGGGTCGCACTCGCGAAACAGCTGGATGGCGAGGGGGGGATCGTGGCCATCCTGTTCGGCGACGGGGCCTGCGGCGCGGGCGCCCTTCACGAGACGCTCAATATAGCCGCCAATTGGAAGCTCCCGCTGCTCTTCGTGTGCAACAACAACCAATGGTCG